>OBJA01000716.1_pt1 | contig 27208 bp, 17 predicted proteins | sample 1519751 | NCBI WGS metagenome assembly OBJA01 (sample SAMEA3881238, study PRJEB22517) | soil metagenome | biome: lake sediment; feature: soda lake sediment; material: sediment, water from around vicinity | place: India | collected 2013-12-23 | depth 3 m
CTTTAGCAAACCTTCGGGTGCCTGTAAAAAAGAGATCCTAAAAATATTTCCTTCTTTGAAGCGAATAGAAATTTTGCTGCTTTCGACCCGGTTCAGGCCGATAATCTCTTCGTTTTGTCTTGCATAATAAAGGGTTTGGCCGTTGCCGTTTACATCAATTTTATCAAGTTCGTTATTTACGATGTATCCTACCATTTCTTTTCCTTTAATCTGATCAAAACGGTTTGAATCGAGTTTTGATATTATAAATCCATTGTTACTCAGGTGCAGTTCGTCGGGTGCGTTGGTTTTTTGTCTCATTTCAATACGATCGGCCGATAACTGGTGGTTTTCGGACCAGATTACCGGTTTTTTAAACAGCTGTACAACGGAATCTTTTGTAAAATATATCAATGAATCGCACATTCCCTGCATATCGGACCGAAAGAATTTGGTTCCATAATAAGCTAAAATAACCTTCTCATCGGGTATCACATCAGGAATTGTACGAAGGGTATCTGCATGCAGGAACAATGTGTCTTTTTCGGAATACATTATCAGCAAAGCTGAGTCGGTAACTGTTGCAATTTCCATGCGTTCGTTATAAAGGGCCGTATGTCCCAGTACAATCATTTTATTTTCGATATCTTCCATTTTTACATTGCCCAATGCTTTTCCCTGCCCGTCGAATTCATTGTATTTTATGTAGTCGGCCTTTAGATGCTGGGTTCTGTTGTAAATTGAGGGGTTTTTAAGGAGTTCGGCTTCACCCGATTCTGTATCGTACCAGCCTTCTTCTGCATAAATTGAATTAAGTGAATCCTTGATTGTGGTGGGACCCACAATAAATGCACGGCCGGTATTGGTGTTGTATATCAGGGTGTCGCTGTTCAGCGTTGAGTTTTGGTTGTAAGCTTCAACATTGCCGTAAAAATGGATGATGTCGGTTTCGGTGTAATAGTGTCCTTCCCTGCTGGTGAGGGTATTCAAACTGTCAACGATTTTCCCGTTATGACTGTAGTACCCAATTTTTGTAGTTAAATCATAATCGAGGGTATCGGTAAAAAGGGTTGTAGTTTTATTTATCAGCCTTACATTCTGGTAAGCATGAGCACGGTTGAGGTCGCCGTTGTACAATACTTTACGGGCATAAAGATCAAGTGTATCACCCTGATTAATACGTACATTGCCAAATGCATCAACCCTGTTGTTTCCCGTATAGGTATAGGCACTGTCGGCCCACATGAGCACCTCTTCATGGCGTATGCGCACACCGCCGATAAGCCGCTGTGCGCCGGGTGCTATTTTTTCATCGGCTTCCCAGTAATCGGCCTGTTCAATTGTGATGCGTTTTCGTTGCTGTGAGAAACCGGTTACAGAAATTAATACAAGCAGGCCAGTCAGAAATAGACGCAGCAGCCGGATACTGACATTTAATACTCGGAACGGCTGAAGCAACCATCCGAAAGCCATGCTGAAAATGATATGTATCCTGTATATGGGCAATTTTCGGTGTAATCTTAAATATTTCTGTTTAATTTCGAAGTACCGGCAGCAGGCAGCCTTACTTAAAATTTTATCAAATAAGTTGTTTAATTATTTCGATTACGGAAATATTTTCTGCTTCAGCCTTGTAGTTTTTAATGATTCTGTGCTGTAAAATGGAAGGTGCTACTGCTGTCACATCTTCAATATCGGGAGAGTATTTACCATGAAGTGCTGCATGGGTTTTTGCCCCGATCACCAGGTACTGCGAAGCCCTGGGGCCGGCGCCCCATTTCAGGTACTGATTTGTTACTGCTGCTCCTTTACCGTTTCCTGGCCTGGTTTTGGCAGCCAGTGAAACCGCGTAATTCAGCACGTTATCGTTAATTGGGATTTTTCGTATTAAATCCTGGTAAAACACTATTTCTTTTCCTGTAATTACCGGTTTTAGATCAAACTGAAGGTTGGATGTTGTGTTTTTTACTATTGTTATTTCATCGTCATAATTGGGATAATCGAGCCATACCGAGAACATAAAACGATCGAGCTGAGCTTCGGGCAAAGGATAGGTACCTTCTTGTTCAATCGGGTTTTGTGTGGCAAGCACAAAGAAAGGATTTTCAAGTTCGAACCGCTGGCCGGCTGCAGTGATTGCCCGTTCCTGCATTGCCTCCAGAAGTGCCGACTGGGTTTTTGGGGGAGTGCGGTTGATTTCATCGGCCAAAATGATATTGGCAAAAAGCGGCCCTTTAATGAATTTAAAATGCCGTTCCTGATCGAGGATTTCAGTCCCGATAATATCAGATGGCATTAAATCGGGGGTGAACTGAATGCGGTTGTATTTAAGGTCCAGGATTTTTGCAATTGAGGTAACCAGCAGGGTTTTTGCAAGTCCGGGCACCCCAATGAGCAGCACATGGCCCCGGCTGAACAGTGATACAAGAACCTGTGTAATTACATCATCCTGCCCATAAATTACCTTTGTAATTTCATTTTTTAACTCATCGAATTTATTGCGTAGTGCATCCAGTGCTTCCACATCATTTTTAAAATCCATTGAATGTTCTTTTTAATGTTGTACGGATTATTTCTTCCAGTTACTAAATTCGAAATTGCAATTGGCATAAGTTTCATCAATACGTATATAGGTTTGCTTTTGTTTATTGGCAATCCATTCTTCCAGCTTTTTTTCGCGTTTCTGCTGCAGGAACAGATCGGCTATATGCTGGTAATCGTTTTGTAGATTGGCTTTATGAGTATCAACCTTATCGACTAACCTGACAATCGTAAAGATCTGTTGCCTGGTCTCAGGATCGGTCATTACAAAGGGGTCGGAAATTTCACCAATTTTTAATCCGGAAAGAATTTTACTTACATTTCCTTCGAGTTGTTGGGCGGTGAATTTGGAAGTAAGATTGTTAGGATTGATAACTATGCCGCCGTTATTTCTTGTATTTTTATCAGAAGAATAACGTCCGGCAGCTTCCTGAAAAGAAATTTTTTCCTTTCTGATTAGATTTGCAAGGCTGTCGAGTCGTTCCTGTGCCTGTTGTCTGGCTTCGGCCGATATTTTGGGGGTCATTAATATATGACGGGTATTTATTTTATCGCCTCTGCGGTCGATGAGCTGGATGATGTGATACCCAAATTCACTTTTAACGACGTTTGAGATCCGATCTCCTTTGAGGTTAAATGCAGCAGCAGCATATTCGGGGTCCAGCTGAGCGCGCCCAAGGTAACCAATTTCACCCCCGGCATTTGCTGACGGCCCTTCGGAATACAATACAGCCATGGCAGCAAAGCTGGAACCTGCTTCTATTTTGCTTTTCAACTCCCTTAGCTCTGCTTTTACCCGGTTCTCCTCCTCCAGTGAAATTTCAGGAAGAAGTGTTATCTGTGCATATTCATATTGGGTTGGAATCACCGGTATTTCCTCATCACGCAACGAACGGTAATATTGCCTTACCTCGGATGGAGTTACAGTTATATCCTGGATGATTTTATTTCTCATCTGGGAACTCATCAGCTGATCTCTGACAACCTGCCTCATTTCAGCTCGTACATCGGCAATTGGTTTTTTGAAGAAATTTTCAACAGCCCGTTCCGACCCAAAGTGGGCTATATAGGCCTGCAACTGACCATCCATCTGCTGATTTACCTGGCTATCGGTAATACTTATAAGAGTATCGAGTTCGGCTTCAGCAATTAAAAGTTTATCGATAAGAAAATTTTCAAGGATTTCGCATTTCATGTCGCCATCAGAAGTAAATCCCTGCGCCTGCTGATCCATATACATCCTTTCAATATCTGATTTTAAAACAATGTTGCCACCCACTATAGCAACAATTTGATCAATAACCTTATCCTGGGCGGCAATACTGCCAGCCAATAAAGTTAACAGTGCAACAATTGTTATTCGAGCCAATTTATTACGTTTCATTTGTATCTGAATTATATATTTTAAATCTGTTTTTGTTTACCCCTTCCTGAAATATGTTATTCTCCAATTCCTTGAGGAATTCAATTTTTCTGCGGTTCAAAATTAAACTTTTAATATCATCCCTTACATACTCTTCAGGAGCCTGTTCGTTCCGGAGCATGTAGTCGTGAATTGTTACCAGGTAATAGTAGCTTGAATCGTTGTATTCAATGTACTGGTTTTTCTTCAGATATTGCTCCGGGTCATCTATTTTTACCGGAATGGTATTCAAAACCCTTTCCAGTTCAATCCACTTGTCGGCAAAAATTTCAAAATCACGTGCATATCGCAGGCAATAATCACGCAGTTCACTAATTCCCTCCACCGTTGAGTTGCTACTCATTTGCTTTAGAACATCGGGATTTGCAAATTCAGCCGGGATTCTTAAAAAAACGGCCTTTACAATATTCCTGTTTAATTTGAAATTGTCAATGTATTCCAAATAGTATTCCATAATTTCATTATCGCTCACAGCAGTATCCATACGTTGAGCCATCAATTCGTTTTTATACCTGAAAATGATAAGTGAATTCCGGTATTCTTCCAGTTCGCGGGTTACGTTCTTTAAATCCATTGAAAGGTTTTCTTCAGCTTTCTGAAGAACGAGTTCCTGCCGGATCCATTTTCTGACATACTCGTTGGCCATAACCGTACTATCTTCTGACGCCAGGTTAGATGGAATAACAGCTTTAACTTCTGAAAGCAACAATTTTCTATTACCGACTTCAGCCACCAGCTTATCTCCGTTCCCGGTCATTTGACGACAACCGGTAATACCAATCGCCGCGATCAGGAAAAGGCCGTATTTTATGAAACGTTTAAGCATGTGGCACCGATTTCAATAGTTTCTTGTTTATTTTTATTTTATGCTGTTTTCTTAATTCTTTTATCCATTTGGCTTCGAGGAATTCTTGATAGGCAGAGATGTATAAACCTTTGGCTTCCTCCAGTTTCCTGGGAGCAGGGGCAATTATTTCACCCCTGATAAATGTAAGTTCGGGATTGAAGCTTGCGGTGGACTGCCCATTCCAGGCATAATAATCAATTACCGGGTTATCTCCTTTCTCCCAAGCTCCTTCCCTGATTTCTATTAAATCATCATTTTGGTTTAATAAATCTTCTATTTCATCAACTGAAATATCGGCTTCAAAATATTTTTCAGCCTCGTCACGGGTTTTGCTGTTTTTACACGTTACGATCCACCCTTTGAAACGTTCTTCCCATAGAAATTTATCCCTATTGGTGGCATAAAAATTCTCAAGCCCTGTGCTGTCTTCTGCGGCAAATTTCCATATTTTTTCTTCCATTATATTGAAAAATAGTAGCCCGTCGTGGTATTCTTTCATAAGATACTTAAAATCAGGGTATTTTTCTTCAAGTTTTGCATCTTCAAACGAAATTAATTCATTTTCGACCCAGGCATCAAAATGATCTGTGAGAATTCCTGAATTTATATTTTCGCGGTGAAGAAAATCATTAAAATCATTCATAAAGTAATCTTTTCCTTCAATTGAAAAGAGTAACAGGTTGTCATGAAGATCATTTTTTATCTGGATGTTTTTTATTTTGTCAAGGTTTACTTCTGATTCCTGGAAACTGTATTCTTTTTTTAATTTTTCGACGAAAACTTTACGGGTACTGCTGCTCCGTTCCGGATCCTTTTTTATAAGGGCTTCGATATTGGCCCGGGCTTCTTCGAAAGGGGGAACAGGGCGGTGATCAAGTTTTTTGATTATATGATAACCAAAAGGAGTTTCTATTGGAGGAGTTATGTCTCCAATGTTTTTAATTGTGAATGCGGGACCTGAGAATTCAGGAATCATCTGGCTGGCAGCAAACCAGGGCATTTCTCCATTTGAAGCGACCGATCGTTTATCATCGGAATGCTGCTTTACCAGTTCTTCAAATGAGGCACCCTGCAGCAATTTGTCGTATACCTGATTCATTTCTTCTTTAAGGGCGGCCTTATCAAAATCGACATCATTGGGAAACATTTTCATGATATGGGCTACTTTAATTTCACCTTGATTTTCACGGATATCGTGTACTTTAATTAAATGATATCCAAATGAAGTCCGGACCGGTTCTGAAACCTGACCTACGGGGGTTTTAAAAGCCTGGTTTTCGAAAGGAGTGACCATTTGGAAAGCTGAAAAATACCCAAGGTTCCCATAGTTTGATTTTGCGGAAGGATCCTGACTGTATTCAAAAGCCGCCTCATTAAAATCTTTTCCTTGCAGTATTTCATCCCTTACCTGATGTGCTTTTTGAAGGGCAGCCTGCTCCTGTTCGTTGCCTGAGCCTGGATTTACTCTAAAGAGGATGTGGCTGGCATTAATTTCCCGGTTCATGCGGTCATGCAGCTCTTTTACGATAGCCTGGTCGTATTGCATGTCGGTAAGATAAGGAGCTGCAAGTTCTGTACGGTAGCCGGCAAGTTCATCGGTAAATTGTTTGGCCGTGTCCATTTTCAGCCTCATGGCTTCAATTACCTTCAGCTTAAAGTCGATATATAAATTTAGGTATTCTTTGGGCGTCTTAATTTCCGACTCTTCAGCCAATGTTTGGTTGTTTTTTCTATAAATACGTTCGAATTCTGCCTTGCTGATTTCATATCCACTGATATTAATCAGCACTTCGTTCTTTTGTGCAATCAGTGATCCTGCAAACAGGACCATAAGAATACATAGAATAACAGGCATTTTCATAACAGTATATTAACGGCTGCTGTAATTAGGAGCTTCTCGTGTTATTGTGACATCATGTGGATGGCTTTCCTGCACACCGGCATTTGTTATTTTTGTAAACATGGCCTGTTGCAGCATCTCAATATTTTTCGCTCCACAGTAACCCATGCCAGCCCGCAAGCCGCCAATCAGCTGATAGAGCACTTCGTACAATGTTCCTTTGTAGGGCACACGTGCTGCTATGCCTTCGGGTACAAGTTTTTTTATGTCTTCTTCCATGTCCTGGAAATAACGGTCTTTAGAGCCTTTTTGCATGGCTTCGATTGACCCCATCCCCCGGTACGATTTAAATTTACGGCCCTGGTAGAGAATCGTTTCACCAGGCGATTCTTCAACTCCTGCCAATAAACCTCCAGCCATAACCGAATGTGCACCCGCAGCAATAGCCTTTACAATGTCGCCTGAGTACCTGATCCCCCCATCTGCTATTACGGGTACCCCGCTTCCCCTGATGGCTTTCGATACACTATAAACTGCCGACAGCTGTGGTATTCCCACTCCGGCAATGACACGTGTTGTGCAAATGGAGCCCGGTCCGATTCCCACTTTAACCGCATCAGCACCTGCCTTTACAAGGGCAATGGCTCCTTCGGCCGTTCCAATATTTCCGGCTATAATTTCTTTTTCAGGATACTTCGCCTTAATTCTTTTCAGCATTTCAACAACTCCTTTTGAATGACCATGAGCTGTATCAATAACCAAAGCATCAACCTGAGCTTTTATTAATTCATCAACACGGTCCATGGTATCGTATGCAATGCCGATCCCGGCCGCAACACGCAAACGCCCTTTCTCATCCTTGCAGGCCAATGGTTTGTCTTTAGCCTTTGTTATATCTTTATAGGTGACCAGACCAATGAGCTTGTTGTTTTTATCGATAACCGGCAGTTTTTCTATTTTGTAATCCTGAAGTATTTCTGCTGCCTTTTCAAGGTCAGTCGATTCAGTAGTTGTGACCAGGTTTTGGCTTGTCATTACCTGGCTGATGGGCCGTGCCATGTTTTTCTCGAATCGCAGGTCACGGTTGGTAACTATGCCCAATAAATAACCTTCTTTATCGACAACCGGTATACCTCCGATCTTATATTTAGCCATTATTTCCAAAGCATCGGCAACTTTCTTCTCCTGAGTGATTGTAATTGGATCGTAAATCATCCCATTTTCAGCCCGCTTCACAGTTGTTACCTGGTGTGCCTGCTCCTCAATATCCATGTTTTTATGGATAACGCCAATTCCCCCTTCACGAGCAATGGCAATTGCCATTTTATTTTCCGTAACTGTATCCATTGCTGCACTTACTATGGGAGCATTGATTACGATGTTACGCGAGAAACGGGAGGTAAGTTCTACTTCAGATGGTAAAACTTCTGAATACGAGGGAATAAGAAGAACATCATCAAATGTTAATCCTTCGAATTTTATTTTATCGGCAAAAAATGACATGGGCTAATGATTTTAATATTTAATTCAAACCGCAAAACTAAAAAAAATAAACTTAATGCCGTTTGTTTGCTAAAGAATGGCTTTATTCAGAACAATAAAAATTGTTAAACTTAATTCTCATACGGAATTGTTAATTTTACCGTGAACAAAAAACTGATTTTGCTCTATTTCTGACTAATGGCAGATTTTAACCACATTCTCAACCAATTTTGGGGCTTCCGCGAATTCAGGCCTCTGCAGCTTGATATCATTCAATCAATTGCTGAAGGAAAGGACACTCTGGGACTTATGCCAACAGGGGGTGGGAAATCTGTTACATTTCAGGTATATGCGCTTTCACGTGCCGGGATCTGTATTGTTGTTACCCCTCTGATTGCACTTATGAAAGACCAGGTTGAAAATCTGCAGCGGAAAGGGATAAAAGCACTGAAGGTTCATAGCGGCATGTCATGGATGGAGATCAAACTTACGCTTGATAATGCTGTATGGGGCGATTACAAATTCCTGTACGTTTCACCAGAACGGATTAACTCGGAGCATTTTCAGGAAAGGCTTGCAAAGATGAATGTGAATCTGATAGCAGTGGACGAAGCCCACTGTATATCACAATGGGGATATGATTTCAGGCCCAGCTACCTGAATATAATTCAATTACGCCGTTTTTTTCCAGATGTGCCTTTTCTGGCTTTAACAGCCACATCTACTCGGAAAGTTACCAAAGATATTCAGGATAAGCTGGGATTTAAAAAACCAAATGTCCTGAGCAAATCATTTCATCGTGATAATTTAAGTTACCTTGTAAGGGTTCGCGAAGATAAGATGGGATACCTTCTGGAAACACTCAATAAGGTGAGGGGTTCGGGAATCGTATATGTCCGTAGCCGTAAAGCCACCCGTGAAATTGCTGCCGAATTGAAGAAAAGGGGAATACAGGCTGATTTTTACAATGCCGGATTGAGTACCCACGTTCGCAGTATGAAGCAGGATAGCTGGTTGTCGGGAAAAACACGGGTTATTGTGGCTACAAATGCCTTTGGTATGGGAATAGATAAGCCCGATGTCCGCTTTGTTATTCATATGGATCCACCCGATTCGCTTGAAGCTTATTTCCAGGAAGCAGGCCGGGCAGGTCGCGATGAAAAAAAAGCCGCTGCAGTACTGCTTTTTAATAATGCCGATAAAACCCGTCTGAAAAAAATGGTTTCGACTGTTTTTCCTGAAATTGATTTTATTAAAAGGGTCTACCAGGCTTTGTGCAATTACCTTCAGGTGGCCGAAGGCTTTGGGAAAGAACAGATGTATGGTTTCAGTTTGCAGGATTTTGCACAGGTGTATCATTTCCAGCAGGCAATGGCTTATAACAGCCTTAAACTGTTGCAACGCGAAGGATACATCGAGTTTACTGAGGAAGTTGATAATCCGTCACGCATTTATTTTTCTGTTTCACGTAACGATTTGTACAAGTTTCAGGTAGAGAATGCCGCTTTTGATGGCTTTATTAAATTGGTGCTACGCTCGTATACGGGTTTATTCACAGGATATGTAAACATCGATGAGGAGTTACTTGCAAAGAGGGCAGGGATCGATGTTGAAATGGTTTTTAATTTTCTGAAACACTTGCGAAAGTCAAAGATCATCGATTATATCCCGCGCAATCAAACTCCTTTCATCTATTTTACAAAGGAAAGGCTAAGTATGAACCGGATAAAGATATCAAAGGAGAATTATGAATATCGAAAAAAGGATTATCTAACGAGGATTGAAGCGGTCATTGATTACGCTACCTCTGTCAGTTCCTGCCGCAGCCAGCTGCTGCTAAGTTATTTTGGAGAAACCGATGCTCCCGTTTGTGGAATCTGTGATGTATGCCTTTCAATGCAAAATGCCGGGCTTACTTCCTTTGAGTTTAAGGAAGTAAGCAGGCAGGTCAGGCATTTGCTGGAAGAACCCTGCAGCTATGAGTCGTTGTTGTTAAAGCTTACCGGCAACCGGGAAAAAGCAATGGAAGTGATCAGATGGCTGGTCGATAATAGAAACGTAGTATTACGTACAGATAAAATGTTGGAATGGAACAATAAGAAGAATTTAATTTAGTTAAAGATATAAATACATATTTTGCATTTCGCAAATAGAATACCTTATTGTATTGTTAAATTTAGATTTATAGAAATTAAGACAAATAATGTAAAATTCTTTAAACTTAATTTCATTTCAAATGTATTCATCTAAATGGTTTACGCTTATACATACAAATACCTGGTTGTTTTGTTTTTTTGTTTACTATCGATTCATGTAGCGGGGCAAAATGTTGTTATAAATGAATTTATGGCCGACAACGAAGAAAGCCTTCAGGATCGGGACGGAGATTATAGCGATTGGATTGAATTGTACAATAAAGAAGAATATCCAGTTAATCTAAATGCTTATGCCTTATCCGATAATATCAGCAATTTAAGGAAATGGCCTTTCCCCGATGTTATTATACCGGCCCGTGGCCATTTGTTGATTTTTGCTTCGGGGAAAAATTACAGCGATGGAGTTGATCTTCATACCAATTTTAGGATTTCAGCCGATGGTGAGAAGTTGTTTTTAACAAATAACCAGGGGATCCTTATTGACAGTACACGCTCATTATGGCTTTCGGCCGATGAAGCTTATGGCAGGTACCCCGATGGCAGCAATAATTGGTTCAAGACCTTTGATGCTACGCCGGGTTCAACAAATAATACAGTCAATCATCTTGTGTTTTCTTCAGAAGATGGTTTTTATACATCTCCGTTCATCCTTTCCATTCAATCCATAATGGGTGATTCTGTGCGTTATACCCTCGATGGAAGTGAGCCCGATGCCGGGTCCGATTTCTATAAAGATTCAATTTACCTTGGTTATAAATATGATTCGGAAAACTATTTCTCTGAAATTCCCTCTACACCCGATGATTCGGTAATAGGATATGCCGCCTGGAGATCTCCTGATACAGTCTTACACAAGGCTCAGGTTGTACGTAGTGCCTCGTTCAGAAATGGCGTCCGGACAAGTAAAATCTATACCCACACCTTTTTTGTAGACAGTACGATTGTTGATAAGTTCAGCTTTCCGGTTGTTTCTTTGGTAACCGATGAAAAGAACCTGTTTGATTTTGAAAGCGGCATTTATCTTCCAGGGATATATTTCGACCCCTCAGACCCTGCATGGACCGGAAATTATTACCAGTCAGGCACCGACTGGGAACGACCTGTACATATAACTTATTTTGAAACGGACGGTACACCCCGATTTTCACAGGATGCCGGGATACGAATTCATGGATTCAAATCAAGGGCGATTGCACAGAAATCGTTTCGCCTTTATGCCCGGCAAGAATATGGTTTGAAGCATTTTAATTTCAACCTGCTACCCAACCGGGAAAACCAGGAGTATAAGAGATTCCTGTTGAGGACAACAATGGGAGACTGGTGGAACAGCACATTAATCAATGATATCCTGGCTCATGATCTGGCACGGGGACTTGATCTGGAATATAAAGACTATAACCCTGCAGTTATATATCTGAATGGCGAATACTGGGGAATATATTTCATCAGGGATCGGATTGATGAGCGATATATTTCATATTTGTATGGTTACGATAAAGATTCTTTGGATATAATAAATGGGAATTTTGGATTGGTTGATGCCGGAACTAATAACCATTATATTAAACTTGCTGAATATATCGACAAAAATGACCTGGAGCAAGAGGCCAATTATGAATATGTTACAAGTCAGATTGATATTCATAATTTTATTGATTATTACATAGCTGAAACATTTTTTGCAAACATGGATTGGCCGGGTAATAATCAAAAACTATGGCGACCTCGAATACCTGGAGGAAAATGGCGGTGGATTCTTTATGATATAGATGCAGGATTTGGAGATGTCAATACCGATATGTTTACCCATTCGCTTGCCGATGCTGACAAACCCTGGAACGAAATGCCGGTTTCTACTTTTCTTTTTAAGAATCTTTTGAAAAATAAAAGTTTTGTTGACTTATTCCTTGCACGATATGCGGAAGTGTTAAATAATGAATTTCAAATAGAAGCAATGTCAAATAAGTTGCACAATATTAAATTGCTTATTGAGGATGAAATTCCTGATCATGTTTCCAGGTGGAACTACCCCGCAAGTGTATCCCTTTGGAACGATAATGTGCAGAATGGACTGCTTGAATTTATATCAAAGAGGGCCTGTGTTGTTGAAGAACATATAAATTTGTTTTTCGATTCCCCTGACTTTAATTTTACATGTAATACAAATATATCAGTACCTGATAATCCGGTCGGAGATATTCGTATTGCCCCAAATCCTAATAATGGATCGTTTTCTGTTTATAATTTTTCAGAACACACGATACTTGATGAACTTTTACGCATAGAGGCAGGAGAAATACGTTCTTGCACCCAAAATAAAATAGCATTAAATAAAGGAGAACAAATAAGGTTCGATTTTAAGCTGCTTCCAGGAATATATTTTATTAAATACAACAACCAGAAGGGGACCTATACTGATAAGTTGATAATAAATCACTAAAACATATCATAAAATTATCGCAAACCCGGGTGAGGCAAATCTTATTGTCTATTATCAATGGAAGTAAAAGAAACTGCAAAAAGGCATAAAATTAAACTCTCTCCTTTTCCCGGGAAGAAGGAGAGAGTTCAGTAAACTGTGAGTTATATATAGGGTGTGTGAATGCCTTTACTACATTTAATATTTATTAAACATTTAGATGGCCCTTCTCTGAGAATATGAATTGATGCTCTGATGAGCCACACCAACCTTGCTGGTGCCAAATACTTCATTAAGCACATTGGGATGCATGTCGCTGTATTTATCAATACAATATTTTCTTAGCTCAGCTAATTCTTCTTCATCCGACCATTGGATGATCTTTTCCAGTTCTTTTTTGAAAAGCACTTCCCAAAAACTAACTCCCCATAAAATTACCTTTGCATATTCAATCATATCTCAATTTTTTAAATGTTTCGTGTTCTGGTATTTTGAATCCAAGTAATATGCCACTCATTGAAATTGGGTCAATCAGGGCAATAAGGATTTCAATATGAAACTATTGAAAAATAAGTGGGGAAATTGAACTTTTTATTTTGGGGAAGTTAGACTACAGAAATGTAGTTTATATTCTACAAAACTACCCACAGAAAAAAGCTGTGGAGATGCTGTCTCATTACATGTCCGGCTTCTTTGTAAAAAGAAAAAAATCCGGATTTTTGAATTTAATTTATTTATTTACAGATTATTATGTTTAAGCATTGACGACACATTGCCTGCTTATGTATTAATGGATGCTTGCAAAATCAGCGGTTTCCGAATTCCTGAAGTTCTGTGCCAGAAATGCTATGTCCTCACCCGTTGGATTTTGGAAGACTTTGAGACCAAACTGTGGAATGATTGCCAGAATATGGTCGAAAATATCAGCCTGCACTTCTTCGTAATAAGCCCAGCGTTTGTCGCTGCAAAAAACATAAATTTCAACTGGCAGCCCTTTCTCGGTGGGTTGCAGGTGCCGTACCAGAAATGTCATGTCCTTATTTATTTTGGGGTGGCGTTTGAGATATTCTTCAACGTATCGTCTGAAAGTGCCGATGTTTGTAAGTCTGCGGCCGTTTACAGGAACCGTTGCATCAACACCATGCTCCCGGTTGTACAATTCAATTTCCAGTTCCCTTTGTGTGATGTAATTTTTAATGATCTGGATCTTTTTTAATCGTTCAGTTTCAGCTTTATCCAGGAAGTGAATGCTTTTAATATCGATGGACACTGATCGTTTTATGCGTCGACCGCCCGATTCTTCCATACCGCGCCAGTTGGTGAACGATTCTGAAACAAGGGCATAGGTGGGGATGGTACTTATAGTACGGTCCCAGTTTTGAACTTTAACGGTATTGAGAGATATATCAATCACGGTACCATCGGCATTGCGGCTGTTCATTTGTATCCAGTCGCCAAGGCGTACCATATCGTTTGCCGAAAGCTGGATGCCGGCTACAAGCCCCAGGATGGAGTCCTTAAATATAAGCAGGATGACTGCTGCCATGGCACCCAAACCGGCAAAAAATGTGATTAAATCTCTTTGCAGAAGCACTGAAAAAACAATACCTGCCCCCAGTATGTAAACAAATATTTTTACTACCTGCACATAACCTTTAATAGAACGGTTCTTCGAAACCGACAGGGTATTGTAGATCTGGTGCAGGCTGTTTATAAATGCATCGATCACCAGTATGCCCGAAATAATCATGTAAACATAGGTGGCTGAGCGGATAATCTTTACAACTTCAGGAAATGGCTGTAAAGCAACTGCAGCTCCAATATAGATTATAATTGCCGGCACTAAATGCGACAGCCGTTTAAATACCCCGGTGTCAAAAAATATATTATCCCAGTTGGAATTTGTTTTATCAGCGATTTTTTTTAAGCTGTGGATAACAACCCGGTTTAGCAGCTGGTACACGACCCATGCCAGAAGCAACACTATAGAAATTGCAAGCAATGATGCAGCAAGTGTGTGGTATTTGAATGCCAACCCTGCATTGCCAGACAATTCCATTAACTTATCTAAAACAGAGAACTCCATTCCAAGAATTTTGGTGCAAAACTAAAAAAAATATTCAGTTGCATAATCGATGTTTCAGGTACTTCAAAGCTGTTTATTCCGGGCAGGTATAAATTCAATCGATAAAGCTGAGGTGAAAAAAATCGTTTCAATTAGCCCTTCCCGCAGCAGAGGCTGTAGAAGTTTTTTCTTCTTCCGTTTCAACAATTTTTTTCTTCCGGGCGAATATGGCTTTCATTTTTTCGAAAAGATGATTGAAGCTGTTAAACTCCTCGGTAAAGGAAAAGCCAACTCCCTGCGTATAAGGGGCGGTTTCATAAATCAGGTTGTTATTGGAGCGGTTGTATGCTTTCAACTGAAACTTTCCGCTGGGTATAAGCTTAACATTAATGTCAAAGTCACCAACCAGCTGATTATTATTGGTTGTATGAGGGTTATTGTTGTTCCCGATGTTTCCGTTAAGGGTGACCCGGTCATTAAAAATCTGGGTGCTCATTGCCAGTTCAATTTCATCGTTGGTAAGCTGGTTTCCGGGGCGGTAGTTTAAGCCGATATCCACATTGTTGCTTATCTGGGAGAGCCAGTTGCTCAGCTGATTGGAGAAAAGTTCGCTAGCAGTGGTGCCGATCAGATTTGGATTCTGGGCCTCATAGGTTCCCCTTATGTATTCGGGGGTATAAAATTTACCCAAAACTACAAGCGAAAGCATCTGTTTATTTAACTCCTCCTGTGTGCTGAAATACTGCTTCAGTTCTTCAACCAACCGGTCTTCCACTGTCGGGAAATTTATAGCAAAATTGATGTTTGGATTGGAAAGCTCTTCGGTGAGCAATATTTTACTTTCGACCTGGATGCGCTGGTTTTGATAAACATTGTTGTAGCTGTCGACAAGCAAATCATATAGCGATGCTTTTAACCTGTATACCGCGCTTAAATTGATAATGGCATTATACGGGCTGCCCGACCATTGAATTGTTCCGCCCTGTTCAATTGTAAAACGTTTATTTATTACATTTTGTAAGGTAAACAGATAATCCCCCTTATCAACGGTATAATCGCCCGAAAGTGTTATGTTTCCTTCTTTATCCATTCCAAAACGCAGGATTCCTGATCCCTGGGCTTTTATAACATCACCGATCTGTGAATTGTAAATAAGCTGTGCACGCGCATCTGGAGTAGCCCTGATTGTAAGGTTCAGGCTGAAATCCCCGTCATCTCTGCGTGATAGCAGGAAGTTTTCCCTGTCGGTGTTTTCGGTTGAAATAAACTGAATGAAGTCGTATCGCTCAAGTACACTTTCGTCTTCGAGGGAAATATTAACGTTTGTTCCCGATAAAGTAGTAGCTGAACCGGAAAGGTGAACGTTTCTGCCCCGACCATTAATATCAAACCTTCCATTTGCCATTACCTGTCCAAAAAACTGGGAATTATCGCGTGCTGAAGTATTAAGAGCCAGTAATCTTGAGGAGCTGACTGAAAGGTTGTACTGCATGTCTTGAAAGTTGTTATGAACAATGGTACCGTTAAATATTCCCCGGTTGCCTAGCGGGTCACGAATAGGAATTCTGTCGAATAAAATTGTATCGCCTTTGAAATAGATGGAATCTGTAAAATTGTAGCTTACCTGGGTATAATCAACTGTCAAACCAGCATTGGTTGCGGCAAGGACACCGTCCATCAATATTTTATCGGTAGTGCCGTGTATCTTTATTTTTCCTGTTCCATGTCCCTTGAAATCTGAAATGTTGCTTCTGATAAAAGTTTCCAGTGCGATCAGTGATAATTCATCGAAATAGGCAAAATACAACAGTTCTTTAGTTTTTGGTATGTAATTGCCTTCTAAAAGCAGTTTTTGTCCTTGCTGGGTCGAAATTTCCATTGCCGACTGCAGCATCGACCGGTCGCTGTCCCATTGGTTTAACAGAGCCAGATTTCCGATTTCTTGTTCACGGAATAAAAAGTTTCTGATTTTTAAATCAGAAAATATCAGGCGATGACCGTAATAATCCTGAATTGCGGCAACACCATTGAGCCTGCCTTCAAGGGGAAGATCTTTTTCAGCATATTTACCCAGATTTGCAAGATCTATGTTTTCGATCATTATGGTCATTATGCTTGTATCGTTTTCGGCAATTTCACCATCGACTGATATTACCTGGTTCCCGCTTTGCAAGGAAAGATTTCCGATTCGGATGGTACTGCTGTCAATTGTGGCGGTAAACGGATGGATTTGCCAAAGCGAATCGGCTACAAATATATTGGAAGGAATACCCACGATTTCGATATGAGAATAAGGTGAATTTTTGGTATCGCTTAATACGGCTTTTGTCAGAATTTCTCCGCTGTATTTTTTATTGCCTTCCGTTCCCCAGGCTATCTGATTAACAATGATATTGTTGGCGACTTCAGAGTCCACAGTCAGGTTTTCGAGCTTCATTCCATTTTTTAATAAAACCTCACCAAACCTGAACCTGGAGGCAAAAACATTATCTTTGGGATTATTGCCAATAAAAATATTCCGGATCATGAGGTTCTTCGTCTGAAAACCAGGCAAACTGCCTTTTAGTTCAAAAACCGAAAGTTCTGAGTCCATCTGCCCGTATAAGAGAAACGGGGTTTCAATTTTGATATCCGGTAAAAAAACGGCCGTCAGGGGATCCAGGTTTTTAACATCGATCTGATACCCGAACTTATTCACTTTCTCCTGGTTTCCGGGAGTATAATTAACTACCGGCAGGTAGCGGTGCATACTCTTTTCGAAAGCATCAATAATATTTTGCAGATGGTAGTCTCCATTGATATCGACATTAAAATATTCTGAAGTAAATGAAAGGTAATTATTCAGTCCGCTTGATATCGACTGCAGTTTTATTCCTCCTAAATCGAATTCTCCGTTGCGGTTTGCATATTTACCGCTTTTCACTTCAATTAACCCTGTAAGGTTATCGATTTGGTTTCCCGAAAAGTTGGCATTTACCAGAAAAGCCAGTTCCGAATTTGGAAATCTTGTACTTAGATTTAAATTTCCGGGTAATGCTTTTTTTAGATCCAGCTGAAAGTCGAATACCGGTACCTCGGGATTGAAATTAACTTTACCCAGGAAGTCGAACTGAAGGTTTGAATCGTTCATTGCAATAAAACCATCAAACATCCGATTGTCCAGCATTCCGTCGAGCCGTATGTTTTCGTAAAAATAATTGTTTATTTTAACCCTGGAGATGCCTCCTTCAAACCTGCCTGCCACCAACTGGTTTTCAGGAATAAAATAACCATCAACGCTTCCGTTGGCAGTAATAGTCCCAACATGCTTTGTTTTTATTAAATCGCCCAGTTTAAAATCACGCGTGGACAGTTTTCCGCGATAGGTTACCCGTTTCCCGCCATCGGGTACTACCGAAAGGTCGGTTGTGATCCTTCCCATTTTACTGTTCAAGGTACCGTATGCAACAAAATCGGTCAGAAAACCAGTGAAGTTACCCTGGTATGAGATCTGCCCCGCCTGGTATAATGCTTCGGGAAACTGCAGGTAGTGTACCTTTCCGTTGCCTGGAAATTTTATCCTGCTCAACTCTTCAAATGTGGTTTTCGAGCTTTTCAGGTCAAGAAAGAGGTACATTGTTTCATTGCTGGTGATGTCGTTGACATAAAAATCGAGGGTTGCTTCTGTTGTGTTTCCCGTTGAAAGCTTAATTTCTTTTCCTTTCAGGTTATTAAGGTTACCATGAATCTGTCCCGAAAGGTCTACTACCTGGTCCATTCCTGCCAGCTGAGGCACCAGCAACGATACATCGTAAAAACTGATTTTTGATTGTGAAATCTGAAAATCAAATTGCACCGATTCGATAAAATTTTTCTTCTCTTCCGGCAACTCAACATAAAAACGGCTGTTGCTGATTTCCGAGTTGTTTGTACTTAAATAAAAATCATTCAATTCAATAAGCCTGCCTGCAGATACAAATCCTGTACTTAGGTTGCTGATCCTGAATTCGTTGCCGTCACTTAAGGATAGTGAATTGATGTTGAAATGCAGCGAATCTCCTGCATAGACCAAACCCGATATGTTGAAATGCAAATCCTCCAGTCTTATGGTTTCGGAACGTTGCTGATCCTGGTGATCGGTATATAAAAAAACGGCTTTTAAAAAGTCGAACTGGTTGCATCTGTACTGCCATTCATTTTTCCCGTCCTGAGGTTTCTTTAACTGATCGGTTATGAATCCAAAATTATAGGTGCCTGCAGAATCCCTTGTTAGTTGTAAATGACTGTTATCAAACTTCAGACTACCCAGAGCGATTTTTTGTTTTCGTATTTTTATGGAATCAATCCTTGCAGAAACCTTTTGAACAAACAACAAAGTATCAGCCTGCTGGTCTTCCACCAGTACATTCTCAAGGATTATCTTATTGAAAAACCCAATGTCAACCTTTCCAATAGTAATATTCGAGCCTATCTTTCCCGATAAATGCCCCGCCAGCCTTTGTGTCAGATAGGTTTGAACCCTGCTGTTTTGCAGGGCTATCCATGCACCCCCTGCAATCGACAGGATGATGATCAGGACCAACAATGCTATTTTCCAGCCTTTTTTAATAATTTTGTGCTTTTAATACTGTTATGCGAACATAGCCTTTTCCGGAGAGATAATTCAAAATGGCACAGGTATTTATTAACCGGTGTTGTTTAATAAGTTTTAAATTTATCCGGATGCAGGATATTAACAAGAATAATACCGAAACAATGGAAATCCTTGGTACAACCGATAAAAAAAAGCAAAATATAATCATATTGGGCATTGAATCGTCATGTGATGATACTTCCGCTGCCATCATTAAGGATGGTATCATTCTTTCAAACGTGGTGGCAAGCCAAAAAGTACATGAAGAATTCGGAGGGGTGGTTCCCGAACTTGCCTCAAGGGCACATCAGCAAAATATTATTCCAGTTGTTGACCGTGCCATCGTAAGAGCAGGAATCAGTAAATCCGATATTTCAGCTGTTGCCTTTACCCGTGGGCCCGGTTTGCTGGGGTCGCTGCTGGTGGGCACATCATTCTCCAAGGCATTTGCCCTTGCCTCAGGCATTCCCCTTATCGAGGTGAATCATCTGCAGGGGCATGTGCTGGCCCTGTTTATAAAACAAAAAGAGAAAACATACTTCCCTCCGCAGTTTCCTTTCCTGTGCCTGCTGGTTTCAGGCGGTAATTCACAGATAATACTTGTACGCGATTACCTGCATATGGAAGTCATTGGACAAACAATCGACGATGCTGCCGGCGAAGCTTTCGATAAGTGTGCCAAGGTGATGGACCTGCCTTACCCCGGCGGACCTCATGTCGACCGCCTGGCACAGCTGGGAAACCCTGAAAGGTTTGTTTTTGCCAAACCACGCATTCCCGGTTTAAACTATAGTTTTAGCGGCTTAAAAACGAGCTTCCTTTATTTTCTGCGCGATAACCTGAAGGAAAATGAAAACTTTATACAGGAGAACATTGCCGACCTTTGCGCTTCGCTTCAGCATACAATAGTTGAAATATTAATCGACAAACTGAAAAAAGCCTCAAAACATACCGGTATCAAAGAAATTGCAGTTGCAGGTGGTGTTTCGGCAAACTCCGGATTACGTTTGGCCCTTGAGGAATCTGCCAAAAAATACAACTGGAATCTTTTCATTCCAAACATTGAATATACAATGGATAATGCTGCCATGATTGCAATAACAGGCTATTACAAGTATCTGGATAACCAGTTTTCAGAACAAGACACTGTTCCTTTTGCCCGAACCCAGTTATAAGCAGCCTGCATACCGACAAGGGGCGAAGCAATCTGGCGCAATGTCGCAGAACGAGCCGTTCGCTGCAGCTTTAACAGTGCTGTTCTATAGCTGATATCCTTTTTATTTTCTTGTTCTCCCCCGGGGCCTGTTCTGTATAATTTTCCGGGAGGCTGTCTATTCCCGTTTTCAAAAGTTCCATTCCTGAATGTACTTATTCCGCCAAAAAATTGTATTTTATTGCAAATAAATTACTGTGAAGACTACCATCAGGCTAACAACTTTTTGAGTAGTATTGTTACAGGTGTAAAACAGAAACCAATAAAATGAAATACCTTATTTTCCCTTTATGCCCTTTATTCCTGTTTTTCTTTTGTTTTTGTAGCGGGAAGGCAATGCCTGAAGACGTTTTCTTTAATGAAGAATCAAGGCAAACAATGATGTTTAACTTCGACTGGAAATTTTACAGGGGTGATACTGCTGCAGCTGAGAAGGTGGAGTTTGATGATTCGGGCTGGCGGATGCTTCAGCTGCCGCACGACTGGAGCATTGAAGATTTGCCCGGAACAGCTTCCCCAATTGATTCAGGGGCTGTGGGAGGAATAAATACCGGCTATTATACCGGAGGCACCGGCTGGTATCGCAAAACCTTTTTTATGCCCGATAACCTCCGGGGGAAACTGGTAAAAGTTATGTTTGAGGGCGTTTACATGAATGCCGATATCTGGATCAACGGAATTCACATGGCGAATCATCCCTATGGATATACCTCGTTTGAGGTTGATTTATCGGAGCAAATACAGTTCGGACAGAAAAACGTGCTGGCAGTTCAGGTCAAAAATGAAGGGCGCAACAGCCGCTGGTATTCGGGGTCGGGCATATACCGCAACGTTTGGCTGTCGGTTGTAAATCCTGTACATTTTAAAACCTGGGGGACAGCCATATCCACTCCATCGGTAACAAACAATTCGGCCGAGGTGGAAATAGTATCTGAAATTATTAACAGCAACCGCCGGCAACAGGTTGGACTGATAACCGGTCGTATCCATGATCCTTCAGGAAAAGTGGTGGCTGAGTGGAATGATTCTGTGAACATTGTTGCAGGCGGAAGTTATAAAGCAATACAAAAGGTTCGGGTTGTCTCTCCCGGGTTGTGGTCACCCGATACCCCTGAACTTTACCAGGTGGTTATGGAACTAAGGGATGCAAATGGAAAAATTTTTGATGAGAACATAGAATCTTTCGGAATACGGACAATTGAATTTAGCGTGGAGAATGGTTTCATGCTGAATGGAAAACCGCTGCTGCTTAAAGGAGGCTGCATTCATCACGACAATGGCCCCCTGGGGGCTGCCGCATTTCCCAGGGCGGAAGAACGCCGGGTGGAGCTCATGAAGGCCAGTGGTTTTAATGCTATCCGTTCGGCACATAATCCCCCATCGGTAGCTTTTTTAAATGCCTGCGACAAACTGGGCATGCTTGTAATCGATGAAGCCTTTGATATGTGGCGTAAAGCCAAGAATCCCCAGGATTATCATCTGTATTTCGATGACCACTGGAAAAAGGATATCGAAGCAATGGTATTGCGCGACAGGAACCATCCGTCGGTGATCATGTGGAGTACCGGGAATGAAATTCCTGAACGGGGCGAACCCGAAGGGGCAGAGACTTCACAAATGCTGGCAGCATACATACGGCAACTCGATCCCACACGGCCTGTTACAGCTGCTGTAAACGGCCTGAACCCCGATAAGGACCCTTATTTTGCCACACTCGATGTTTCAGGCTACAACTATTCCTTTGGGGGTGACCACGGAAGGAAATCAATTTTCCGGACCGATCAGGAAAGGGTACCCGGCAGGATAATGTATTGCGCCGAATCGTACCCCCTCGAGGCATACGGGGCCTGGATGGATGTTGTCGGGCATTCCTATGTATTTGGCGACTTTGTATGGACAGGCTTCGATTACCTGGGAGAGGCAAGTATTGGCTGGCGCGGCTATCCGCACGATGAAAATTTTTACCCCTGGAACGTTGCCTATTGCGGCGACATCGATATCACCGGAAATAAAAGACCGCAATCGTATTACCGCGATGTGCTTTGGGAAGTGGGCAGCCAGTTGTCACTGTTTGTAAAACCTCCCGTACCTTCCTTCCCTGAAAAGGAAAACAGGGCCGACTGGAGCAAATGGCACTGGCACGACCATGTGGCCGACTGGAACTGGGAAGGATATGAAGGCCAGCCCCTGGAAGTGTATGTTTATTCGGGGCACCCCGAGGTTGAATTGTTCCTCGACGGTGAATCACTTGGGGTGAAGAAAAGCGTTCCGTTTAACAGGTACATGTCGGTATGGACTGTTCCCTATAAACCGGGTATCCTGAAAGCGGTGGCCCGAAACGGGAATGAGTTAAAGGCTGTATCGGAACTGAAATCAGCCGGAAAACCTGTTCAGATTAGATTGGAAGCCGACCGGGACAAACTGTCGGCCAATGGGCTTGATTTAAGTTATATATCCTTTGAACTTATCGATGAAAACGGGGTAAGAAATCCAAAGGCCCGGAATCTGCTGCGGTTTGAACTGGAAGGGCCCGGCGAAATTGCCGCAGTGGCCAATTCCAATCCAATGAGTACCGAAAGTTTTCAGCAACCCTTCAGAAAAGCATGGCAGGGAAGAGGGCTTGTTATTGTCAAAGCCGGTCACGAAAAAGGGGAGATGCTCCTGAGAGTTACATCGGAAGGATGTGAACCAGCAGAAATAAAAATTACTGTTAGCTGAAAAGTTTGAGGATGTTGCCCTGGAAGTTGTCAGTATGCATGTATTGAGTAATAAAGTGTTATTTTATAACCCGTAAACTTTTTCTTTCTCCAGGAGGCCAATGGAGGTATGTATCGATGTCTGGAAATGAAAGCAGTAAAGTTTAACCCTGGTTTCGGTTACAGGTATTGGTAATTCTGGCATGTGAAGCCATTGAAGGGGGAGAGCCGACAGGTAAAGGGGAGGTAATAAAAAAAATAATGCCTTCGTCGCAGACGAAGGCATTATTCATATATTATTTATTGTACTTATTCTACATCAGGAAACTGAGCAGGATACCGGCAGCCACTGCCGATCCGATAACTCCCGATACGTTGGGGGCCATGGCATGCATCAGCAGGTGGTTTGACGGGTCTTCTTTCAGTCCCATATGCTGGACCACGCGTGCGCTGTCGGGAACTGCCGACACACCACATGCTCCAATCATGGGGTTAATCTTGTTCCCTTTTTTCATAAACATATTCATAACTTTTGCTCCTGCAACGCCTCCGGCAGTTGCAATAACAAACGATGCTGCTCCCAGGGCAAAAATCTTTATCGATGATGGGGTAAGGAACACATCGGCCTGTGTCGATGCTCCAACTGTGATCCCCAGCAGGATTGTGATTGTATCGATTAAGGCATTGCTTGCAGTATTGGCAAGGCGTTTGGTTACACCCGATTCTTTCAGCAGGTTTCCAAAAAACAACATACCCAGAAGGGGTAGTGCCGAAGGAGCAATATAGGCGGTTAATATTAAACCTATAATGGGAAATAAGATTTTTTCAAGTTTTGAAACCGCCCGCGGTGGTTTCATCTTTATCCTGCGTTCTTTTTTCGATGTAAGCAGTTTAATCACCGGAGGCTGTATTACCGGGACAAGGGCCATGTACGAGTAGGCTGCAATGGCAATGGGACCAATCAGGTTTTGCACAACCTGGCCGTTCGCCATCACATTCATGCCGTTTGCCAGTTTTGAAGAAATAAAAATGGCAGTAGGGCCGTCTGCGCCGCCTATAATGCCAATAGCACCTGCTTCAGGCGGGGCAAAGCCCAACCAGATGGCTCCCAAAAATGTAAGAAATATACCGATCTGGGCTGCAGCACCCAACAGCATCAGTTTGGGATTGGAAATCAGCGACGAGAAATCGGTCATAGCTCCAAGGCCCAAAAAGATGAGGGGCGGGTACCAGCCCTGCAACACCCCCTGGTACAGAATGTTCATTACCGAACCGGGTTCATAGATTCCAAGCCTCAGGTTAAAATCAACCGCCTGAAACATGGGTATGTTTCCGATTAATATTCCAAATCCAATGGGGATCAGAAGCAGTGGTTCAAATTCATAGCGGATGGCAAGGAAAATAAAAATTAACCCCACAAGCATCATCATCAGGTGTTTCCATGAAACGTTTGCAAAGCCTGAGAATTCATAAAAATTGAATAACCCGGAAACGGCTCCGCTGTAATTATCATATACAAAACCATCGCCCTTCAGATTGCCATCGTTTGCCAGGTACAGAGTACGCTGTGGCAATTTCACAGTTTCCTGTACCGTGCGGTAATCGGTCGACGAGGTATTGGGGTCCATGTTGCTTCTCAGATGGGTTACCACCACCGGATTAAATTCCAGAATGATCTCATCGCCCGAAATGCGGTATTTACCCGTATAACGTTGTTTGGCTGAATCAAGGGTGAAGGTATTGTTGGCATTAAACCCAAACGTTTTAAACCGCTTTACTGTTTCGGGTTCTTCACCCGGAGTAACATCCTGCGGGTTATAGGTAGGAATGGGGACATACCCTTCACTGCGGTTAATCCACTTTCCTTTTGTAATCTGGTCTGAAATATCTTTTCCCTGTGCCGATGCTGAAATGCCTGTTACAATAGCCGCAAAGAGGAAAAGAAGTTGAATTGTTTTTTTCATTATAAAAGATTTAAACTGTTGGGTTAGCCCACTTCAATAAGCACATCGTCCTGCTGAACGGTATCGCCCACATTCACTTTTATTGCAAGAACTTCGCCGCCACGGCTGGTCTGAACCTGGTTTTCCATCTTCATTGCTTCCATAACAAGGATATTCTGCCCTTCGGTTATCACATCCCCAACCGATACATTCAGTTTAAGAATGGTGCCGGGCAGGGGCGCAGTAATGGGGTGCTTTCCTGTTGAAGGGGTCTTTTTTATCTGTCCTTCCCCGGGCAATTTTTCTACCGGTTTCCGCACCAGTCGCGGGGTCTTGGTAGTTTTTACCTCCCCCTGAATTACAACCTCATAAAGGGTTCCGTTTACATCAACCTCGGCAATGTTATTTTCAATGTCACGGATATGCACCTCGTAATCGTTTCCACTGATTGTGAATTTATATCTTTTCATTTTTTTCCTGTTTTTAATTGATATATATCTGCATCGGATTTATCAGTTACCTGGCCAGTTTCGGGTAACACTGTAAATTTTAGAACTCCAGGGCGAATACGCTTTTCGTACCTGTTTAATTGTTACAATGTTGCTTTCTTCGTCGTGTAACTCGGTGAAATACCGGTGAAGGGCAAGGCTGATTGCTGCCGTCACATTTCCTTCAATGGTTTGTTCTTTTGCACCGGTATTATTTTGCTGGCTTTCTGTCCCTTTCTTCTTTTTGAATTTCATGTTTATGAGCTTTGGAATTCTCGAAAAAAGTATGAAAAGCAAGGTTAATGATACCAGTACAATACCAAAACCAACTATTGCCACTGTAATACCAAAATCGATGGCAGCATCCATCAATATAAAGTGAAGGTTCATATCGTTTCAGTTAAAGTGGAATGTTTCCGTGTTTTTTAGGTGGATTAACAAGCTTCTTGGTGGCAAGGCTTTGCAAGCCGCGAATAATCCTGAAGCGCGTATTCCTTGGTTCAATAATATCGTCGATGTATCCCAGAGCTGCTGCCTGGTATGGGTTGGCAAATTTTTCACGGTACTCTTCCTCGTGGTCGGCAATAAATTTAGCCCGTTCTTCGGGGTTTTCAATCTCCGAAAGTTTTCTTCCGTGCAGCACTTCCACTGCGCCCGAGGCGCCCATTACGGCAATCTCTGCAGTTGGCCACGCATAGTTCAGGTCGCCCCTGAGTTGTTTGCACGACATCACATCGTGCGCCCCGCCATATGATTTGCGAAGGGTTACCGTAATTTTTGGCACGGTGGCTTCCCCGTACGCAAAGAGCAGTTTGGCCCCATGGGTAATGATACCCCCGTATTCCTGCCGGCTCCCGGGAAGGAAACCCGGTACATCGACAAGGGTAATAATGGGAATGTTGAAGCTGTCGCAGAACCTGACAAAGCGGGCTGCTTTTCTTGAAGCTTCTATATCGAGCACTCCGGCCAGGTAATTGGGCTGATTGGCAACGATGCCAACCGGCTGGCCGTCAAATTTGGCAAATCCAACAACAATGTTCTTGGCATAGTTGCGGTGGATCTCCATGAATTCAGAATAATCGACAATTGAAGTTATCACATCGGTTACATCATAGGGTTGGTTGGGATTTTCAGGAATGATTTCATTCAGCGAATCCTCCATCCGTTCGATGGGATCTGAATTTTCGGTTGTTATAGGATCTTCCAGGTTGTTTTGGGGAATAAAACTGATTAATTTACGAATCAGCATAAGCCCTTCCTTTTCATCTTCTGCCAGAAAATGGGCAACCCCCGATTTTGAGGCATGCACTTTACCTCCGCCCAGGTCTTCGGTAGAAATGTCTTCACCGGTAACTGTTTTAACAACTTTCGGCCCGGTAACGAACATGTACGAGTTCTGTTCGGTCATCATAATGAAATCGGTGAGGGCAGGGGAATATACAGCACCACCGGCACAGGGTCCGAAGATGGCTGAAATCTGGGGGATTACCCCTGATGCCAGTAT
>OBJA01000717.1_pt1 | contig 27183 bp, 20 predicted proteins | sample 1519751 | NCBI WGS metagenome assembly OBJA01 (sample SAMEA3881238, study PRJEB22517) | soil metagenome | biome: lake sediment; feature: soda lake sediment; material: sediment, water from around vicinity | place: India | collected 2013-12-23 | depth 3 m
CGAGATTTTACCATTTTTTTCACGTTTTCGGAGAGTGACTTTCATATCCTAAATAGATTATCGATTGTAGATCTTTTGATGATTGTTCTACCGGCTAGTTTTGTAGCCTTAATAGTTCCTTCTTTCATTAACCGGAAGAATGTGCGTTCGCTTATCCCCAGGAGGGTAAATGCTTCTTTGATGGAGAGAAAATCTTTTTGCCTGATTACCTCCAGTTGGATGTCGGTGTTGGAAAGGATTCGTTGCTGATTGGTTTCTTCAATTGACCAACCTATTTTACCATTGCGTTTTCGTTGTTTGTAGGAACGGGCAGCACAGGTGTGACCACAAAAACGGGTTACGGTAGTTTGAGCGGGGAATTCTTTTCCGCAGAACTCACAGATTTTGGATATATTCATATTGCTGCTCATGACTATGGGTGTCGGTGAATGTCAATAACTGCTTGTAGCTGTCAGCCACTGCCATCATTTCGCCGGGGTTGTTGTTGGGCAACAAGTTTTGGCAGTAGGGCAACAAATACCCAACAAAGTTACAAAAAATAAGAGCAAAAGACAACAAAAAAGGGAAGAAATAACACGTTAAATGTCAGTAAATGAAGAAAAAAGAAAAAAACAGAAAGGGGGATTACTTTCCGATGCAGAAATTCTTGAAAATATGCCCAAGTATTTCATGGGTTGAAATTTCTCCGGTGATTTCACCCAGGTAGTGCAGGCATTCACGTATGTCCTGTGCAAGAAAATCACCAGTGATGCCATTGTCAATTCCTTCAAGTACCCTGAGTATGGCTTCATGCGCATGTTTAAGTATCTCATAATGCCGGGCATTTGTCACAATGACATCTTCACGGTTCAAATCATCGGTATTCACCGTATGTACCATCAGGTCAATCAGCTCTTCAAGGTTTTTTTTCTCCCTGGCAGCCATAAATACACGTTTTTCATGCGGTGCCAGTTCCATATTTTCCAGTTTATTAATTGTATCCTCAAGTCCCGTATCAATTTTATTGGCCACAACAATCAGCTGCTGACCCTGTGTAATGCGCTCCCTGATCTTGTCGATACGGCCTTTTACAACAGGATAGGGATTCTGGGTGTCTACCACAAGCAAAACAACTGTTGCCTCGCTCAGTTTGTGATAGGTACGTTCAATTCCCATGGTTTCAATCCTGTCGATGGTTTCCCTTATCCCTGCTGTATCAAAAAAGCGGAAGGCTGTGCCATGGATATTTACCACATCTTCTATTACATCACGGGTAGTCCCATGGATATCGGATACAATGGCCTTATCTTCATTCAGCAGTGCATTCAAGAGTGTCGACTTTCCTACATTTGTTTCTCCTACTATGGCAACCGGGATACCGTTTTTAACCACATTCCCCAGCTGAAATGAATCTTTAAGCCTGCGCAGCAGTTTCTCTACCTGGTCGGCCAGGTTTCTCAGCTCTTTACGGTCGGCAAATTCAACATCTTCCTCTGCAAAATCCAGTTCAAGTTCAACCATGGCCGTGAAATGGAGCAGTTGCATGCGCAGGTTCCCGATTTCCCTTGAGAATCCACCTCTCATTTGTTTCAGTGCCAGTTTGTGTGCAGCTGCATTTGATGATGCAATGACATCAGCAACAGCTTCTGCCTGCGACAGGTCCATTTTACCATTTAAAAACGCCCGTTGGGTGAATTCTCCCGGACGTGCCATTCGTGCACCTTCCCTGATCAGTAATTCAAGCAGCTTCTGCTGGATATATATCGAGCCGTGACATGAAATTTCCACGATGTCTTCTCCTGTAAAAGAGTGGGGGGCACGAAAAAGGCCGATAACCACTTCATCAATTATCTCCTCATTGTTAACAATCTGACCAAAATGAAGTGTATTGGCATTTTGTCCTGCAAGTTGTTTCCCTTCGCGGGGACTCCTGAAAACCTTATCTGCAATGGCAATGGCTTCTGTTCCTGACAACCGCACAACAGCCAGGGCTCCAGTCCCTGCGGGAGTTGAAATGGCACATATGGTAGACTGGTCAATCATCTTCATCGCTCCTTCCTGGTTTGCGTTCATTCATTAATAATGGCCTGCCTTTAATTTCTTAAAGTATAAAATATTCAGTTCCTTAATTCTCAATTCATTTCTGTTAAACCAGACGGTCAGCAACCTTTCTGCCATAAAGGCACATACCCGTTTCTGATATTTGTCGGTTCGGTCTATATCCGCTCTTTTTTCAAGTTCTGATAAAATGGAAAAAAGCCATTCCATATACTTATCAAACAGATGCCAGGGAAGGAGAAACATATTGAATGCATACATTTCATGTGACTGAAAAGTTTCATCAAAAGCTGCAACATAATCCCCGTGCTTCTCCCTGATAATCTCTCTTGTAATCAGAATATCCTTTTCATTGTGCCTGCGCCTGTATTGCTCATAAACCGAATACCTGAATTTTTTCTTCTTCGGAAGAATTGCATCATAATGTTGCATTAAACTGATGATCTGTTCTGAATTCAATATCTTCTTTCTTGCATGCGAAGTATTATTCACATAAAAAAGCCCATGTCTCTTTTTGTAGAGATTTACAAGAAACAGCAGCATTTTGCTTGCACGGCGTATTACTGAAGGTTTTTCAACTGTGAAATACCTTCGGTAATGGCAGGTGCCTACATAATCATGTTTTTGGTTCTTCCATATCCAGTACCAGCCGGTCAGCTCACTATATATATCATTCTTATCTGATATTGATATACCTGAGGCATCATTCTCCATTTCAAGGTTAAGCCGGCTGATTGATTTTCCTACCTGAAGCCGTGCATATATTTTATCATCCGACAGTACTTTCCCATCCCGATGGAAGGCAATATAAATCCGGGTGTTTTCCATGTTTTTAAACTTGCCAGGTCATTCTCCAGAACTTCTTTTTCTGTGAAATTGCAAAACTACGGCAAAATTTAGAACAACTGCAAAATTTGCCGGTAAATGACTATATCAAACTTCTTCATTCCAAAACAAAAATCTTTAAGTTTACATCTTGTAATATAAAGCAGCATCAGATTCATTCAGATTTTATGTCAAAAGTTTATAGCAGTATTTATAATGGCATAGGCAATCAACTGTTTGCTTATGCAACCGGATTGTATGTTTCAAAAATGACCGGAAGCGAATTATACGCGGATTTAACCAAATTAAACCTGATTAATTTCCTGTCATTTTTAAAGCTAAAAAAAGATACACCCCGGAAATATGAATTGCCAATGCTGGGATTCGACAATCCGGTCAGGCATTTTCACCCGCTGGAATTCACCCGGAAGCTCAAAACAAGTAAGGGGAATTATGTTGCTGATTTTAGAAAAAACAAGCGCTGGACAGGCAATGTCCCGCAGGGACAGGATATATATACCGTAGGCTGGTGCGATTTTTCGCAGGTTAAGGAAATCTTGCCTGAAATGAGATCGCGTTTTGATGCCCGATTTGAAATTACTTCAAATATGGCTGAATCATTAAAAATCATACAGGGTACCAATTCGGTTGCAATTCATGTCCGGCGCACTGATTATCTGCATCAGAAAATCGGGAGACGGTTTGACGGAATATGCACAGATTATTATTATCAGAGTGCAATCCGGCATATAAGAGAAACAATCGACAACCCGTATTTCATCATCTTTTCCGATGACATGGAATATGTAAAAAATAACCTGCAGATTGAAAACAGCCACTTTGTAGCGGGTAACCCAGGTTATGCCGATCTCTACCTGATGAGTGCATGCCGTCATTTTATCGTGGCCAACAGCACCTTCAGTTTCTGGGCCGCAATTTTGAACAGCAGGCCTGATAAAGTGGTTTGTGTACCTGAATACTGGTACAATAATCCCCTGGAAACAGAAGACTTTATACCGCCCGAATGGGTAAAAATTCCTGTTCATTCAACTGTATCTGATTAGCCACAGGAGTGTCTGTGACCCCATTGAAAGCTATTAATTAACCTGAATTAAACGGTGACGGATGGTCATCGTGTAACTTTATTCCCTATATTTAATAGGATAATAAAAGCATTTACAGGAAGCTTATGGAATTACTGATAAAAGAAGCAGCTGAAATCATCAGGAAATCAAAGTTTACAATTGCCTTTACAGGTGCCGGTATCTCGGTTGAAAGCGGCATACCCCCTTTCCGTGGAACTGATGGCTTATGGAACAAGTACAACCCTGAAGTGCTCGATCTGGGTTACTTTTTTCAGCACCAGGAGGAGAGCTGGCACTATATCAGGGAAATATTTTATGATTTTTTTGCCGAGGCCCGTCCCAACAAGGCCCACATGATGCTTGCACGGATGGAAAAGGAGGGTTTGCTTCATTCGGTGATAACCCAGAATATCGACAACCTGCACCAGGAAGCAGGAAACCAAAGGGTACATGAATTCCATGGCAATTCCAAAAGGCTGAAATGCCTCAGATGCGAAACCTATTATGATGCAAGGCAGGTTGATTTATCAAAGCTGCCACCCAGGTGTCCGCAGGATAATGAGATTCTCAAGCCTGATTTCATCTTTTTCGGAGAGGGGATACCTCCGCATGCATTTGAAAATGCATTTAATGATGCTGAAAAATGCGAAGTCTGTATAATAATAGGTTCAACAGGTGAAGTAACTCCAGCCTCGTTTGTCCCACGGACTGCAAAACAGAACGGAGCTGCCATCATAGAGATCAACCCGGAGACTTCCATGTTCACCTCCTCTGTTACCGATATCCATCTCCAGGGATCTGCCAGTGATATCCTGACAAAGCTGGAAGAAAACCTGTTCTGACTGCCGGATCATAATATGGATTTGCAGGCACTTCATGAATATTCAAGCTATAAAGTAAGGCTCTTTTTCTACCATTGTGCAGTCTGATATATGACGGTATGAAATGACCCAGGTTAATCTGCAGGAACTGGTTCCCGCAATACATGAAAACCATTATATGAATGACAGGGGTAAAACACTTTTTTTATAACCATTGAATCGCTTATATTTGCCTATCAAAATTAAACGCTGAAAAATGAAATTACTGGAAGGAAAGACAGCCCTTATCACAGGGGCTTCCCGTGGCATTGGGAAAGCCATTGCCATGAAGTATGCAGCTGAAGGTTGCAATGTTGCATTTACCGATCTGTTTGAAGATGAAAACATGAAGTCAACTGAGGCTGAGCTTCAGTCACAGGGAGTCAAAGCCAGGGGTTATGCATCGGATGCCGGAAGATTTGACGATACCGACAGGGTTGTGAGTGAAGTAGAAAAGGATTTCGGACGGATTGATATTCTTGTCAATAATGCAGGTATCACCAAGGACACTTTGCTGATGCGCATGACAGAGGAGCAGTGGGATGCAGTTATCAATGTGAACCTGAAATCGGTTTTTAATTTCACAAAGGCAGTTCAAAAGATCATGCTGAAGCAACGTTCGGGCTCTGTCATCAATATGAGCTCGGTTGTTGGAGTGGGTGGTAATGCAGGGCAGGCCAATTATTCGGCATCTAAAGCCGGAATTATTGGTTTTACCAAATCAATAGCGCGCGAACTGGGTTCTCGTGGAATCAGGGTAAACGCCATCGCACCTGGCTTTATTATCACGGAAATGACTGCCAGGATTCCTGAGGATGCCCGCAAGGCCTGGGAAGAATCAATCCCGATGAAACGTGGCGGTACACCTGAAGAAGTCGCCGGTGTTGCTACATTCCTGGCATCTGATTTATCATCATATGTTAGCGGACAGGTTATCCAGGTTTGCGGGGCAATGAAAACCTGAACCGGTTTATCTGATTTTGTCTGAATGCTTAGAAAATACATACCTGCAGCTGTTATCATTTTTTTTATTGCCACCGGACTGATTGCATATTTTTCCGGTTTATTTATTGATGTTACACGGGATGCAGGAAAATATGCCACAGTAAGCAAGGAGATATTTCAAAATGGCAATTTTATAAATCTGACGGTTCATGCTGAACCGTACGATCAGAAACCGCCGCTCCTGTTCTGGATGGGAGCGGCAGGTTTTGCCATTGGAGGTATTTCAAATTTCTGGTTTAAATTTCCGGTGTTTCTTCTCATGCTTGCAGGGATTTACTGGGCCTTCAGGCTTGGTGAATGCCTTTACGACCGGAAAACGGGAATTGTAACTGCCCTGATACTGTTTTCATCGTTCATCTATTCCCTGTACAGCATGGATATCCATACCGATACTCCATTACAGGCATTTGTCACCCTGTCGCTCTGGCAGTTGTTTGAATTTATAAAAAACAGCAGGACACGTAATATGCTGCTGGGATTTATTGCCATTGGACTGGCCATGCTCAGCAAAGGGCCTGTAGGTGCGGCAATACCTGCCTTTGCAGTGGCGGGGCACCTGCTGATGACAAGGGACTTCAGGCGCCTGCTCGATTACAGGTGGTACCTGGGAATTATCATTTCCTTTATTGTCGTGTCACCAGCTCTAATCGGGCTGATGAATCAGTTTGGCCGTGACGGGCTCAGGTTCTTTTTCTGGGAGAATATGGTAGGACGTATAACAGGGTCATATGTACAGGCCGTAAATGATCCCATATTTTATGTACATAACCTTCTGTACCAGCTTTTGCCATGGAGCCTGCTCTTCTTTACAGCTGCTTTCATGGAGTTCAGGCATTTAATTAAGAACAGGTTCCGCTCAACCGAGTATTTTACCCTTTTTGGAATATGGGTTTATTTTATTATCCTGAATTCAGCCAGCAGCCAGCTTCCCAATTACGTTTTTTCAATAGTGCCCCTGATGGCTGTGCTCCTGGCAAAATGGATTATGATTGCCGTCAGGGAGAAGTCACAATTGTTTAAATTATTCCTTCAAATTCAGCATGCTGTTATCGCTTTGGTCTGGATTGGCATTGCCGGAATCGCAGGATATCTTTTTCCTCCACCGCCAGTTTATATTTGGATCGTGATTGCCGCAGGACTGGTATCAACAGTTTACATCATGTATGTTAAACCTGTGGAGTTAATCCGGCTGATGACCCCTTCACTGGTTGTTTCCTTCACACTTATGGTGCTCCTGAATGTACATGTGTTTCCATATATCTTCAGTTACCAGGCTCCTCCTGAAGCAGCCCGATATTTTACACGGAATGCTGAGAAAGGGGATTTACTTTACAACTTCAATTATTTCCAGTATGAGTTGTTTTTTTACAGCCATCCCCAGGCACTTCAGTTGTATGACAACCGGGAAGCGCTGCAAATGGTGGCAGGAGAGAAAGGAAACTGGATTTTCACCAATGAAAAGGGGTACCAGGTCATTGAACGTCTTAACCTGAAAGCCGACACAATTATAAGTTTCAGGCATCTTGATCTGAGCAGGGGAGGCAGGTTTATCAACCCCGGCACCCGTGATGAAGTGCTTGAACAGATGTATCTGCTGAAATACTGAAAATTCTGAAGTGCCTGTCTGCAGTTATTATTTGCTGTTCATTGCCTCAGTGCCCGTTTTATTCAAAAGTAAATGCAGGTGACTGTACAACATGATGATCCATGATAACCCGGGAAAAGTGACCACACCGGTATATGTTGTTTGTATAAATAAAATTCGAAAGATATGCGCTACACAGGTTTATTTGCAGGATTAACAACAATTGATATCCAGTATTTTGTACACTCATTTCCTGCTTCAAATACAAAGATAAAGACTGCACCGCCTCAGATTCTGGTGGGTGGCCCGGCTACAAATGCAGCGGTTGCATTTTCTGTATTGAACGGCAGCTCCTGCCTGGCGTCAGCAACCGGCAGGAATCCATTCAAAACCATTATACAAAATGATTTAAATGACAACCGCATCACCCATTTTGATTTCATTCCCTCTGCTGAACAAAATCCGGTGCTGGCTTCTGTTATTACATCATATCACAATGGTGACAGAAATATCTTTACCCATCACCCTGAAGAAATAATTCCTGAAGTAGCTGCCGTCGAAATAGTTAAGCAGGTGAAGCCCAATGTTTTCCTGATGGATGGGTTCTATGCGGAAACGGTGGCAGAAGCTGCTGCTTTCTGTAAAAAATCGGGGATTCCGGTAGTGACCGATTGCGGAAGCTGGAAGCCTCAGTATGAGTTTCTGCTCGAACTGACGGATGTAGCAATATGTTCATCCGATTTTTTACCTCCGGGTTGTAAGTCAGCTGATGATGTATTTAAATTCCTGCAGGATAAAGGAATTTCTTGTTCAGCTGTAAGCAGAGGTGGCAACAGTTTGATTTACAACAAGGGAATGAGAAGGGGAGAGGTTTCTGTTGCAAAAGTCAATGTCATCGATACCCTGGGAGCAGGTGATTTTCTACACGGAGCCTTTTGTTATTATTATCTCCGTACGGGTCATGATTTTGAAACCGCATTACAGCAGGCTGCCACACTTGCAACTTATTCCTGTCAGTTTGGCGGAACCAGGAGCTGGATTTTAAGTTACATGACGATGCAATCTCCTAAATAATACTTAAATTGTACTGAAACTAAGGAAAGAGAGGGAATGTTTGATAAGTCTATTGCTTACCGCTTAAGCTTCTATATCTCGCTGGCAGTAATCACGGTATTTGTTGTATTTATCGTTGTCTATTTTCTGTTTAACCAGAAACTGTTGCGTGAGAATCTGGAAGGAAAAGCCATCATGATGAACTCGGAAGTAATTTCAGTAATCAATAAACAGATTATTTCCACGAAAGAAATTACGGGGAACGTTGCCCTGCAGGTCAGGTTTTACAGCAGGAACAATTTTGAGGAGAACCTGCTGCGAAATGTTATCCGGAGGTATCCTTTCATTACTGCAATCCAGGTTTTTCTGCCGGATGAAGATTCATCAGGTACAAATAATCATTATATTGTTTATAAAGAGAATGCGGAGATAAAATATGGCAAAAACCAGTTTCCTGTATTTTATAACGAATCAGAAGCGGAACTTCTCCGTAATTTTTTGAATGCTGATTCAGCTGGCTGGAATATTCCTTATTCCGGCCGGGACAAGAATGTTTATATTTCTTATGTCTTTCCTGTGCCTGGTGAAGGGGGGCAGGGTGGTGCAGCAGAAAAGGGGTATGTGATGAGCACCCTGTCGCTGACCGATTTAAGCAGTTCCATTAACCAAATGCTTAATCCTCAAAGCAGGGGATATGCTTTCCTGATTGATGCTGGCGGCAATTATCTGACACATCCTGACAGAGACCGTATCATGACTCAAAATATATCCTCCCTTTCTTCAAAGGTTGTAAGTTACATGGGTGATAATATTTTTTCTGCACTGGCTCAAAAGAGGGGCGGGTCGCTGGTGGCCTACCCCGAACGGCTTAACTATGAGAAAAGCTGGGTGTATTATTCACCCATACCCGATACTGGCTGGTACATTATTTTTGTAATCCCTCACCGCGAATTGTTTCAGGAACTCTATGGCGTGACAGCCAGGATGCTGATTTTTGCAATCCTAGGGATCATTCTGCTTTTTTCTGTTATTATTTTCATTACCCGGCGACAGATTGCACCCCTGAGCGAAGTTACCTCACGGCTTTCTTCTTTCAGTACCAGGAATAACCAGAATGACATCAATACCAGGAACGAGGTGAAACAGGTAGCCGACAGCCTTGAATTTCTCAAGAACTGGTTCGTGGAATATCAGCTGGCCCGTGAAAAAGAGGAATCGAAAAGTCACCAGTACAGGCAGGATTTGCTGCAGGCATCCGAAGTTCAGCGAAGCCTCATCAAGACATCATTTCCTGCTTTTCCCGACCGGAAAGAAATTGACATTTATGCTGTTTACAAACCGGCCCGGGTTGTAAGCGGTGATTTATTTGATTGTTCTTTTATCGATGAAGAAAATCTGCTGATAACAATTGGTGATGTTTCGGGAAAAGGCGTGCCTGCAGCAATTTTCATGAGTGTGGCACTCACAATCCTTAAAAACAATGCATCACTGCTGAAACCACATAAGATTGTTGAGAAGACAAACAAGGAGCTGTTTTCAAGCAACCAGCATCAATATTTTCTTACGCTGTTTCTTGGAGTGCTCAATGTCAGGACAGGCGAACTGCATTTCTGCAATGCTGCCCATCCGTTTCCATTTATATTTAAGCAGAATGGAAACATCAGTGAATTAAAATCATCACATGGACTGCCGCTGGGATTATATCCCGATAAAAAATACATCCAGGAAAAGATTTCCCTCCAGCCCGGTGATTTGCTGATCTTTTATACGGATGGTTTGCTGGAATTCCATCAGGAGCAGGTAATAAAGGAATATCTGCAGGCTGCAACAGACAAATCCCCGCGCGGAATACTTGATTCACTGAATCAGCTTGCCGGTAAATTTCAGCAGAAAGATGATTTATGTATGCTTGCAGTGAAATATACTCCATAAAAAAAGCCCCGCATATGCGAGGCTTTTTTTTATTATTTAACCTTCATTGCTGATCTCATTCTTATTTGACAGTATCCGTATGGACAACCTGTCATTCTTTTTGTCGAGTCCCACTGAAATTGTGTCACCTTCGGTAATGGATGCCTTGATGATAATTTCCGCCATCTCATCTTCCAGGTATTTCTGGATGGCCCTTTTGAGCGGTCGTGCCCCAAACTGCGGGTCAAATCCCTTTTCTGCCAGAAAATCTTTTGCTGCTGGTGAGATTTTCAGCTTATAATTCAGTGATTCGACACGGTTGTACAACTCCTTGATCTCAATGTCAATAATCTTGTGAATGTGTTCTTTTTCAAGCTGGTTGAACATGATCACGTCATCAATCCTGTTCAGAAACTCAGGCGCGAATGCTTTTTTCAATGCTTTTTGAATGACATACTTCGCGTGCTCATTGTCTGATATGTTGGACTGATTGACAGCAAAACCGACACCTCTTCCGAAATCTTTCAGTTGCCTTGAGCCAATGTTGGAAGTCATGATGATAATTGTATTTTTAAAATCAACACTTCTTCCAAGACTGTCGGTCAGACGACCTTCATCAAGAAGCTGAAGCAGGATGTGGAAAACATCGGGGTGGGCTTTTTCAATCTCATCAAGCAAAACCACCGAATAGGGTTTTCTTCTTACCTTTTCGGTAAGTTGTCCGCCTTCCTCATAACCAACATACCCGGGAGGAGCTCCCACAAGCCTTGATACGGAGAATTTCTCCATATATTCACTCATATCAATCCTGATAAGAGAGTCAATGCTGTCGAAAAGATACAGGGCCAGGATTTTAGCAAGCTGGGTTTTACCCACGCCTGTAGGACCAAGGAATATAAACGAACCAATTGGCCTGTTTGGATCCTTCAGTCCTGCACGGTTTCGCTGGATAGCCTTCACAATTTTCTGAATAGCCTCTTCCTGGCCGATTACCTTCGACCTGAGGTCCTGCTCCATGTTCATCAGCCTTTTTCCTTCGGCCTGTGCAATACGCTGAACCGGGATGCCTGACATCATGGCAACTACCTCAGCAACCTTTTCTTCATCAACTGTTTCACGGTGATTGATCATCTCCTTTTCCCAGTTCTCCTTTTCTTTTTCGAGCAACAGAAGAAGGTTCTTTTCCTTGTCCCTGAAATTGGCAGCAAGTTCAAAGTTCTGGCTTTTCACTGCAGCAATCTTTTCTTCCTTGGTCTGCTCAATCTTTTCTTCCAGTTTAACAATCCTGTCGGGAACATTGATATTTGATATATGTACCCTTGAACCAACTTCATCAAGTGCGTCAATCGCCTTATCGGGCAGGTACCTGTCTGATATGTAGCGTGCTGTAAGTTTCACACATGCATCAATGGCCCTAGGTGTATAAACAACGTTGTGATGGTCTTCATACCTGCTCTTGATATTTGTAAGGATTTCAATCGTTTCATCCACCGATGTGGGTTCTACCATCACTTTCTGGAAACGGCGTTCCAAGGCACCATCCTTTTCAATATGCTGCCGGTATTCATCGAGGGTAGTGGCTCCAATACACTGGATATCACCACGGGCAAGAGCCGGCTTCAGCATATTGGCTGCATCAAGCGACCCTGTGGCACCACCTGCACCCACAATTGTATGGATTTCATCGATGAACAGGATTACGTTGTTGACCTTTGTAAGTTCGTTGAGAATTGCTTTCATTCTTTCTTCAAACTGCCCGCGGTATTTGGTACCTGCAACAATCGATGCAATATCAAGACTGACAACCCTCTTGTCGAAAAGGATACGGGAGACTTTCTTCTGTATAATCCTCAGCGCAAGCCCTTCTGCTATAGCTGACTTTCCTACTCCCGGCTCGCCTATCAGGATAGGATTGTTTTTCTTCCTGCGGCTAAGAATCTGCGCCAGGCGTTCAATCTCCCTTTCACGTCCTACAATCGGGTCGAGACTGTTCTCCTCTGCCAGCTTAGTAATGTCGATACCGAAATTATCGAGCACCGGTGTATCTGATTTGGGTGCAGAACCTTTCTTGGCTCCCTGGCCTCCGCCAGGGCCTCTTGAAAAGGCTCCTCCTGCCTCATCGTCTTCACTTTCGGGGAAGTCTGATCTGGCCTCGGGCCTTTTGTAATCCTTCAGCTGCGACTTGACAATGTAATAGTTCACTCCAAACTCCACAAGAAGCTGTGTGACAATATTATCACTGTCTTTCAGTATCGCAAGCAGAAGATGCCCGCTGTTGGCTATGGGGCTTTTAAACCACCGTGCTTCCAGGTATACCAGTTTAAGTGTCTTTTCAGTCGACTTTAACATCATCAGGTCAGCCTTTATATTGAGCGGCTTTTCATTTCTGACTTTATTTTCGATAAGCGATTTCAAATCAGCCAGATTCACACCCATGTTCTCAAGGATTTCAGTGGCAATACCCTCGCCATCCCTTAAAATCCCCAGAAATAGGTGCTCCTGACCAATATAATCATTACCAAGCCTGATGGCTTCTTCCCTGCTGTAACCTATAATGTCTTTTATTCTTGGTGAAAATTGAGAATCCATATTTATTCTTTTATACCAGCAATCACAAAAATTATTCCTAAAGGTTTGGAGTACTAAATTACTCAAATTCCCTCATGTATCCGGCATTTTTTATGTGAAGTTTTTGCAAACATTCCGATTTAAGCCGTCACATGATGGTTAATTTGTTGATATCTTATCATGTTTACACAACAATTCAAAAACAAACATGACCTTTTGACAGATGATTTTTACTATTTTTGTGGGTCTTTTTGAAAAGTAAAATATTAATTGAAGAACGACATAATGAGTGAAGGAGAAAAAATAATCAGGATTAACATCGAGGAACAAATGAAGTCGGCCTACATTGATTATTCAATGTCGGTGATTGTTTCACGTGCTTTGCCTGATGTAAGAGATGGATTTAAACCTGTTCACCGCAGGGTTCTTTATGGGATGTACGATTTGGGCATCCTGTCGAACAGGGGATATAAAAAATCGGCAAGGATAGTGGGGGAGGTGTTGGGGAAATATCACCCACATGGTGACTCTTCTGTCTACTTTACAATGGTACGTATGGCCCAGCCCTGGTCGCTCCGTTATACGCTTATCGACGGGCAGGGAAACTTTGGTTCGGTTGATGGAGACAGTCCCGCAGCAATGCGTTACACCGAAGCCAGGATGAGCAGGATTGCTGAAGAAACACTGGCTGATCTGGATAAGGATACTGTTGACTTCCAGCCAAACTTCGATGAATCACTTACGGAACCCACTGTATTGCCAACAAAAATTCCCCAGTTGCTGATTAATGGTTCATCGGGGATTGCTGTGGGTATGGCTACCAATATGGCTCCGCATAATCTTTCCGATTCAATTGATGCCATTGTTGCATACATCGACGACAATGATATTTCAATCGATAAGCTGATTTCAATAATTAAAGCTCCCGATTTTCCAACCGGGGGTATAATCTACGGATACCAGGGCGTGCGTGAGGCATACGAAACCGGAAGGGGACGAATCGTCATCAGGGGAAAGGCACATATCGAAAATGAAGGGAACAGGGAAAAAATTGTTGTTACCGAAATTCCCTATATGGTCAACCGCGCTGAGATGATCCAGAAGACAGCCGACCTTGTTATTGAGAAAAAAATTGAAGGTATCTCTAATGTAAACGACGAATCGGGCCGTGATGGAATGAGGGTGGTTTATGATTTGAAGAGGGATGCCATGAGCAATGTAGTGCTGAATAAACTATATAAATACACAGCACTCCAGACCGCCTTTAATGTCAACAATATTGCCCTTGTAGGCGGACGCCCCAAAATACTGACGCTCACCGATATTATCAGGCACTTTGTCAACCACCGGCATGAAGTGGTGGTCAGAAGGACACGATTTGAGCTTGAACAGGCAGAAAAAAGGGCCCACATCCTGGAAGGGCTGATCATTGCCAGCGATAATATTGATGAAGTCATCGCTATCATCCGTGGTTCATCTACTCCTGATGAAGCCCGCGAAAAGCTGATTAACCGTTTCGGGCTTACCGAAATACAGGCCCGGGCAATCGTCGACATGAGGCTGCGGCAGCTAACAGGCCTTGAGCAGGATAAACTGCGCAAGGAGTACGATGAAATTATGCAGCAGATTGAATACTATAAAAAAGTGCTCGAAGATGTTACGCTGCGGATGGAAATTATCAAAACCGAACTGCTCGAAATCAAAAGCAAGTACGGTGATGAACGCCGCACCGAAATAGTCCCCAATGCAGAAGAATTTAATCCTGAAGATTTTTATGCCGACGAGGACATGGTCATTACCATTTCTCACCTGGGTTATATTAAAAGGACACCTTTAACTGAATTCAGGACGCAGGGCAGGGGAGGGATCGGTTCCAAGGGAAGCATTACCCGCGATGAAGATTTTCTTGAGCATATCTTTATTGCTTCCATGCACAATACGTTGCTTTTGTTTACCGAAAAAGGCAGGTGTTACTGGCTTAAGGTATACAATATACCTGAAGGGACAAGGGCATCAAAAGGCAGGGCAATCCAGAATATCCTGAATATCGGGCCCGATGACAAGGTATTGACATTTATGAAAGTCAAAACTATTGAGGACCAGGATTTTATTAAAAATAATTATATCCTTTTTGCTACAAGGCAGGGGATGATCAAAAAAACTTCACTCGAGTCATATTCACGGCCAAGACAGAATGGCGTGAACGCCATCACCATCAGGGAAGGCGACCAATTGCTTGAGGCAAGGCTAACCAATGGCAAAAGTGAGATTATGCTGGCTGTACGTTCAGGCAAGGCTATCCGTTTCAATGAAACCAAGGTGAGGCCGATGGGACGCAGTGCCAGTGGTGTCAGGGGAGTGACACTTGCCGGAGATAAGGATGAAGTGATTGGAATGGTTTGCCTGCAAAATGAAAATGAAGACATCCTCGTTATATCTGAAAACGGATATGGGAAACGCTCAAAACTGGAAGATTACAGGGTGACCAACAGGGGAGGAAAAGGTGTGAAAACAATCAATATCACCGGAAAAACAGGTGAACTGATTTCAATCAAAAGTGTTTCCGACAAAAATGATTTGATGATCATTACTCAGAATGGTCTTACAATCAGGCTGGCTGCCGCTTCTATTTCAACGCTCGGACGTGCCACACAGGGTGTGCGCCTCATCCACCTGAAGGAAGACGACAGTATTGCTTCAGTTGCCAGGGTGGTCAACGAAAATGTGGAAAAGGAAGTGATGGACCATCTACCTGAAAATGACATTGATCTGACCGGCCCGGATGAAAATGAAGAAAACTATCCGGAACTGGAATAAAAATTTGGCTAACTATTTGAATAAACCTTTATTCGTAATATTTTTGTTAAAAACTTAAAAATTAAAATTTATAAAAATGAAAAGGACAATTATTTTATTGAACCTGGCGATATTCATCATCCTGGGGGCCTGTTCTCCAAGGACGAAGGTCTCCAGTTCACAAAGTCTGAAAGATTCAGGAAAACTCAGTGAAGCACTTCAGACTATCAATGAAGCTGTTGATCCCACTGCAGAAAATTCTGAAAAAACAATTGACTGGCCCAGAACATGGGAGGTGAGAGGTGAAATCTATCAGGCAATATATCAGTCAAAAGATAATGAGGTAAAAAGACTTTCTGAAGATCCGCTTACCGAAGCACTGAATTCCTATAAAAAAGCACTCGAACTTGATCAGGCTGGAAAATTCAGCAACAGCCTGAAAGTAAAACTTACGCTTCTGACCAATGATCTTACAAACCAGGCAGTTGAAGCATTCAACAATGAAAACTACAACAAAGCTTTAAGATCATTTGAGCAAATCCTTGAAGTTCAGGATCTTCCAATAATCGAAAAAGACAGCCCCGGAGCAGTCGATACAGTTATTATATTCAATGCCGGACTGGCTGCCTATAATGCTGAAAATTATGATAAAGCCATCGAATACTATAAAAAAGCTGCTGCAACCGGTTATAATGAGGCAAGAACTTACAGCCTGCTTGCAAATGCCTATCAGCTGAATAAAGATACACTTGGTGCACTTACTATCCTTCAGGAAGGTTTTGAAAAATATCCCCAGGATAATGCTGTACTTACAAGCATGATCCAGATTTACCTCGATATGAACAAAACTGAAGATGCAATGAGGTATCTTTCCATGGCAATTGAAAGGGAACCCAACAATGCAACTTATCATTTCGCCCAGGGTACCCTGTATGAAAAACTGAATAACCGTCCCAAAGCGATTGAATCATATGAAAATGCCATCAGTGCCGACCCACAGGCATTTAATGCATATTATAACCTGGGCGCACTGTATTATAATGAAGGCGTAAAACAGATTGAAGTTGCCAATGCTGTGCCCACCAATAAAAACGAAGAATATGAGGCTGAACTGAAAAAAGCTGATGATTGGTTCAGGAAAGCCCTGCCATACATGGAAAAATGCTACCAGCTCAAACCCGATGATACAATGACAAAAGAATCTCTGAAAAACCTTTACTACAGGCTCAGGGATATGGACAACTACAACAAAATGCTCGAAGAACTCGGACAGTAAATAGAAAAAGGAGTGAATTATTTTCACTCCTTTTTTAAGACATATCCTATTTAACATAATATCAATTATAGGACAAAAGGGTGTCCGGAAATAATACTGTCATTTCTCAGGTGTTTCGCCAACCAACGCAATTTTAATATCATGTGCTGAATCTGAATTTTTCCATGCATGCGGAAACTTTTCCTTCTTCATCGAGCCTTCAAGTTCGGTCATCATCTGAAGCAGCCTGGCCGAAGATTTCCTGTCGTCAAGCATAATTATAAGTCCGCTGCTTTTATTTTCATCAACCTGCATGCTTCCTCTCATCATAATCATTTCAGGCTGTTCTATTCCTTCCAGCAGCACCGGGGCCACCAAAATATTCACCGCTGAAGGATGCATCCAGTGTTTTACTTCCTTACGCAGTAATTTTTCTATTGCTTCCTTTTCACCTCCGAGCCTTTCCCTGATGGCATGTGAAGCCTTACTTATTGTATCTTCATAGGACTTGTCCTCCTCAAGTTCGATGAATACTGCCCTTTTGGCAACTGAATGAAACAGGCTTTCCTCCTTCGACGGATCTTTCATTCCTGAGCGTGCAATGCGGGCGAACAACGGGTAAATGGCCGCTGAAAATGTAGTTGTTTTCCTGATCCCGAACGAGTACCATAATATGCTGATAATGATTATTATAATCACAAAAATCAGTGCATCTGTGCTGCTTGCAATGATGAGTGAAAGGTAAATTGTGATTCCGGCTATCTGCATCCATGGGTACAGCGGTGATTTATACCCCGGCCTGTACTCCCTGGTTTTGCTTTCCCTGAAGATAATCAGTGCAATGCAAAGAATCAGGAAGATAAACAACAGGAAAACACTTGCCATTTTGGCGATTTCCCTGACATCAAATACCACGATCAGGGCAATGATGATGATGCCGGTCAGAACCACTGCACTTTTAGGGATACCCTTCGCATCAAGTTTGCCAAACCGTTTCCACAACAGTTCATCGCGTGAAAGGGCCAATGGATAACGTGCTGCCGATAAAATTGCAGCATTGCCTGTTGAGGCAAATGCTGTCATGGCTGCAAGAACCATAACGATGGCTGGCAGCGGGATTCCTGATATCTTTCCAGCAGCAGTTGCTGCCGGGACCATGTCACCCTGAAGGTTTTCGGCCGATACAAGCGCTATCATTACCATGGTGCCGGCAATGTAAAAAAATGTAGCCACCCCTAACCCCCACATCATGCCCCTGGGAATTGACCGGGAAGGGTTTTTGATTTCTTCTGCTACGCTTGCCACCTGCCCCATTCCGCCATAAGAAACAAAAACAAGTGCAATGGCTCCTATAAAACCATCAAAGCCTTTAGGAAATAATGGCTGGAAACGTTCGGTAACCTGCCCGGGATCGGATGAAATTTCAAAAATGCCTGCAAAGAGAAAATAAAGCAGCAGAATGATAAGCACAAGCACCAGTATTTTCTCGGTAGCCGCGGTCTGCCTGACACCCATCAGGTTGATGGCCGTAAACAGTAAAGCCATGATCACTGCAACAATCGTTTCACCGGCCCCGAGCATGAGCGAAATATATATCCCCGCTCCGAAAAAGGCAAATGCCGCCTTAAACACCAGTTGAACGTATTTTCCCATGGCACCCATAATTCCCATGAGAGGGCCAAAACTGCGGGTCATAAAGAAATAAGGACCGCCCGAGCGTGGCATGGCTGAACTTAATTCCGAAATCGTATAGATGGCTGGGAGCATAAAAAAGCCTGCAAGCAGGAACGCCAGCGGCAGTGAAGGACCTGTTTCATCGGCTGCAAAGCCCGGCAGCAGAAAAAATCCGGAACTGAATGCTGCTCCGGTACATATGGCAAATACCGATGTCACGCCAAGCCGTCTTTCTAATTCCTGGCTGTCACCGCTATTTTTCTTATTCACTTTCTTTTTATCCATTCTTGCATATCCGGGTTAAAATGCTACAAGTGAAAAGCGGGTTTGTTTAATTGAAGTACCGGAATTTACTGTTCAGGCAAGTAACAGTGTTATTTCCGGGGCTGGGGGTACACGAATAGCCTGCGCCTGCAGCAGCAATATCATCGGTTTCAATTATGAATAGATTCTTGTTCATAAGTTGTATGATAACAGCGTAATGATAACTGTAAGAGTAGAAAATATTACTTATTTTTGCGGCTGATACTATTTGAAGTATCGTTTCGTTTTGTATAAAAATTAAAGAAAAGAAAATTATCAATGTTTAAACTTTTAATGCTTCAGGCCGATCTTACTAACGAAACACTGGCCGCAGAACCGGGAGGAATCTCAACCAAGTTTATTGATCTGGCAATCAAAGGGGGATGGATTATGATTCCCATTATTGCCTTATCTGTTATTGGCGTTTATATTTTCTTCGACAGGTATTTTGCCATCAAAAAAGCCGGAAGATTTGATGCCGGGTTCCTCGAGAAAATCAAGATTTATATCACCAGCGGCAAAATCGACGAAGCCATCATGCTGTGCCGCCACAATTCAAATCCTGCCTCACGCATGATTGAAAAAGGCATTACCAGGATTGGCAGGCCACTGAATGATGTAAGTGCCGCCATTGAAAATGTAGGTAACCTTGAAATTTCGAAACTTGAAAAAGGGTTGCCTGTGCTTGCTTCAGTTGCCGGCGGGGCACCAATGCTTGGATTTCTTGGCACGGTAATGGGAATGATCCAGGCTTTTTACGATATGGCCAATGCAGGGAACAATATCGATGTTACTCTGTTATCAACTGGTATATACCAGGCGATGGTGACAACAGTTGCAGGGCTGATTGTTGGTATTATTGCCTATTTTGCCTACAACATCCTTGTTGCGAGTGTTGAAAAAGTGGTATTTAAAATGGAAGCCACTACTACTGAATTCATGGATCTGTTGAATGAACCTGTATAATCAATTTAAATGGCATTAAAACGAAGAAATAGAATAAATGCAGCCTTTAGCATGTCATCGATGACCGACATCGTGTTTCTGCTGCTTATATTTTTCATGGTTACCTCCACCCTGGTTGCACCCAATGCCCTTAAGCTGTTGTTGCCCCAAAGCAACAACCAGACTGCGGCCAAGCCCATCACGACAATTTCAATTACCCGCGAATTGAGGTATTATGTTAATGATGAAGGACAGCTTCGAAGGGTCGAATTCAATGAAATCGAACCATTCCTCCAGAACCGGTATGGTGTGGGTAACGATGACATTTACATTTCGCTTCATGCCGAGAAATCGGTACCGTGGGATGAAGTTGTAAAGATTATGAACATTGCAAGAAAGAACAAATACAAACTGATTGCAGCCACAGCACCTGAAAGATGAAGGAGTATTTCAAGAAACATAAAAGAGGCATATTAGGTACATTGATTTTCCATGTAACCATCCTGATATTGCTTATTTTTATGGGGTTCTTTACACCACTTCCCTTTCCTGAAGAGGAAGGGATACTTGTGAACTTTGGAACCAGCCAGCAGGGATTAGGCAATCTGGAGCCCCGTCCGCAGCAAAGGCAACAGGAAACTCCGCCACCAACCAGGCAGCAGGAAGAACAGCCTGCCACTACCCCACCGCCTCAGACCCGGGTTACCCCTCCTGCTCCCCAGCCCCAGCAGGCCAGAGAGGAAGCTATGACCCAGGATTTTGAGGAGGCAGCCGCTATTGCTGCAGCTGAGAGAAAGCGCAAAGAGGAAACCGAACGCCAGCGTCAGCTCGATGAACAGAAAAGACGGCAGGAACAGGCCGAAAAACAGCGGCTGGCTGAAGTGGAAAAACAACGACAGGCCGAAATTGAAAAACAACGGCTTGCACAGCTCGAACAGCAGCGCCAGGCAGAGGCTGAAAGAAGAAAACGTGAAGAAGAGCAGAAGAAAATTGCTGAAATCAATTCACGTGCACAGGGAGCTTTTGGTGGAAGTACAAGTACAGGCGGACAGGGTACATCTGACAGCCGCAGCCAGGGGGCAACTTTCCCGGGAGGCAACCAGGGTGTACCTACAGGCGACCCCACTGCAGGCAATTACGGGCCTGGCGGCAGTGGCTCAGGAAACCAGGGCGCAGGTATTTCATTCGACCTGTCGGGACGCTCGGCACGCTCATTGCCCAAACCCAACTACCCGGCCGATGACGAAGGAATCGTTGTTGTGAAGGTGACTGTTGATAAAAACGGAAATGTGACTGCTGCCGAAGCCGGCGCAAGGGGAACAACCATCATGGACCAGCGCTTCTGGACAGAAGCCCGTACTGCAGCCCTTAAGGCAAAATTCAATGTCGATCAGAATGCCCCCGCTTTTCAGCAGGGGACTATCTCCTATCGCTTCCGTCTCGATTAATCTCTCTTACGGTGAACTTCATTCTGATGATCATGTGAATGACCTGATTTCTCAGACTGAAGTTCATCATATCTTTCCTTACTGATTTTTTCGGCTTTATAACCCTTCTTTTCTACTGCCTGGGCAAATCCCTTCTCCGTATTCTTTTTTTCGTCATATTCAACGTAAATGGTGTTTGCTGCATGATTTACTTTCAGATCCTTTATCCCTTTCTCGAATCTGAGATGTTCATACAAGGTCTTTTCACAATCCACACAATCCATGTTGCTCTCAAAACATACTACTGCCCTGCCCTTTTTCTGGGCATTTACCTGCCCGGTAAACCCGCCGGCAATTAAAATCAGCAAAATCATTGCAATCTTTTTCATCATTGTAAAGTTTTAATTTGTTTTGAATTAATTGTAGTCAAGTGTAAAACGCAGACCGGCATATATTTTCCGGCCCATAACCGGCCCCCAGATGTTTGTTGCATCGAAATGGGGCCCGTAAGGATCGGAGGCTCCTTCTACCGGGTTCATCTGCATAAAATCAGTAAGGTTCTCTGAGCCGATATAAATGTTCCAGTAACGGAAATACCTGGTGATTTGGGCATTCATTACTGTATATGAAGGAAACTCAAAATAATCATTTGAAATATCCATCCGTTCCATCCCTTCCACCGGGTAACGTGGTATCCTCCCACCCCCGTTCAGCTGGATTGTATAGTCGAACATCCACTTTTTAAGGTTGGTGGTATAGTTAAAGGTGACAAGTCCTTTATACCTGCTTGTAAGCGGCTTCTCCTTCAGCTGCCCTCCGATGGCCTGCTTCACATCGTTATGGCGGTATGCCACCAGCACATCCAGTCTTTTTATTGGCTCGTACCGCACATCAACCTGCAGGCTGTTCGAATATGATTTCCCGTCGAGGGGGCTCAGGATGATATTTTCGGCCGATGATTCACGGTCAATCACCAGCTGTGTCAGAAAATCGGTCCTGAAAAACTCGGTATTGATCTGGAGGTTGCGGCCCCACAATGTATAATACTGTACAAGTGCCAGTCCGTAATTCCATGCCTCTTCCTGCATCACATCATGGGTAAACAGCAGCGGCCTGGAACTGGAAAGCAGGTAATTGTTCTCCGATATCACGTTTGCTGTTCTGTATCCTTTGCCTGCACTCCCGCGCACGGTAAAATGTTCACCGATATTATACCTGAAATGGGTCCTGGGGGTAATAAATGTCCCGAATATGTTGTGAAAGTCAGCCCGTACACCTGCCATCAGCGTAAAATTCTCTCCCGGCTTGAATGTATATTCCCCGAAAATCCCGGGAACCTGCTCAGTACGGTCGAACTGCCTGTTATAAAGGTTTTCCGAAAAATCATCGTACACAAAGCTGAAGCCTGTATTTACAACGTGGGTCCCGGCTACATTCAAATCGCGTGTAAGAATCGTATTCGCATAAAACCTGTTTTCGGTTGCATTATAGTGATTGATTCCGTAAAATGAGGTGGTTTCATGTGTTGAGAAATTTGAAAGTACAGCAATGGCTGTACGCTGGTTGGGCCATACATAGCCCGATTTGAAATATCCCTCAATCCTGTCGTTTTCAATCAAAATGCCATATGGATTTGTAGCAACCGGCAACATGTCCCGCTCGAAACCGGTTTGTCCGCCCAGCCGTTCTTCTGTCAGTAAATTAATCCCTGCATGGAACATGAATCCCTTGTGGTTTGTAAACTTCCAGCGGTTCGAAAGCTGCAGCTGGGTATACAGCGGTTCATCAAGGAACCCGTCGTTGTTGTGGTCGTTTCTCATCGACAGGTGCGATGCATGGACAAAAAGACCTGTAGTGAGCTTGTCCTTATACAACCTGAGGTTCCCGTTGCCGTTAAACTCGAGCCGTCCGCTTGAGCCGGCAAAGGTATTCAGGTGAAGCTTCTCATTTGAATCAGGCTTTTTGTATTCTGCATTGATTTGACCGGCAATCGATTCATAGCCGTTCAGGATAGATGCTGCCCCTTTTGAAACCTGTATCGATTCCATCCAGGGGCCCGGAACAAATGTAAGCCCGAAATTGGTAGCCAGTCCGCGCAGTGTGGGCAGGTTTTCAATCTGGAGCAGCGAATATGTGCCATCAAGTCCAAGGAGCTTAATCTGCTTGGCTCCTGTTACTGCATCATTATAACTTACATCAACCGACGGATTGGTTTCAAAACTCTCGGCAAGGTTACAGCATGCTGCCTTGTGGAGTTCAGCACCGTTTATACGTTCGGTATGGATGGGATCAATTGCCGACATGTAGGTGCCGCGGTTCTTGTGCACTACCTGCACCTCTTCAATCTGCAAGTCAGAATTCAGCACCACTTCCAGCGGCGACATATCACTGATATGCACTTCAGTGGTTTCATAACCAACAAAGCTGAACACAAGGATATGGTCGGACTGTTTTTTCTGAATCCTGAAGGTGCCGTCATCATTCGATGCTACACCTGAATTCGTATTTTTCCAGTAAATGTTCACCCCCGGCAGAGGATGTACCTTTTCTTTTTCTTTACCAAAAACTCTTCCTTCCACTTCCTGTGCATTCACAAGAAATGGAAACAACATCAACATTAAAATGCCTGTAAATTTCATACTTAAGATTTGTTACAACTTAAAAACAATTCGTCCTGCAGAGGGCAAACGGGGTTAATCTTAAGCTGTACAATGAATCTTAAGCTGTTGTATCCTGATAAGAAAATCGAGTGATGATTGTATTCGCGGAGGTGGATCGATGGCTGGTTCAGCAATATCAGGTTCTTCTGTCAGAAAGCATGTATCGGATATTGTGACAACTGGTGCCGGTATGGCAAACATGACTTCATTTTCAACCCGCACTTTCTCATTGACAAACCTGTCGTCGATTTTTAGTATTCTGACAACAGGGGAACCGCAACCACACGATTCAAGGTGCATGCTGCAATCGCCGCAATGGTGTTCTGCAGAAGATTCTTCATGAACATGATCAGCGAGACCTGCATGTTTATGGTGATAAACTGTTTCACATGTTTCGGGAGTAATATACAGGGAAACCTGCTCATTGCCTGTGCAGGAACAATATGACTGAAAAACGACAATACCGGTTGACGACATCAGAAAAATGATGCCAAAAATAATCACCGGTATCTTTTTCAACATATCCATGGGTCAAAGTTAAACAAAAACAAACATAATGCGCTGTTAACAAAAAGTTAACTGCAGCAGTTGCCCGTTGGTTCACTGCTGCAGTTAAGCCTGTTAAAGCCCCAGTACCCCGGCTCCCTGCTCAAACACGATGTCGCGCGGAATGCCGGCCTCTCCTACCCGGTTCAAATCGTTCTGTAACTGCTCCCTTATAAAACCTTTTTCTTCGATTTGTTTTACCGCAGCCTCATAATCGCCGTCACCCTGTATCCTGAGTACAAGTTCCGAAAGGCCAAGCATGGCATCTCTCATTTTATTGAAGTCGACACGGTAGGTACCTGTAGCTGGATCACGCTCAAAGGCTCCTGCTTCCTCAAAGTAGTAGAAGCTCATCATATTGGCTTTGCCGTGTGCACTGGCTGCACCAAAACGAACAGAGCGGAATATACCTGCCATAAATGTCACAAAATTATCCATCATGTCCTTGTCGCCCAGTTCTCCCATCTCATTTAACCGGTACACGCACCATAAACCAAGAATGTCGGCCTTGTTTTCCTCAATGGAGGTGTACATATTCTTCAAAGCTTCCCGCACCGTAGAGCTTTTATCCACTGTGTTTCCAAGGCCAAGTCCGTGGGCCACTTCATGGAACATGACATTCTCGAAGAAAGCATCAAATTTAATGTGCTTCCGCTGGTCTTCTGCAATCAGGATACCGGCAATGGGCACAAGTATCTTGTCGAACTTTGCCTGCATCGAATTTTTAAGCTGAAGTTTGCGGCTTCCCTTGTCTTCCCTTACCTTTTCATCATTGGGCAGGTTGATGGCAATGGTCTTGCTTCCGGCATTGCAATCGCCCGCATAATATATGGCATCATAAACATTGATATCGGAGTCCATACCAGGCATCTCATTTTTGTATTCAGGCGGACATGGCAAATCTTTCTGCAGGGCGGGCAGCAGGGCCGCATATTTATCGAGCCTGGCACTCCAGTCCCTGTCTTTGATCAGGATGAATGATTCGTGCGCCGTTTTATAGCCGTAGAGCTGGTCTTCATAATTTTCAATGGGACCAATAATAAATTCAATGGTATTGTTCTTCATTTCCATCCACGCCACATCACTTTCATAATATTCATCGGTGAGCAACGCCCGGGCCCTTTTCTGCAGGTAGGTCTTCAATCCGGGGTCCTCTGCCAGTGCTGAAGCCTGGTTCAGCAGGTCAGCAGCCTTTTTAATCTGGTCATTGTAAGCCACATGGTAGGGAACCGAAACAAGCCTGCCATTTTCATCCCTCCTGATTAAAGTATACAGGCTGGTTTTTGAAGGCTCATCCCAGGCTTCAAATTCTGCTTTTGTCATGTCGACCGGATAAAAATTTGCTCCGGCAGGTTTAGGGCCAACTCCCTCAACAAACGGTTCATTGCTGTTGAGCCGTTCCCACGGTCCGTAGTTGATCTGTAAAAATCTCCCCACAGCTTCATCCTGATGCTTTGCCAGCAGCTCATCCCTGTTGCCGTAAGCCTGTGTCCAGAATATGTCATCCATCAGTTTTGCTGCTTCAAGTAACAGCGGAAGCATCTGCCGTTCCTTTTCAGTAAGGACATCCAGATTGGTGGTAAGCCTGAAAGGTGCAAATTCTTCTACCTTTTGCTGCATCGATGTTTTTTCTTCCATTGAAGTTCCTTTTTGTGACGTTGATGTGCATCCTGCCATAACAGATGCCACCAGACATGTGATTAAAATATTTTTCATTTAGCCGGTATTTAAATTGAATTCAAAGGTACAAAATGAAGAAAAACAAAAAAGAAGAATGATTCAATAATTCGGCTGACAGAACAAGAGCCAGAGCCTGCCAGCCAAAAAGCCTAGATAAAGAAACAGAATCAAGCTGTCATGGCTATGGTAAACTCAATTTAAACTCAATTTAAACTCAACTTAAATTCAATTTAAACTCAATTATAACTGAATTTACATTGAATTAATATTGAATTTGTATTGAATTGTTAAGGGAGCATGTTTAGGCCACCTCCGGATAACAGACGGGTTAAAAAAGAAAAAGGTTGTTTTCAACAGCCCTGGCGTATTATTTCCTCTTTCCTGGAAATCAGAATGTTTATCTTTTGTTAAATTCTTTAGATGCAGCAGGTTTTATAGCATATATCCAATCCGGGTGGGAAACCCTACCACAAAAATGATATAAAAACCGGATATTTTACCATTAAATTTATAAATTATTGATGGTCAGCGAATTCATTTTAATCTTCTGATGTGCTATGGGGTTTATTGTTGCAACCTGATCACCAGTCATTTTTTATCAGTTCTACTTACTTTATCCCCATATAACTTATATCTTGAGTTTCTATTTTAACCGATAGAGACAACCGGAAATGTCAATTCCTCTCGATAATGATTCAGGGTTATGATGGTGTACGGGCCAGGTTTTTCGGTTTTACAATCAATTAGGCCATCAATATCATGGGCGGGTCAATCAAAAGAACCTGATGGCTTTGGGGAAACCCGTGAAGGCGGGAACAAAGCAGAAGGTTTATTCATTAAAGTGGGGTTTTCAGGATGTTCTAAAAAAAAACAAGAGGCCATTTTTGACCTCTTGTTCCTGTGAGTACCCCGAACGGGATTCGAACCCATGACCTACTGCTTAGAAGGCAGTTGCTCTATCCAGCTGA
>OBJA01000718.1_pt1 | contig 27151 bp, 25 predicted proteins | sample 1519751 | NCBI WGS metagenome assembly OBJA01 (sample SAMEA3881238, study PRJEB22517) | soil metagenome | biome: lake sediment; feature: soda lake sediment; material: sediment, water from around vicinity | place: India | collected 2013-12-23 | depth 3 m
GAGCGAGTGACTGTTAATCACCAGGTCGGCGGTTCGAGCCCGTCCCGGGGAGCCAAACCAAAAAAAACCGGGGGCAGAGACGCAAGCCGTTATGCGTCTCTGACCCCGGTTTTTTTGCCTGTAGGAGCGGGCTCTGCCCGCGAACGGGGTTGCCACCAACGGTTCGCGGGCGGAGCCCGCACCTGCGAATTTCTTAAACCCAGCCCTTCAGGAACAGACTACAGAATCTGAGATAGCCAATGCGCGAATTAGCGAATAAATCAGAGCATCCTTAAATATTTCTGACCCTTAGATTATAATTTTCACTTCGTCCATATAGCCCAGTTACACAAAAGGACCGGTTATCTCGTACGTAATACCATCATGGGATGTACCGCCCTCTCCTCGCTGAGAACTGAAATATAGTCGGGTACCTGTCATATCGAACGCAGGTCCAGTAACTTCAGACTTTTCATGACCAATCAACCGCATAACCGGGTAGATCTTCTGCTCAGGTGTAATCGCGACGATCTCCATGTTGCCACCATCTTCAGCAACATAGATTGTACCAGCCTGTGAAACTGTCACATTATCGACACCGGTCAGCGATGGCTCAGCGTAATCATCATCATCATAGATCACGGTCATGATCTCATTATCGATATCGTATGCCCATACCCGATTATCGTATTTTGTTGTGAAATACACGATTCGATCAGAATACCACGCCCCCTCACCACCGCTGAAAGTGGTGCTATTTTCATACTGATAGCGTGTTGGTGTAGTCGCACCCGACGGGTCATTCACCCGGTGCCAGCTCACGCGATTGTTTACATCGAGGCGCGCGACCTCGAGAACTCCGTTGTCGAGATCAGGAACGCCTCCAACGACTGACGCCGGCGTAAAACGATAGAAACAGCCGTCAGGCATATCTTCCGTCATATAAAGCTGAAAAAAAGCAGGGTCGACAGCCACGGCCTCGTGATTGAAAGTTCCCAATGCCGGTAATTCTCGCGGCGCATTGATGCCATAAGGGTCACATTCCCACACATGCCCTTCCGGAATCTCTTCACATGACAACCAAGTGTTCCAGGGTGTTGGCCCACCAGCACAGTTGCGATTCGTATTATCGAGGATCGAATACGCGTCGATTATCTCACCGGTAAAATGAAAGCGAATCGCGCCGACCCCGCCCCGCCCATCAGACATCTCACTATTTGATACGTAAATCCAACCGCCGTCCACATCGGGAAACACTGCACCACCGTCAGGCGCCGGATGCCAGGTAAACATACCCCCGGGAACTACGACTTCACCTGATCGGGCAATAATGCGCGCAGAAAAACCTCTCGGGAGAAGCAGGTTTGGCACCGAAGACTCACTCAAAGTGACTGGTGCAGGAGCACTCTGGACTGATTCGCCGCCACCCCCACCGCAAGCAAGCAATAGCTTTCCACATGCGATCGATCCAAGCGCATGTAATCCATAGCGGAGTATGCGTCGACGGGAAGAATCGGGCAGATCTGCGGATTGGATCTTCGCGCGAAATTTTTGGTTTATGGACATTGCTTACCTGGATCAACGCTATATCAAAGCGCGAAATTAATGAACGATAACCTCACCCCATCGGGCTTTTCCCGTCTCCGCGGGTGGTTGACATAAAAGTATTTGCTCTCCCTTCAGAAGTTCGGCAATTACCCAGTCGACGGGGTCCCATCATTCGCTTTACGGGGCGGTATAATGACTTTCTATCGCACCCAAATCGGGAGCCGAACCATTAAATTCTATAGATGACATATCCAACACAGTCTCGCCATCCCAAGAAAATAGAACTGCTCCGGCATCAATCGCAGGGCTTCCTGCCAACAACTCATGGTTCGCATCAAGCAATGGGTCATCGAACAAGCAGGACTCGAACTCAATCACAGCATTTTCGTAATCAACTCCATTAGCCCAGAACAGGCTATACGCCACGACAGATTTCCCGACCTGATTCCGCATTGCAGTGAAGTTGGTGTTATAGATTATGTTATTCAAGGCAATGAGGTTCGCACCTCCCGTGATGCCATAATTGTTGCCGGATAGCGTATTATTGACTACACGAATGCGCTCGAGAATAGCAGCACCGCTGTAATCCTCCACCGTGTTTCCATCGGCCATCAAGCCGATTCCAGCCATTGCATTGTCGGAAATCTTATTTCGTTCTATGGTAATAATTCGACTTGACAAACCCTCATAATCGATAATTTGTATACCATCCTCCAAATTACCGGAAATCGAGTTGTTTGCAATGACAATATCAAGCATAGGCCCAGTATAGTCATGCAGGCGTATCTCGATGCCATCATCGCCATTGTCACGGATGACGTTGTTTTCAATAATGACAGAAACGTCGTAGTCGAGATCAATGCCATCATCAGTGTTTGAGTGAATTATATTTGAGTGGCAAGTTCCTCCACCGCCCGCCTCATAATCAATTCCATCGGCATTCTGCGTGATCCGATTATGATGTATATGCAGAGGCACGCTCGCGCTAATTCCATCCGATCCATTCTGGATGGTAAATCCTATTATCTCCGTCTCATCAGCCCCAGATCTCGCCGTGATAACGGCATGGCCACCACCATCAATGATGGTCTGATCAATATAATCTTCATCCGCAGTACGGTAATACCATGAAGCAAGAACAAGTTTTTTGTCCTGCAAGCGGATATTTTCGGAATATAGGCCAGGTCGCACCAGGACTATGTCACCACTCTCTGCAGCCTGTATCGCTGCCTGTATCGTAGGTTGATCATCCGGCACTATAATTTCTCTAGCGGAATCAGAATTACCGCCGCACGCAGTAATTACGAAAATTACCGAGACAATAACCGATACAATCCCGTGGGAAACAATGAATTTCCTGTCAATCATTATGCAGATACTCCGATCTACTTACATAATGCGCTCTCAAAATAATGCACGCCCAAGCACAGATATAGATCATCAGCGAAAACCCGAAATAGATAACTCATGATTAACGGGAAATCATCTTTAATGAAGGCAAGATGGTATATGTCTACGGAAATAATTTACGTTAAGAGATCAGATGCAGTTCCACAGCAAATCTAATGCGAACCTGAGGATTCTACCTTCTGCACGCTACTAAAGCGTGCAGCAAGATACTCACCGAACTCCTCGCGCAGTTCCGGGTGCTTGAGCCCGTACTCCACCGAAGCCATCAGGTAGCCCAGCTTGCTTCCACAATCATAGCGGGTGCCCTTGAACTCATAGGCCAGCACCTGCTCCTCCTTCAGCAATTCCGCGATGGCATCGGTGAGCTGGATCTCCCCACCCGCGCCCCGCGCCGTGGTCTGCAGCAGATCGAAGATCCGTGCCGTGAGGATATAACGCCCCACCACGGCGAGGTTGGACGGGGCCTTGTCGGGTTGCGGCTTCTCGACGATCTCGCTGATACGACTGAGTCCTTCACTGACCAGCTCCGACTTCACCACCCCGTACTTGTCCGTATCCATGGGCGGGACCTCTTCCACACCCAGCACGCTGCAACGGTTGTATTCGAACTTGCGCACCATCTGCTTGAGGCAGGGCTCGCCGTTGCCATCGATGAGGTCGTCGGCCAGGATGACGGCAAAGGGATCGTTACCCACCACCGGCCGCGCGCATAGCACCGCGTGCCCCAGCCCCAGTGCCTCGGCCTGGCGCACGTAGACACAGGACACGCCCTCGGGCACCACGCTGCGCACCAGTTCCAGCAGCTTGTCCTTGCCCTTGCGCTCCAGCTCGTATTCCAGCTCGAAATTCTTGTCGAAATGGTCCTCGATGGCGCGCTTGCTGCTGCTGGTGACGAAGATCAGCTCCTCGATGCCGGCCGCCACGGCCTCCTCGGCCGCGTACTGGATCAGCGGCTTGTCGACGATGGGCAGCATCTCCTTGGGGTTGGCCTTGGTGGCGGGCAGGAAGCGGGTGCCCAGGCCGGCAACCGGGAATACTGCCTTTTTGACTTTTATTTTCATGGCTTTGCCTTGGGTTCGAAGGGAAGTACATGATCTCGCATTTCCGCTTGCATGGTAAATCGTACCGGGTTCAAAAACCAGTAGTATCAGGCGACAGGCAGAAGCTCAAGCCTTGTGCGTCCCCAGAGGAATGACGTTTGCAGGCATCACTTCAGAGACAGGAGGTGTCAGTTCGGGGACAAATTGATGAATGATCTCCCGAATCACAGCTTCATCATAGGACTGGCAGGCGTTGTCGATCGAAGCCAGCAACTTCTGCAGGCTCTCCCAGTCCCAGCTACGATGCTTGGCCAGCAGGATCTTGTTGTGTGCTGTACTGACCAGTGCTTCCTTTTCATGGAAGAGCTCTTCGTAGAGTTTTTCACCCGGACGCAGGCCAGTGAACCTGATCTCGATATCGCTACCCGGCTCGAAACCGGACAGGCGGATCATCTGTTCGGCCAGGTAGACGATCTTGACCGGTTGCCCCATGTCGAGCACGTAGATCTCCCCGCCCTTGCCCATCACGCCGGCCTGCAGAATCAACTGGCTGGCCTCGGGAATGGTCATGAAGTAACGGGTGATCTCGGGATGGGTGACCGTCACGGGACCACCCTGACGAATCTGCTCCATGAACAGCGGCACCACACTGCCGGCGGAACCCAGGACGTTACCGAATCGGACGGTGATGTAGCGCGTAGTAGAGTGCTGGGCGAGATTCTGGCAGTAGATCTCGGCGATACGCTTGCTCGCCCCCATGATGTTGGCGGGATTCACGGCCTTGTCCGTGGAGACCAGCACGAAGATCTCACAGCCGAAGTGGCTGGCGGCGTCCGCGATGGTTTTGGTGCCAACCACATTGTTGTGGATGGCCTCACGGGCCTGCGGTTCAAGTAGAGGCACGTGTTTATAGGCGGCCGCGTGAAGCACGACGGCCGGTCGATACGTGCTGAATACATGCTCGACCGCCACCGCGTCGGTTACATCCCCCAAGACCGATATGATGTCAAGATCGGGAAAAGCCTGGTTCAGTTCGTAGTCGATCTTGTACAGATTGAACTCGGAATGATCCAGGAGCACGAGCCGTGCCGGTTCCAACCTGGCGATCTGACGACAGAGCTCCGAACCTATGGAACCACCACCACCACTGATCAGAATACACTTACCGGTAAGCCCTGCTCGGATGGCCGGCATATCCAGCGCGACCGGGTCACGACCCAACAGATCCTCGATTGATACCTTGCGCAAGGCACTGGTACTGACACGACCCGCGATGAGGTCAGCCATTTTCGGGAGCATACGGAAGGGCACATCTGCCCTTTCGCACAACTCGACCACATAGCGAATCTGCCGTGAACTGGCAGACGGCATGGCGATAATCACCATTTCGATAGCCAGCTCATCGACCAGGGTCGGGATGGAATCACATGAGCCCGCTACACGAACGCCATGGATATCGATACCGCGCTTCTTGGGATTATCGTCGACAAAGGCGATGGGTTGCAGGCTGGGTTCTGGATCCCGCAACATATCGCGGACCAGCATTTCGCCACCACGCCCAGCACCAACAATGATTACCCGTTTGCCCACACCCAGATACAGATTTCTTTCCTTAACCCAGCGATAGAGGAAGCGCGGACCACCCAGCAGGAAAACCAGGAGCATCATATAGAGCGGGATCAGCGAACGCGGCATATCTTCAAGGCGCGTGAACATGAATATGATGGCCATCGCAGCGACACCCCCCACTACCACGGCCTTGATGATGCGCACCAGGTCGGGCATGGAGGCAAAACGCCAATGACCGCGATATAAGCCGAAGTAGATGAAGGCTGCCAACTGCACAGCCATGACCAGAGGCAACCAGACCTCAGCCGTGTGCAAATGGGCCTGGGGAACCACGTCGAAATTGAAGCGCAACCAGAGAGCCCCAAACCAGGCTACCGGAACCATCAGCGTATCGTGGATAAAGGCAATCGCAGGACTGCGCAGTCGATTGATCAATCCTTGTGCGGCTTTCTTCTTGCTCATCGTCCCTTAGCCATCCTGTCGATGTCTGTTTTTCCGCGTTATCTTCTACGGCGGGATTATACCTGCTGCTCGCTGAGAGAGCCAGCCCAATACATCGTAACCGACTGATTATGATGCATATATGGCCCAACTTCCAAAATTTCGGTCAACAGAGAACAATCAGGATGTAGCGGAAGCAAGTCGCAAGATCCAGCCCAGTCAGTATGTTCTGGTCAACCTCTCCAAGAGTGCAGGTTTCGACATATCGACCCCTTGCACCAGCGCTAAACCCGTTAGGCTTGATCTCACTGCAAATACCAAGCATCTTCCAGTTCACTAGAATTCAATAACCCATTGTATGATGCGTGATTAAGATACGCTGATAATTATATTATGGTAGCTTTTTGCATCACTTTTGATACTGCATCTATTGTTTTTTGAATGTTTTTCGGTGTTTGCATGTGGTCGGCAAGAAACATCATGCTAGTCTCTCCAAGTTCCCGAGCCACCGGAAGTCTTTGCATAGGCCTCAAGCCAGAATCATCGAAAGCCTTCTCGAGATACACTTCACTGCAACCACCATGAAGACAAACAATGCCTTCTGACTGAAGAGCTGCGACAATAGCGTCGCGATTCCAGCCCGACTTGAGCCTCTCCGGCCTTACGTAGACATAGAACTTATAGTACGAAGGCCCCACAAACTCAGGAGGAAACGGAACTCTCAGAGCCATCATATTCAAACACGCATCCAATAACATTTGCGCGTTTTTTCTCCTTAGTGCGACCCATTCATTAAGTTTTCGCAGCTGAATACGCCCAATCGCCGACTGCATTTCAGTCAAACGCCAGTTGGTACCAAAGCTCGAAATTAACCATCGAAAGCCGGGCGCATGGCAGTGGCTATAGACTGTATCCCAGTCCCTGCCGTGATCCTTGTAGCTCCATGCACGCTTCCATGCCTCTTCGCTGCGCAGCAGAAGCATCCCTCCCTCCCCGCCCGTAGATATAATCTTGTCAGTACAAAACGAAAACGCGGCGGCATCACCTAGACTGCCGACAAGCTTACCTCGATAGGAAGCGCCATGCGCCTGCGCACAATCCTCGATTAATTTCAAATCAAACTCTGTAGCGATGTCCCGCAACTTTTCCATCTCACATGGCCAACCTGCCAAATGCACAGCCATGATCGCACGGGTTCTGGGGGTAATCATTGCACGTACGCTGATCGGCGAGATATTGCCTGAATCCCGATCCACGTCCGCGAAGACAGGCGTCGCGCCTCGCATCACAATGCTAGATATTGATGCCACGAACGTTCTGGGACTGACAATTACTTCGTCACCCTTCGTTATACCGAGGGCATGCAAGGCCAACTCGAGCGCGAGCGTGCCGTTGGCTACAGCCACGGCATATGGCATACCGTGAAATTCCGCAAATTCACGTTCGAAGGAACGCCCCTGCTCGCCGTTCCAATAATTGACGTGTCCAGATTCAAGTACACCACGGACAGCGTCGATTTCATCTGCTGCATGATGCGGCCAGCTATTCATTCTATGATTGTCCGCCAAATGTAATAAAGATCCTTGAAGAACGACCAATTGACGACATAGTCGTAGTTGATTCTTACTTTGTCCGGATAGACGATATCTCGGTTATAGGCCACAGAATCACTCACCTGAGACAGCAAATATTCCTCATTCCTATATTTCAGGGTTGCGGGTCCAGTGATGCCAGGCCGAACTGACAGAACTACGCGGTACTTTCCTTCGAGCTTGTCTGCGAACCCTGGCACATCCGGGCGCGGCCCTACGAAACTCATGTCTCCCTTAAGTACGTTGATGAGCTGAGGAAGCTCATCGAGCTTAGTCTTTCTGAAAATACGACCGATATGTGTTATGCGTGAATCATCCGATGTCGTAACGGTCGTATCGATACGCTGGTCCACACTCATGGTGCGTAGCTTGATGACCCTGAAACGGCGCCCTTGCCTGCCGATCCGCTCCTGCATGAAGAATCCGTTTGCACCAGTGTCAAAGGTCGCGATCAGCCATGTGATCCCAATCAGCCATAATGTAAGCATCAATCCAATCGCAGCAAATACGATATCAAAGATGCGTTTCACCGCTGCTTGCGACGACGTCAGGCTCATGATGAATAAGAATACCTGGCTTGTGTATCGCCGATGATCAAGGATAGGCGATCAATTGTCTCTTGGTCCAGAACAGCTCTACCCTTACCTATACTGGAATCCCTCACATCCACGACAGCATGCCTCAGCGCCTCATTGGAGACATCAACTCCAAGATGGGAGATGACTCGTTTGAGTTCACCAACTGGTGATCTTACAAAATCCTCATAGCCCACCTCAATCCAACGCTCGCGCGGCATATTATAGAACGCTCCTGAGGCGGCATCGACACATCGTTTCCACTGTAGTGCGCAAATCTCGTCCAAGGAATGCCTCGTCAGTAATTCGCTCATGCCATCTATCTGAGGCCCCCAAAACGCAAGCCTCTTTTTGCCTGAGAATATTCTGTATATCCTATTGCCCAGATATCTGCCACCATAGTATGGGAGATCGGAAAGAGGAACGAACCACGCCTTCCTCGCCAGATAGGGTATGTCCAGCGGCGCCTTCCAACGGAGCATCGCCGATCCGACAACATCAAGCCCGTCTCTCCGGATGTAAATGTATTTGGCATCAGGCACCACGCGATCAACGAACGGCACACGCAGAGAATTTGCACAAGTCTTTTCGAGGACGATATTTACGCCATATTTTCTGGATACCCATCCAAACTGTTTTCGTATATATCGGGTAACGTCTGCCCTCGCCATTTCCGGCGAATACTCGTCCGATGGGTATGCGACATTGCCATGACGCCAAATATAGTTGATCTCATCACATGGCCACGTGGCCATATTTGGGATGGACGCAAGAGCATCGCGCAGCATGTTTGTGCCGGACCTGGGCGCACCAATTATTATGACAGGCTGGTATCTCATTGTACTTTTCGAATAATTGAATCGAAATTTTCCGGTGAAACTATATTAAGAATCCAGCAAGGCATGCGCGTAGCGGCTAGCGAGCACTGTGCGCTCGAATCTGCTCTCGTAGGCCAGCCTAGCTCTTAGCGCATGGCTCTCTCTTAGCGAGGGGCTTGAAATATAGTTCGTGATCGCCTTCTCCAGCAGATCGACACTATCTGGCTCAATTACGACCCCACATGACTCCTCGTCTATGACCCTCGCCACCTCGCCTTTCTTTTTACCTTCATATATGACAGGCCTTCCGGAAGCAAGGATGCTATAGAATTTACTTGGAACGATCAGACCCTCATAGCCGGCGCGCAAGGAGACGAAGTGCACGTCACCGGAAGCGAGCATATCGCTGAATTTATCCTCAGGCTGGTGATCGAATACATAAATATTTCCGACAGATCTTGCGGCATCAACAATCTCGCGCTTCCGGGCACCCTGCCCCACGAAGACAAAGGCGATATCGTCTCTATCACGCAGGCGCAATGCGACACGCAATATGCTATCAAAGCTATGGAATAGGCCCATGTTTCCCGAATACATGACCACGAACTTTCCATCGAGGTCATGCTGCCTCCTGAATTCACGCTCATTAGAATTTGCTTCCGCAACTGATTGCTCAGGCCAATTCTCGACGATCACAATCCGCCCAGAGTCTACGCCCTTGTCAAGTATGACTTCCCTCATGCATCTTCCGAGTACGATTATGCGGTCTGCGTTAGTTAGCGCCGACCTTGCTGCAGCATCGAGAGCTTTCGCCAGCAAGCCGTTATTGAGTCTGCCAGCCCTCAAAAGAAGGTCAGGATAAAGATCCATGACATGTATGCTATAGCGTATCCCCCTAAGACGCGCTATCCATGACCCAACGATATAGAGCAGGGGCGGTTGCGTGAGAAATACTATGCTCCTTTTGCGAGTAAACAGAAAAATGACCGGCGCCACAAGCCAGTAGAATGCTGCCGCCCAGCGCCTACGATACCTGATAAATCCAGGTGTCCATAGGCGCATCATCCACTCTGACATGTCACCACTATCGGTGGCTGTCCTGTACTGAGACGAGCTCACCATCGCTGTCGGTAACATCCCGTTCTCGGCGAGTAACGGAAACACATCGCGATACAGTGGCACGACCGGCTCGAAAGTATTTACAAAAAGCATAGACCTCTGTGACATGGTGTTCTCTGGGTATAAATCCGCTATTGATCAAACGCATATCCACACTGCCAACACAGAGTGCATGTGTGCGTACTCACTACTCCATGGATATTACTTTCCGATTTCCATTGCCATGGCCCGCAATTGGGACAGCATTCTTTTTGCATGACGGGTTATTGCATTACATATTTAACTATCTTCTGCTGGTCATTACTCATCCAATCAGGTGCATCATAACTGGTCGATCATACGCGTTATTTCAGAATAGTGGTCATCCCACGTAAATCTGTATGTTGATGGCTCCGGCGAATCGAGAAGCTCCAGGAATTCATTATGCCCCATCTCGAACGTAAAGAAGCTCACGCCACCGAATTTCCTGGCCAGCTCCTTAATCACTTCATTCTCTAGCGCAAGGACATGAACCCCGCACGACATAGCCTCAAGTACCACATTCGGGCAGTTGTCATATGCATTCGTGTAGACAAGCGCATCCGATTTTTCCAGCATCGAAAGCGTTTGCTCATGCGGAAGTTCACCGCAGAGAGTCACACGGTCTTCGATGTGTAACGACGCTATAAGATTTCTCAATTCATGCACGTATTCCGTATCCCATGTAAGCTTACCGACTATTTGAAGTTTAACGGAATCAAATAGGCCTTTCTGCATCAAGTAATTCAGAAATTGATCGATTCGCTTGTAACGGATTACCTGACATATGACGATCAGACTTATGCTTTTGTCGTTAACCCGCTCAGATGCGTCTCTAGATAAGTCGCGCCCGCTGATATCGATTCCGTTATATACATTCTCGATTCGACAATCGCACTTATTTTTCAGCAGAGATGCCGTGCTTTCTGACTGTGCGACCAGAATGTCTGGGTTCCTAGATAGCCAGAACAACGATCTGAGAATTGCCAGCCGTCGATGGTGTCTCCCCGTATAAGCTACCTCATGCCGCTCATGCACAAACGGCTCTATGTTCGTCAGATTCCAGATCATTCTTCCCGGATAAGGGGAAATGAAGAAATTACCGAAGATGTAAGCCTTTTTGTAGCCTAGCAGATACATGAGAGGCACAATGAAAATATCACTCAACAACCTGAACAATGGCTCCATGCTCGACGGGAGGGTTATCAAGTGCGTCCTCGAAACCTTCACGTCGAATGCGCTGTTCTTGAGAAGAATGATTTTGTAACGATCATCCCTGTCTGCTCTACTGAGAAACTCCAATAGCCGCTTCTTTGCCCCACCTGCCTTTACAGATGTCGCATTGATTATTAACTTGGTCATAGAAAACGGCTTCCAGCGACACGACTACCAGCCAACCACCGCATTGGAGACCAATGATCGATAAAGTGACTCATAATTGTCTACCATATGATCAACCGAATACTTACTCGCGACTTCGAACGCACGTTTTGCGCGTTCTTGTGCGCTCAATGGATCATTAAGTACTCGCATGATAGATGTTGCGACATCCTCGGCACTATCCTTGTTTGTCAGGATTGCGGTCGTTTCATCGAGGAATTCGCCGTGGGGCGCTATATCACTCGCGATAATCGGACACAGATTGATCATTGCCTCGATGATGACATTCGGGAACCCTTCGAAGTGACTAATGAGTACCAGAGCCTGCGCATGTCTCATTAGAGAGTATGCCTGTTTGTTCGACACATTGCCCAAAAGGGATACTCGATCATCGAGATGATGCACGCGTATCATACTCCTGCATTCCACCTCAAGACTTCCACTACCACATATCAGTAGGCGCACATTAGTGTCGACATGCGTCATTGCCTCAATGAGTACGAATATGTTCTTCTGTTGCTCAAGACGTCCAACAAAAAGGACATACTTACCGTCAGCGGCGAATGGAATGGCGGCGTCGCTTCCATGATGGCGTATTTCCGAGACCGGGAAGCCATTTCTTATCATGCAGGTCGTTTTTCCTGGGTATTTTGATTTCCAGTATTCAATACCCGAAATAGAGTTTGCAACGATTACGCTTGACATGCGCGTCACTGCGTCACGTATCGTGAATTTTATGCCCTTATTGCGCCTGAGAAATGGTGCATTCGGCTCTCTCAATACCCATTTAGTTCTCGTTACTGCTGATACGAGTGCCGCAACTATGTCTGATTGCAGTATCCATGACTGAATCAGATCCGGCCTGAGTCGAAAAACCAGCCATATCAGGCGGAATACGATTGCGGGGTCGTAGTTCCCTCGCGCCTTAATTCTATGAAAATGCACAGAAGGCAGCTTTCCGAGATCAAAGGACCTACCGTTGAGATATGCAACATGGACTTCATGCCCCCGATCGGCAAGACCAGACACCAAGTAAAGAAACTGGCGCTCGGCGCCTCCTCCTGAAAGGTTGGATATGATATGCAGAATTCTCATGCTCGATCGACAAATTCACGAAACCAGATTTCCAACACAAGCATGGTCCAAAGGCGGTTACCCCAGTCACGCTTACAACTCTCATGCTCCTTCAGCAGGCGGCCGACTTTACGTATGTCGAATATACCTCTTGATTTGGCTTTTCCGTCCAGGAGCACATCATGAGAAAGCCCATTCAGATCGTGCCTCAGCCACCTGGCCTTGGGAATCGAGAAGCCTGTCTTTGGTTTTTCCAGTATCTGAGACGGTAGCAAATCCCGCATCGTCTCCCTGAAAATCCATTTTCCGAAGCCATCGCGACGCTTCAATTCAACGGGCAAGGTCGCGGCATATTCTGCCAGCGAATAGTCGAGCAGCGGCGCACGAACCTCCAGGCTATTCGCCATGGACGCAATATCTGACTTAACCATCAGATCGTCGGGAAGGTAGTATGACTGATCGTGCAGCATGCAATAGTCTATTGGATCCATATCCTGATAGGCAATGTCGCCGAAAATCGAATCTGCACAGCCATCCGAATATGCATCCTTCCAGAATTCCTTTGTATAGAGCTCGAGCTTCTCATGCCGCTTCAGACCAGCGGACATCTGCAATGCGTATTGAGATGGAAGCTCGTTGCCGAGCATATGGAGCCCGCGCGATGCCTTGGCGAGGCTGTTATTGTATGGGAGCGCATCGATGCCTCGCTCGAGCCGGTTCAGCAATGGCCTTGCACGGCGGATGGCTCGGGACATCGCACTCCACTTGGACATATCAGCATAGCGACTGTACCCACCAAACAACTCGTCGCCCCCGTCTCCGCTAATAGCGACGGTGACGTGTGATCTGGCCATTTTTGATATGTAATATGTCGGGATTGCGGAGGAGTCAGCAAATGGTTCATTGAAATGCCTCACGAGGTGAGGCAGATCATCGACACAATTAGGCTCAATAACGAATTCATGGTGATCTGTCTGATACAGATCAGACAACATTCGGGCGTATGGCAACTCGCTGTCCACCTCATCCTTGAACCCGATTGAAAATGTCTTAATTGGACTATTACTGGCCTGGGCCATCAACGCAACAATACTGGTGGAATCGATTCCACCACTCAGGAACGCACCCAATGGCACGTCTGCGACCATCCTCATTTTCACCGACTCCATGACCCTATGCCTGAGCTCATCCTTGATTTCAGTGATGGATGAAGTGCACTTCTGCGGATAGTACGGTGGAGACCAGTATCGTGCGACGGTATGCGTGCCATCGTTTTTACAGACCATATAGCAGCCTGGCCGCAGCTTCGAGATACCCGAAAAAGCAGACAGTGGACTAGGAATATAGCCGCAGCTGAGATACACGTCCAACGCGCGATAGTCGGGTGAAAATGAAAAGCTGGGGTCTGCGGTAATCGCTTTTATCTCAGAGCCGAATATCAGCCGATCGCGATCGATGGTATAACAGAACGGTTTTTTCCCGAACCTATCGCGCGCGCAGAACAATTCCCGACGATTTCCGTCCCACAGCGCGAACGCGAACATGCCATTGAAATACGCTAGGCAATCGTGACCATACTCCTCATAGGCATGCAGGATCACCTCGGTGTCAGTCTCGGTGCGGAACACGTGACCACGGACACGCAAAGAATCTCTTAAGCTTTCGAAGTTATAAATTTCACCATTGAAGACCACCCATATCGAGCCATCCTCATTCGATAGCGGTGCAGTAGCTTCATGCCGAAGATCATTGATCGAAAGCCGCATCTGACCGAGACCAACAGCTCCATCTATGTACGCACCTTCGTCATCAGGTCCACGATGGTGAATTGCCCTACTCATTTTCTTGATGAGGTCGCGTGATGCCGAAGCGCCATTGAAATAGATTATTCCGCAGATGCCGCACATATATGAGAATTCCCCATAGCCTTCACGAAACTCAGCACGGGTTATTCAACGCGATGAGCAGGTTGCGACAATCTCGCAGGTAGCGAGCTCCCGCGATTAATCATTAGCACTTTATCGGTGAAGAGTAAAATAAGGTAGCAGAACGCTATAATCCAGAGCGCGCGTAATGGGAACGTCACGGAACCTCGCGCGGAATACATAAGCGCCGGCACAATTACCGAATAGCTCAGCAACCCAATGTAATAGCGCCCTGATAGGCGTGCGTTGTATAGGTATCCGCCAATACAGCCCAAGAAAAACATCACCAATACCACGCCGATGTTACCGAAGTCCATATAAACATCAGACACCAGCGTCGTACCCAATCCGTATTTGTGGGAGCCAAATACAAAACTAGTAATGAAGTTACTCGAACTTCCCATAGTACTATCCACTGCACCAGGTATCCATGGAAATATTTTTGCATAGAACGGAATAACACTTAATACACCTTGCAAAAAGAACACCCCATTGAATAACCCGAACTGGTCGACAGCTAAGTACGCATTTGTAACTGCCGGAGCCGATGAAAGCGAAAACGCAAGCAAGCTTTCATTTAAAATGAGACTCTGCACGATAGTGTCATACCCTCCGGCCACACTACTATACTCGACAGAACGAACTGCTTGGATTGCCGAGTATGCTATCAAGCCTACCAATATGAAAAACACGAACCCTAGAAATCTTATTGGTCTTCCCACTGAATATATCAATAAAAATATCAGCACACCGAATGCCAATAGCGATCGATTTCCAGTAAGTCCCATTGCGATTGCACAACCGACAATTAAAAGTGCGGCAAGCAGGTTCCCCGGGCTAGACAATGCATGCAAAACACCCTGCGTACGACTCCGGAAGAAATAGATCGCCCAGAGCGCGATCGCACCCTGGAATGCGGATGAAAATGCAATCAGCCACACACTTCCACCCCAGCCAATTTCACGCGCCCCGGTATATTCACCTTGGTACATGGCGCTTCCACCTGAAATATAGAAAATCGCATAAAACAAGATCGATATTATCAAGACTATCCACGCTGAAAACCTAACCACGCGCATATCACATTGACTGCGATAACACGATGATATGGCTGTTTTTACCATGCTTTTTTTTGCTAACAACGTATACCCACCATAAAAAAACGCCAGCCCCAGCGACGCGGAATAAACCACGGATGCCCAATACTCAGCCGCTATTATGTGCGTTCTTCTTAATTCCACTTCTGGAAAATACGAAATCACAAAAGGAATAAGAAAAAAAATCATCCAATACGGGATGTAAAACAGTATTGGTAGCGTCATCAGGTTTCTGTCTGCAAGCGCAATTTTATGATGGAGCACCACCAAAACGAACCATAGCAATGTTGCGAGAGCAGTAATCCTGATGAATACCTCATCATCAAAATACGTGAACTCCTTAGTTAGCATAACAACTATAGCCAGAAGTACCCATGTAGCTGACCATCCAATGGGCTCGATCCTGCCTGATGGATGCGCGGATCTCATCTCAGTGTTCACGCACATAGACGCGCTCAGACAGAAGCTCGTAGAGGCGACCGAATAAATGATTCATTTTGTAATCGCGCATGACTCTTTTGAAACCGTTTAGAGCAATTCTCTGGCGCTCACTGTCATTTTCAAGATAAAAACGAATTTTTTCTATCAAATCATCAGGCTTTGAATAACTTATAATTTCATCACCAACATCAAAGAAATAGCCCAAATACTCGTCTCCATCAGAGATCTGCATGACACCATTGCCTGGCAAATCGAAGAGCCGATATCCACCGAGCGTGTATTTGCCTCTATTGTGCACATTGAAGCCAATTTTCGCCCGCTGATAAAGCCTTGAGTAATCGTCTATTCCGATCGGCGTCGTCCAATAGGGGTATTTGTACTTCCAGGCGATGTAGAGATTCCGTTTCCAGGTGGACAAGCCGTAGATCGCGCAGCGCTTGCCCAGAGCCTTCTTCACCCGGGTGATCAGTGGCATCTTGTTCAGATGTGTCGCGCCTACGAATACGACGTCGATGTCCCGTTCGTGATCCATGATGATACTTTCATCCTTGGTTGTGTCATGCATTCGATCGAACAGGCCCAGCGGCCAGAACGCCATGTCCTTCGCGCCGAGGTATGTCAATTTCGCCTCGATATCCATGTCGCGACTGTAGGCTGGCGTATGGTAAAGGACTAGGTCATAGGCGTGGAGATATGCAAAGTCCCTGTCGTATGCAGCCATTGGGCCGTCCGTAGTCCGCAACGCCTTGTATACGGGGATCTTCCTCAGATAGTCCGGATGATATGGAAACTTGTTGTCCACGACCACCGCGTCGACTTTGTGTTCCGCAATGGCATCTTCGAACGCATTGTACAGAGTCATGAGACGATGATCGTTTTCGTAATACAGATTGTCCAGCAACTGTGCTCGCGAGTAGTGTTTTGAATCCAGATAGTTCCCGTGATTGAAAGGAAAGAACCTATACTTCTCCGTTGACGCGGCTGCGATCTCCCGTTCCCAGTACACGGCCTCATCACCACGTTTATTGAATGAATATAGTATGTTCACGGGTGGCGCTTCGATTTCAGGATGAAATTGAAACTGGGATTCCAGTCTCTGTTTCGATACGTCGAAAGTATCTCGAAAGAATGCTCGAAACGCTTTTTCAGGTCTGATTTCCGGTAACCCCTCATGCCGAGCTCCCAATAGTGCTGCCCGGAACAATACCGCGGCGTGATACCATCAGGTTTGTGCAGATAGTTGAACAAATCGAAAATCATGGACCAGTCGATGCCTCCGAAACCCGCTTTCCAGCGGATCTGGCTATGCCTGCCCGCGACCGGAAGGTATACCAACGCATATCTGCCCACTCTGGATATCTCGAGCAACGTTTTATCAAGGAAGGGGACTGGAATATGCTCAAGCACGTGCGATACGGCCACAACATCGAATTGCGCATCTCCGAACATTCCCATTTCATGGGCGCTCGCGACGAAATCAGGATCGAACGTACTATCGATATCCAACGTCGTCACGTCATATTCACGCCATTTAAGGATAGCCGTGTCCAGCCCCTGTCCGGGACCGATTATCAGCACCCTCCCTCCTTGAGAAAGATTGCTTATATCCCTATACGCATAATAGGCGTTAATAAAATTCGATAGGCTTAATCTCCTTTTCCAATCAGCGCTGTCCACGGGCATCACGTGCGGCCGAGGCACCTCGCTGCGCTTTCCATTCTTGCATTTCATTCTCGCATCCTGTTCTAGTTTGCGATAGCAACGATATTCATGGACATTGTCATTGCATGATCCTGCTCAGGAAAAAGCTTGCTGATTTCCGCGATGCTATCGTACTGATTATCGCTGCGTATGTCGTAGTACCTGTATCCATGTCGTTCTAGTAACAAAAGCGGATTTGTGGCTGCCTCCTGGAAATGCTTCCATACGACCTCCATCAATATGATCGGGTGGCAGGTACCAATCATGCGCTGACCACCAGCGAACACGCCAAATTCATTGCCATCCGTATCGATCTTTATCAGATCAACATGAACAGAATCGTGTTCAGCCCACCAATCATCCAGTCGCTTGAAGTCGACGATCGTTGTCTCGTCGGATCTGCCACCATCAGTTTTCCAACTGGATCGCCCTGTAAAAGAGCAAGCCGATTGATTGACGTCAGACAAAGCAACCTGATAACAACTGATATTGCGAAATGAATTCAGGCTGATATTCTTCTTCAGCTTGTTCATGGCATAGTTTGATGGCTCAAAAGCATATACATGCCCGTTGCCGTTCAATATCTTCGCGAACCGCAAGGTGTGCGCACCGATGTTGGCACCTATATCTAGTATATTTTGGCCGACTTTGGCGTACCTATCGATAGCAGACCTCATGTCCGGCTCGAATCGCCCAAAATAAATCGCGACATCGATCTTTTCCGATAGATCAAGAGCATATGTTATCTTGTCCAGTTCCACGTTAATCGTTTTTCCGCTTACGATTCTGCAAAACGCGCGGAAAAATATCCTTCGCAGGTTGCGAAACGGCGTCACAAGATATATTGCCTTTCCGATACGCGATGTGGACTTAAAAACAAAATCACTCACTCAATATCTCCCGATATCAACTCACGATGCATTACGCCTCAAGCGTATTTTTGCACCGACATACAAAGAATATAACCTTTTGCAAAATGCCTCCCTGCCCATTTGACCCATCATCAGAATGAATGCGGAGGGTACAATCAAAATACTTGCGAAGAATACCATAGTCATCAACCCTGCCCACCCATCCGGAGAGTGCGCACTGGACAATACGTGACCGAGCAAGAACAACGCAATGAGCGATACAAGCCTTCGTGCGAGCAACCCTGTGTTACTGCCAGACATATGCAGCTTTCTACTGACGATGACAGGAAATACGACAGTCATCGGCATCCTTCCAACCATGAAGGAAAGGCATAATCCTACAATTCCATGAAGCGGCACCAGATACAGCGCCAACCCCACCGATAAAGCCGCCGATAGCGCGCCAACATAGACTTTGGATCTCACATCCAGAGTTATGTCGATAATGAAGGCATGGCTTCTTATAAATATGATTTGCACGGTAAGAATCAGGAAAAGCACCTCGACCGCGCGTCCCGCATACAGTGGTTCGCCGACCCAGATCTTCACGAAATGCTGGTTACACGCCAAATATATTGCGCAAATCGCTCCAATGAAGAACCAGGAATAATCCGATAATTCGCGTTTCATTTTTGCTGCGCGATCGAATTGCTCACTGCCCAATACGGCGCCGAATCCAGGCACGCACGCAGATATGAGCAGTGCCGCAACGGTAGCCAGAAGCTGAGCTGAAAACCCGGTTATAACGTACATCGATACTGAAGTCATCGACAGCAAATAGCCAAGCAGAACGATATCGCTGGTCAGAATCACCTTGTTGATCAAGGTCCATGCACCGTACCATGCGTTGAACTTCAGAAACCCGAATGCGCCAGTCCATGACGGACGCATCCACCCAAACCATGCGATTGACTTGGAGGCTGCCCATATGACCAGCACGGCAAGTGAGGCTGTGCCTACAAACTGCGCCGCGGCCAAGCCCCAGATTCCCAGACCGACCTTAATTGACACCACCATCAGTACGCCTGCCACCAAACACGAGACAATTGACGGGATGAATTTCACATATGCCCTGTTTGTTCCAACGAGGCATGCGATTGGAATTGCGGAGAACCCCGACAGGAGTAGCATGACCACCAGTATCGCCGCAGTTACCCTGATGTCATCTGCATGCTCGGGCAGTTCATGGATCAAGGATGGCGCAAAATAGACAAATGCGGATCCCACCGTGATTCCGATCGGCAAGAACGATATCCAGATGGCAGCCGCATTCTTCACGGCCTTCCGTTTCTGTTCGTCATCAGCCTTTTCCTGGTTGTGAGACAGGAAAGATTGCAGTCCCTGGGTTACCCTTCCATCGGCAACCAACATATAGGACATAAATCGTTCAATGACCTTCCAGACGCCGAACAATGCCGGCCCAAGACCGCTGACGAGAAGCGGTGTTATAAAAAGTGCGATCAGAGAACGAACCGCAAATTCCGTCACCGACAGAACACCGTTTGCCGTAGCCTTATGCGCAAGTTTCATCTAGGCGCTTTGCCTGCAAATGAACGCGTCGCTTCGGGATCTGGACGTTCCATCAGATTCAGAATCTCTCTCGATGATTCCGTTATGGACGATTCATCGCTCTTTATCACCAGAGCGAAGATACCTCCACTACTCGCCAATTCATCGATGAGTCTCTCATAGATATCCTGATACTCCTTGTGATGGGCCCTGATAAGTTCCTCTGAACCCATAACATCGAGATACTTGGTCCAGTCATCTCGACTCTTGCGCCTTTGATCCAGCACATCGTCCATGGCCGTCAGATATGCGATGCCGGAATATGTCTTCTTTATATTTTCCATGCATGCGTCGCAAACGGCCCGCACACCCGGTCTCTCTGTCGCCACCCCCAAGGCGTTCAGAACTGCGATCTGGTATATCGGCCCCTGGTCGAGAACGATCAATTTTTTCCCGTCTTTCGACGCAATGCCCAATGCATGCGTCATAACTATCAGGCTCACCATGATACGAAACTCAGCAATTCTGTATCGGTATGAGTGTCTGAATATCCTGACATGTTCAGGAAGTGAAACCATCCGATCTCTTTTCGAAACATAGCAGGCGATGGACTTGCCGATGGCATACAGCCACACATGCAACAGACCCGGCCTTTTCAGAGAAGGCAGCCCCTGCACCGCTTCAGACGACGCCATGATGCTGTCTCTAAGCGTCGTCTTGCCACTGCCCGCAACGCCGACAATTTCCCAGATCGCCATATATCGTATTCGTCGAAGGTGGTCGTAGGGTTACAATACTTTCCATATATGGTTCTTCAGGTCGATCAGGACCTCGTCTTTGCATCTGTTCGCATCGACCACTTCACATCTCTCGTGCATCCATTCCAATGAGGAAATCTCTTCATTTCGGGTTCTCACATAATCAGGATCCTCGTTGTCTTTTCTTGCAACTGCAACGCTCGGATCGACCTTCAGAAATACCATGTAGTCCGGATCCCTGATTTTGGAAAAATATCCTGCCTCTATACGCTCGAGGGTCTTCGCAAGCCATGAGTCATCGAATCTAACCGCCAACCCGCAGCATAGCGTATCCATCTCTGACAACTGCCTCATGGGAAACCTGTCATACACGACAAATACACCTTTCGACGCGGCCAACGCCCCTTTACGTGCACAGAGGCATCGGTCTCTGGCATACAGCACCATTCTCAGCATCCAGAAGTAGCCAGGGAAGCTGTCTACAGCCGTATCTTTCGGGAACGATTTCCTGATACCGCTCAACCTGAGAAACACATCGAAGCACAGCGTCGTAAAGGATCTACGGGGCTTTCCCAGATGCAGTCTACGCACTTCAAAATCCTTAGACAGCCACGAGTGTATTTCGCTTACAGCAGTGCTTTTTCCCGCGCCATCTCCTCCGACGACTGCAAGCTGGATTCCTCCCGTCGGAAGCCGCCTGTTTTCCCTGGGAATACTGGCGCGCTTCGCAACAGAGGATACCAGCCTGCGGTAATTGACCGTTGCCGCATCCATGAATCTGCTGTTCATCGAATATTTGTGCAGCGCTGTGCGAAAGGCCGTATACAGACGATACTGAGCAACAATTGTCGCATTGTTCGCTTCAAGCATCTGGAACAGACTGCTAATCAACCCATCCTGAATCGTCGGGAAATGATCCCGCAGCCCTGCTAAGACCTCTTGCATATCACACTGACCGTGCAGGAAATCGAATTCATCCTTACTCGCCGACGCCAACACACGACCCCTCTTTCTTAGCGCTCCGACAAGGGTCCACTTCAGCATCATCCGGATTCCAAAGATCAGCAGCTCGATTTCCGCCCGGGGCGTAGGTAATAGTCTACTATGCTGATACGTCGCGCCCTCTATCACTTGTCGCTCGATCGGGAGCCGAAAGCTCTTGGTGTAATCGCTACCCACAACAAGCTGATAATGGGCATGTACGTGAATCACCCTATTCGCAACAGAATCATATCCGTAATAATCTTCCACACCAGGCCTGGCTCGAGCTCCCCGTCGAAACCTCGCGTTCTTAAAACCAAGACTGAAGAGTATTTCCTTCAGTTTTCTGATATCTTCACGCAACACGAGAATATCCAGATCGTTTTCGCCAGATTCGCTCAGCCCAATCTTGTTGTTGCTTTTCCAGTGACAATAACGCACGCCCGCTTCGGACAGCTTTTCCGTAAACTCTTTCACAAGACTGGATGGCTGGAGTGACTTATTCATATTCATTGTTATGACTGATCGACTATATGGCGGACGCATTAAAAGACTGGAATTCATGCTCGGATTTTGTTGCTTGATGGCGGCTGAAGTCTATCAGTCATGTTTTTGCGAATGCCCGGCTACGCTGAAAAGCATGGGCAATAAATACCAGGATCAGACCCAGCACAACACCTGCAACAGTGCTTAATAGCAGGATCTGCTTCTTTCTTGGTTTGATTGGTGCTATTGGAATAGCAATTTCTCCATCCTGAAGATATGGCTTAAATTGTGATGACGTAATCTGAAGACTATTTAATCTCTCCAATTCAATTCGTTTCCCACGGAGATCATCAATATACGGATCATCTGATTCTCGCTTGAGCAAAGAGTCAAGTTCTGCGTTCAATACCCTGGTGCCACGCATATAACTACGCAGCGTCCCATTAGCTGCAATAATTGTTATATCACTACCATTGCGCGCAGCATCTCCAGATCGAACTAAAAGATTTTCGACAATCCCAAGAGCCCTAGCGAGATTGAGATCCTGACGCAGTCTCTCAATTTCATCCTCTCTATGCAGGCGTGCCTTCTGCCGTAGCATGGCGATATCGGCTGATATATTTATTCTTTGTCTTTCTATCCTGTCGTTTACCTGATCAACAAGGTCATTCACATACGCATCGCGTGTGAACTCAAGATAATGAGACAGGACAGATGCAGATCGCGATGGGTTCTCGTCTTGGAACGCCACGTATGCATGTTCAATTGGATTGCTTTTATCCTTACTAAGCTTTATGGGATGCTCCTGGAGTAAATTATTCATCGAGATCCCGGTCTCAGAAGAAAACAGGGCGGGATTCGATGTCACGAACTGACGCCATTGCTCCAACAGCGTAATCTGGGACTGAAACTCCTGAAATACGGTGTTAGCATCAAACGCCGTATATGGATGGCTAGGCGTGGACAGGACAAGATTGCCAGGCTTGGGTACTAACAGCCGTAATTTGGCTTCGTAGGTCGGCGGTACTATAAGCAAATAAGCTACCGCAGCCAGTAAGGAAAAAATGATGGCAGAGATCAGGATAACCTTCTTCTCAACCAGAATGGAATATAGGTCGTACAAGGTGATCTCATCCTCGTACCGGCGAGCATCATTGCGTTTATTTTCTGGCATCTACTTCCATCTCAAGAAATTTGATAAGAGCGCGCAAAGGCGTGGATCCGGCATTCACCGGAATGACGGGATACTCGGACAGTATCCTGACTAGCATTCCTTCCTGCATCGGCCGCGTGACTTGTTCCCGCGCCAGCACCTTCATGCTTCCACGCGGTTATACACATCCTCGAACCGCACAATATCATCCTCCCCCAGGTAACTCCCCGACTGCACCTCGATGATCTCCAGCGGGATCGCGCCGGGGTTTTCCAGGCGATGTTTGGTGCCCAGCGGAATGTAGGTCGATTCATTCTCGGAGAGGATGAACACCTCCTCTCCGCGGGTGACCTTGGCGGTGCCCTTCACCACGATCCAGTGCTCGGCGCGGTGGTGGTGCAGCTGCAGCGACAGCGAGGCGCCCGGTTTCACCGTCAGGCGCTTGACCTGGTAGCGGGCGCCGGTGTCGATGCCTTCGTAGTCGCCCCAGGGGCGGAACACGCGACGGTGGAACTTGTACTCGTCGCGGCCGAGGGTCTTCAGCTGGGCGACGATTTCCTTCACGTCCTGGGCGCATTCGCGACGCGTGACCAGCACGGCGTCGGGGGTTTCGATGACCACCACGCCGTCCAGGCCGATGGCGGCGACGCAGCGGTGCTGGGCCAGCACCAGGGTGTCGCGCACCTGGTGGGTGAGGACGTCGCCCTGGGTGACGTTGCCATGGGTATCGCGCGCGGAGATGTCCCACAGCGCGGACCAGGCGCCGACGTCGGACCAGCCAGCGTCGAGGGGCACCACGGCGGCCTTGTCGGTCTTCTCCATGACGGCGTAGTCGATGGAGTCGCTGGGCGAGGCCAGGAAGGCGGCCTTGTCCACGCGGCAGAAGTCCACGTCGCGCTTGCCCTTGGCGACGGCGGCCTGGCAGGCCGCGAGGATGGCCGGCGCGTGGCGCTGCATCTCGGCGATCCAGGCATCGGCGCGCAGGGTGAAGATGCCGCTGTTCCAGTAGTATTCGCCGGACTCCACGTAGCCCTGGGCGGTGGCGAGGTCGGGCTTTTCGACGAACCGGCTGACCTGGTAGGCCGGGCCGCCCGCGAGGGCGTCGCCGCGCCGGATGTAGCCGTAGCCGGTCTCGGCATGGCGCGGCACGATGCCGTAGGTGACCAGGTGGCCGGCATCGGCGAGGGCGATGCCCTGCTCCACCGCGGCCTGGAAGATGGCCTTGTCGGGGATGACGTGATCGGCGGGCATGACCACCATCACCGCGTCGGGATCCTGTTCGAGCAGGTGCAGGGCGGCGATGGTGAGCGCCGGTGCGGTGTTGCGTCCTTCGGGTTCGAGCAGGATGGCGCCGGCCTCGAGGCCGATGCCCTGGATCTGCTCGGCCACCAGGAAGCGATGTTCCTCGTTGCAGACGAACACCGGGGGCCTGGCATGGGGCAGCTCGGCGAGGCGCAGGGCGGTTTCCTGCAGCAGGGTGCGGTCGCCGAACAGGGGCAGCAGGGGCTTGGGATAATGCTCGCGGGACAGGGGCCACAGTCGGCTGCCTGCCCCACCGGTGAGGATCACGGGATGAATGGTCATGGGCTCCCCCAACTGCTTGAATTCATTGCGCTGTCAATGTGTTATGGCGCAAATCCGAATTATACGGCAAGCCCGGGGAAATGAAACGGGTTTGTGAGAATGGGCACCGGGCGGCACAGGCTGGGGTATCGCGGCTTGCGCCGCTCCTACATCCACCGTCACCCATGCCTGTAGGAGCGACGCGAGTCGCGAAGAAACCCGACCCAGCATCGCGGCTTGCGCCGCTCCTACATGGGGGAGGATCGAAGGACTAACCCATGATATCCGGTGGTGGAATCTCCTATGATGCGACCAAGTGTGCGGAGATATCCTGTAGGTCGGCATCCTGTTCGAACATCCCGGCCTCGGGCGGGCATTTCCGGCCAAGGCGCACCAGGCAGCATCGCAGTGATTCCAGTTTCTGCTCAATCACTTGCCGATCCACGCGGCCCTCCTTTCCGCCAGGATGCGGTTGCGGTACGGCAGGAAATCGGCCTGCTCGAACCAGTGCCGGCTCAACAGCCTGGCAAACCGGCTCTGGTCGCCCTGTATACGTCGCCCCTTGGCGAGGATCTGCCCCAGCAGGGGTTCGCCCACGCGCGCCAGATCAACAAGGTCCACCGGCCGCCCGGTAGCCTCTGCGAGCTCCGCGATCAGGGACATGCGTTGCGCTTGCGTCAGCGGGTGGCCGGCACTGACGGCCAGGTCGACATCGCTGTCACCCCGGGGGCTGCCCGTCGCCAGGGATCCGAACAGGATGGCCAGCTCGATTTCCGGGAACCGATCCAGCACCTCGATGATGGGAATGGCGTGTTCGTTCAATTGACGCCCCTCTTGCCGAGTTGATTACCTAGTATCATCAAAGCGTTACACCATAAGGCGCAGTATACGGCACGCCGGGGGAAATGGAACGGGTTTGATTGCATCACACTGCGAGTCTGCTCAATCAGTATTCAGCCTGCCAGCTATCCCTGTCGGTGATTGGCAACAATCCAGCACCGCGCTGACCCGAACCACTTTACCCATAACACGCTAATACACCGCATAGGGGAAGCGTTTCGACAGAAGGCGCTGATAGCCAAAAAACTCGGCGTGGAGACCCTCGTAGAGTTGGAGTGAATCAATATCGGAGAACAGGGTGTCGAGGAAATACTGGCCAGGACCAGGTTCCTGACGCTCATAGAAATCGAAGCCGTTGAGCAGGTCCATTTCGGCTTCGTCGAGGAGTTCGATCTTCACCGGGTACGGTCGAGTATCCGTTGCCTGGCCGTCACCCATTCCGAGTAGGAAGCCGTTCCATCCTTGACCCTCTGTTCCCGTGCCTCCAGTAGTTCGCCATGCCATTGCGGCGCCGGCACGGCGTCAGGTACCCGGCTCAGATCCGCCCAGAGTTCTTCAAGCGCACGCAGTTTTTCCTCTGTGCTCATCTGGTCCAACCGCAGGATCATGGCCATGATGTTGCCTCCAGTAGACTTTTTCGAAATATACCGCTTTACCCTGGTATCAACCAGCACTGGTTCACAGACCAGGACACCCGGGGCAGAGAGCGACTTTCCCTTAGGATTACAGGCAGTTGCTTCCCACCCCGGGCGTATTGCCTTACGGCTTCGTTAACGGGCGGGCTGTACCGTCACCCGCTCCCGGTTCTGCTCGATGGTGCGGGAGCCGATGCCCTTCACCTGGGCGAGTTCCTCCAGGGTGGCGAAGGGTCCGTTTTGATCCCGGTAGCGGACGATCTCCATGGCCTTTTGCGGGCCGATGCCCACCATGGCGCTGGCCAGGGTATCCGCGTCGGCGCTGTTGAGGTCCACGGGGTTGGCCGCGGCGGTGAGGGACAGGGACAGCAGGACGGCACCCACCAGGGTGCGAATGAGTGTCTTCATGACAACCTCCTTGTGTTGGTTTCAGGCGGGGACATCCGGGCCCCGCCGCCAGCCGTGTGGCTGACCCGAATACCATAGCAGCAAGGTGGGCGGGTGGCAAAGGGGTTTGTTACGGCCGGGGGACCGGGCTCCTACGGGGCTCGGGGGGTTCGCCCGGGGGACCGGGCTCCTACGGGGCTC
>OBJA01000719.1_pt1 | contig 27148 bp, 22 predicted proteins | sample 1519751 | NCBI WGS metagenome assembly OBJA01 (sample SAMEA3881238, study PRJEB22517) | soil metagenome | biome: lake sediment; feature: soda lake sediment; material: sediment, water from around vicinity | place: India | collected 2013-12-23 | depth 3 m
CATATGCGATTAATTGTTGCTCTTTCAGCCAGACTCCTTCCTGTTTGTGTGAGAATTTTATTGACCATGTGGATTATTCATTTAGGCACAGCGATATATTGGTATTAAGAAATCCCCTCTTTTCTTTCTGGCTACTCCGGTCCTTCTCCATACCAACTCCATATTAAACTCGCAATTTCGCGAATTTAATTCGGAGTTGGCATGGAGTGTATATGGTATGTTAACCAATAAATGAATGGCAAAATAAAAGTTATGGAATGGAAAGATGCTTTCCCTCTGCACCACAGGCCACCGCGCACTTCAGGTTTCTCCTCCTGTCAGGAATAAGCAATCAGGATTATCCGGAGGAGGCGTTTGATACGCCTCGTTGAAAAGCCGGGAGGAAGGAAAAAGAAACCCATTGGTTACGATTGAATTTAAAGTTTTGGTAATAAACTTCTTTGTTCTACCTAAGAGAACAGATTGAGCACTTCCTCTTTTGTTATTTCCTGCAATGGATTATTTGAATTAATAAATTTTTCAGCAAGAGAGCTTTTCCTGCTTTGCAATTGCTGGATTTTCTCTTCTATTGAACCTTGTGTAATAAACCTGTAAACGAAAACGTGTTTTTTTTGCCCCATCCGGTGGGCCCTGCTTATTGCCTGGTTTTCCGTCGCCGGGTTCCACCAGGGATCCACTATAAACACATAATCGGCACTGGTAAGGTTCAACCCTACTCCACCGGCTTTAAGTGAAATCAGGAAGATGTGGTTATTTGGATCTTGCTGGAACTGCTCGATGATATTACCCCGCCCGGTGGTTTGTCCTGTAAGCATGCTATATTTCCATCCTTCTTTTTCTATACGTTTTCGTACCAGCTCCAGATGTTTTACAAAGGAGGAGAATACGAGTACTTTATGTTTTTCCGCCACCACATTCTCAAGCATTCTGAATATTTCGGCGAATTTTCCTGAATCCATTTCATCGATATCATCGAGCATTTCAGGATGGTTTGCCAGTTGCCGGAGCCGGGTAAGGCCTTGTAAAATTACAAGAGCTGAATTTCTTACACCTTCCTGTTCAATACCTGCCAATATTGCATTGCGGATAATAGATTTTTCAGTTTCATAGGTGCGTTTCTGGTTATCTTCCATCTCGCACATGATTACCTGTTCCATAAGCGGGGGCAGGTCTCCGGCCACTTCATCCTTAGTACGGCGAAGCACAAACGGACGAATCAACACCTGCAACTTTTCCTGTTGTTCAGAATTGTTATGCTTTTCAATAGGTGTAATAAAATACCGTTTAAAAAATGCGAGGTTACCGAGAAGCCCCTTATTCAGAAAATTAAGTTGCGCCCAAAGATCTGACAATGAATTTTCAATAGGTGTTCCGGTGAGAGCCATTCTGTGTGAGGATTGAAGTTTCATCACCGCTTTATATGTTTTTGAAGCCGGATTTTTAACATATTGGCTTTCGTCGAGTATCAGGTAAAAGAATTTCAACCGAGCCATCGGATCCACATCGTTTCGAACAGTTCCGTATGTGGTCAGTATGATGTCAAAATAATTAACTGCATTCTCAAGTTCAGTGCCTGTTTTTCGTTGCTGTCCGACATGGCTGTATACCTTTAAAGAAGGTGTGAACTTCCTTATCTCAGCGGCCCAGTTATGTACCAAAGAAGTAGGCAGAACAATAAGACTTGCTGTTTGGATGGCAGCAGCAGTTTCAGGAGTGGCAAACAGGCTGAGCTGTCCGTGATTTACTTTACTGCCTGCCTGAAATGCCGGTACTTCAGCCCGTTTAAACATCAGGAGTACGGTAAGTGTCTGCAAAGTTTTACCAAGCCCCATATCATCGGCAAGACAACCCCCAAAACCATTTCGGTGCAGGCCATACATCCACTTAACTCCTTCAAGCTGGTAATTCCTCAACTCTGCATTCAACCCAGCAGGAAGCTGCAATTCACCCTTGAAACCCGAAAGTTTTTTAATTCTGTTAATCAAAGCGTCGTTACCAGGCTTTAGCACATCGGCTATCAGGGCAAAATGGTGTTTCCCGAACTGTAATTTATCAGTGCTGCTTCGGGCAAAAGGCATAAGGCTTTTGTACCTGGCCAGCCATTCTTCAGGTATGACAGCCACTTCACCATTGGGCAATACAAACTCCCTGATTCCAGTTAATATTTGATGTTTGAGTTTAATGAATGGAAAACTAAAAGTACCAAAAGTTACCGTAGCATATACATCAAACCAGTCGCCTGAAACACTGGTTTTTATTTCGAGATGTTGTTCGCCGGTAAAATATTTTTTTCCCAGGTTACCCTGTTCCACAACGATCCCTTTATCTTCAAGTTCAGGTTTATTCCGGTTAAGCCAATTAATCAATTCATATAAATTATAGTCCTGATTAAAACCATTATTCTGCACGGGAACAAAAAAACCATCCTTTTCTTTCAGCCCCAGAACCTCCAGATGCAGAAGAATCTGATTTTCCCATTGTTTGTCACGTTTTATTTTCTTAAAAAAGATATCCTCTCCCGATTTCTGATAATGTACCGCCACCTCCCTGGTTGCATTTGGCAGGAACTGCTCATTACCATACCTGAACCTTAAAACAAGGCAAGGTACCAATTGAAGGTTATTCTCGAGCGATAACACAGCCAGCTTTTTCTCGTGTCCCTCCAAAAGCCTGAACCCTTTGGCAACTACATCATAATCGCGTATTGTTTTTCTTAAAAACCCCGAATAATATTTTTCTTCTATCGACCGCTGAACCGAGACGTATTCTTTGGTAAAAAATGGAAGCAGCTTTTTGCTGTCTAATTTTTCGAATACAAGCAGTTGATTCCGGCAAACAAGAATGCCCGGATTATTTGTTATTATCTGGCATTTACGGTTTAACAGCGGAAGTTCCTTCTCATCAAGAAAAACTTTCAGCCGGTAAAGCGTTTCGGTCTCCGTTCGTTCAAAGTGGAATACAGGCCGTGCATACAATGGGGGCACTATAATTTCATCCTCATCATATAAATTGGCATATTTAACTTCCTTGTTCAGCAGGCGCACCGGGCTTAACATCAGAATACGGGCAACTTCCCACATACAATGATCCAGATAAGGAGAAACCAGTTTCTGAAACCTGGAAGTTTCAAGCCGTGAATAAAATTCAGACACATTGGCTGCCCTTGAAAACCGTTTCATCAACCGCTCATCGCTGTATTTGTCAATCAACTCCACCAATTCTTTTTCAAATGGGCGAAAATCATAATCAAGGTTTCTTAAGTCCTGAAGTTTTACCTGCTTTATGGTTGTATAAAATTTATCTTCTTTCCCTACAAGATAGGGAAGAAAAATATTTCCTAAATACCGGTGTTGCGTTAAAACAATTATAAAATGCTTTTCAATCATCTTCAAAAGATAAAACCTGCAAGAAAAAAGATCTTCAAATATACACAGAGCACATTAAAAGGAAAAGTGACATTATTACTTTTAGATCCAACAACAATTTACTGCTTCATCCGGTGCCGGGCATTATATTTATGTCACAGTTTTATTAGAAAGAATTGTTAACTTTACGAAAAATTAAAATAATACTTAAAATAATGAACCAGCTTTTCATCAAAGAAATAAAAGTCAATAAACAGGTATCGTTGTCAGAAGCGGAACACCTGTTGGAGAATCAAACGGTTATTAATTCCATAGATGTAATAAACTGGAAAAACTTTGATTATAAACCCAAGGTAAATTTCAGAATAGGACATACAGGTAATGAAATATGGCTGAAGTATTATGTGAGTGAGAACCATATACGGGCTATGGAAACCCGCACCAATGGAGAAGTTTACAAAGACAGTTGTGTGGAATTTTTTGTTTCACACGACGGAAAAAACTATTATAATTTCGAATTCAGCTGTATTGGCACCATACACCTGGCCTGGGGAGAAGGCAGGCACAACCGCAAGTTTGTAGACCCAAAGGTAGTTGAAGCCATATCTATCAAATCTACGTTGGGGGATCAACCCTTTGACAACAAATCAGGCAACTTCGACTGGGAAATGATGATTCGCATTCCGGCAACCAGTTTAGCGTACAGCAAGCTAAAAACATTCAAAGATTTAAAAGCAACGGCGAACTTTTACAAATGCGGAGAAGAAACTGCCGTTACCCATTACGTCACCTGGAATCCAATAAAAACAGAAAATCCGGATTATCATCGTCCGGAGTATTTTGGTAAAATTCAATTTGGATAAAAACAACCGGTTATCATTATTAGAATTCACCTCTTTTAATTTTCCTGAACGGCGATGTTTCGTGATTTTTCCAGCCATGCCAGGAAGCATATATAAACAGAAGTAAAGATGCTGCAAGTGCTGCATAAGCCACACTTTCAGCATTTTTAATTTGTTTTACGGCAATTGCAACAAGGGCCCAAATACCAACAAAGGCAGCCTCACGCATATTCCTGTAACCGATAAGTGCAACATAAATAAAAAATGCAGCAAGAATCATTACAAACACCCAACCCGGATTAAGGGCAAATGCGTCAGCATGATTCAGGCTTACCGACCAGGCGGCTAAATTGGCAAGGGATGCAGCAACAATCCAACCTACATAAACACAAACAGGCCACCATACAAATGCAATGATTCGAACAGGTGCATCCCATATTTCAAGCCGCAAGCGAAACATAAGCACAACCAGGGAAAGGAGCAAAATGATTATAATTAGAAACGATAAGCCAATCATATCACTGGTCCAGGCAATAATCCAGAATCCGTTCGCCAGATTGCTTAATGAAAACCAAATTCCTGTGCTTTTCAGGTATTCATCATCCCTCTTCTTAATCCAGGCATACCATTGATAACCTGTAAAAGCCACAAGAAGGAGATAAATTACACCCCAGATAGCAAAAGCATAACCAGCCGGTGTAAATAAATTTTCGTATTTAGCACTAATTTCTCCCACTGTAGTGCCCGTAAAATCACCCGTACCCACAAGATAATTGATCAGAAGCGTGAAAATAAGGGTAACGGTGTTTAATATAAGGAAAGCCCATTGTCTCATTGATATAATTTTCCTGATAAGTTACAAAAAAACCAGAGTACCTTCTATATCATGACCTTTCAATAATCTTATAATTGCTTGAAATGCTCATGAGTAGCAGAACACACAAACCAGGTATTATTAAAACCCTCATGCGAATTCAAAACAATAACTTTAAAAATTTATAATTACAATAATATGAGATTAACAGTTTAAAAATTATTTGGCTTTCACCAGTTCAAATTCTTCCATTGTTATGAAGAAATCATTCATAATGCCATATACATCGAACCATTCCCAAACAACAATTTTCCTGGGGTTATTAGGCCGCTCCACCCATCTGTTATCCAGATAAACCGGTGCAGGAATTGTTTTTGATTCGGCCCAGGCTTCATTTTTCACAACAGCAACAGCAGCAACATCAAACAAGGCCCTTCCCGGAGGGTTTCCCCACATGCTGTATGTATTAAAAAGATGTGCAGAATAGTCACCCCAATTGGTAAATTCTCCGCCGTTTCTCCCCGTAACAGAATTTTTAATTTCCGGACCTTTCCCCGGCATCCGGTGCAAAATATGGTCACGGAACGCAATGACCGAAGAAGTACCCGAAGGTTTCCCATACCTGACGGTAACCATTTCAAAAGGTACATTTACATCCAGAATATAATTCATGGATTCTATATCCCAATCCTGGTTGTGTTCTCCCGGCTCGGGATAATTGGACCCAAGCCATACAACCCTGATTTTGTCGGCTATGGCAGGTTCTTTGCGCAAAGCCAGGGCAATATTGGTGAGTTTTCCAACTGCAATCAGAACCAGTTCCTGTTTTCTGCCGGCCATAGCCTGTTCAATAATAAAGTTCACTGCTTCATAACCATCAAAATCCGGAGAATCAATTTGATTTCGAATTTCCTCATATGAGCCATTTGCTCCCGTCAACAAAGGTATCTTTCCGAAAAGCTCACCACAAAGCTGCATAACCCGTCTTGCCTCTTCATAATGGTCGCTCACATCCGATTGGTCGGAGTATCCTGTTGGGGCACTTGTTGCATTTACAGTAATTCCTTCCACATCAAAATGGTTCCCGCTGAAAAGAAGGTATGCCAGAGCATGCTGATCATCCACCTCATTATTGGCATCGGTATCAAAAATAACCGGAATTTTCCGACCCTGTCCTAAATTACAACCGGAAAAAATTATCATGAGCGGTAAAAAAAATACCATCACATAATGTTCTGGAAGTTTTGTATTTTTCATGGTATTTTGTTCTTCTTATTTATCATTATACAGAATATAACTGAAAGTTACTAAATCATTGGCGTCACTGCACCAAAAAACATCATTAAATTTCAATTCAATATTACAGGGCTTTATTTTTTCTTGTGCTGAACTTTTATCGCATCTGCTTGCTTAAAAAATATTCCGGCTACAGGCTTCGAAGTTGAATACACCACCAAATCGCCGGCATCTACCCGATAACCTTCAGGAACATATCTGACGCGTACCGTAATTTTATGTTTTCCTTCCGGTAAATCATAATTCCATGAAATTTCATGACGTCGAACAAGCCATTGGGTTGGAAGTTTGACAGTTTCCACCAGCAGGCCGTCGGCCAAAACATCTACTACAAGAACAGCGTCAGGCATGTAAGCATCTTTTACAGCTCTTCCGCCAATAACAAAACCGCATCCTTCGATTCCAAATTCAATTTCAGGATTTTGGGCTGAAAGGGTTCTGCCAATTCTCCTTCTTTCAATAGGATAAATACCTTCAAATCCGGCCTCAAATGGAACTGCCATCGGAGCCTGGTATGAAACCAGCATATCATCCCCTTCATCACTGCCACCATTGCGAAGTATCATTTCAGTTGCATGCCAGAATCCGGTTTCATACACTTTATTCAGCGACATATTGGTAAACTGGAAATTCATATCTTCCACTCTGCCGATTCCCTGCTTCCAGTAATCAGGAATCCGGCTGTAACCCATCATGGTTCCCAGGATACCGGCAGCATTTGCCGGATTGCAATCCGAGTCGTAACCGCAGCGGGTGCTTATATCCACTGTGGCTCCAAAATCACCCTGCCCATAAAGCAATCCAATTACTATATAGGCAGCATTAATTTTAGCATCGATGTTAAACGGCCTGAAAACACCATCAGGGCATCCCTTATCATAAGTCCATTTTTTCTGTGCTTCAAACCAGGTTGATTTCCAGCCAGCGGGATTTAACCTGTACCATTTAATTACATCTGCTATACATTGATGAAACTCACTTTCAGGAGGAATGGTTTTAAGTGCTTCTTCCACAATCAACTCAACATCGTTGTAAACAAAAGCCAATGCATACATGGAAGCCACATAAATTCCTCCATACAGTCCGTCACCATAATTCATTATGTGGCCAATCCTTTCTCCAATCTCTGCTGCTGAATTAACCATGCCGGGAGACATCAGCCCTGCAAAATCAGCTTCAATCTGGAAGTCAATGTCATCGGCATGGGGGTTGTTCTTCCAATAGCCCGATTCGGGAGGCAATAAACCATTGAGGATGTTGTAGCGTGCTGCCTGGTTTGCATGCCAGAGCGGATATTCAGCATGTGCGAAAGCCAGTGCATGAAGAGAGTCGTGAGCATCCAGCCCATATTTCTCAAACACCTCCACAAAGGTGAGGTCCATATACACATCATCATATAATCCCGGAACATTTTCATAATACCACAGCATTCGGGTATCATCCCATGGAATCGGAACATGGTCTCCAATCATTGTTCCATTCCACTGGAATTCAGTGGGCCCCCCGTAAGTACAGCCAATAACCTGTCCTGCCCATCCTCCTTTGATTTTATCATGTAAATCATTTTTTGAAATCCTTATGGTATCACCTGCCGACAACGATGTAGTGGTAATATTGATATTACATCCTGCAATGGCAATAAAGATTACCGCATAGATTAAATAATTCATAGGTTTATCTTTAAGTTTGAAACATCACTTCTGATTTGTTTCAGGATCAAAATTCATAATTTCCTCAAGATAAGGGGCTGAAGGCTGGGCACCGATTCGCGTAACAGAAATTGCAGCTGCCCGCTGTGCAAAATCGACTGCCTCCCTAATATCAGAACCTCCGGCCAGTGCCGCTGCCAGCGCTCCGTTAAAAACATCTCCTGCAGCAGTTGTATCCACTGCCCTCACTTTGTAGCCCGGAATCAGGGCTTCATCATCATTCGTTTTTAAAAAGATGCCTCTGCTCCCAAGTGTAATCATTGCTATCTTAACGCCCATCTCCAGAAGTTCCCCTGCCATTTGCGGTATACTTTTATCCCCAGGTTGCCTGCAGGAGGTAATAATAGCAGCTTCCGACTCATTTGGCGTTATAACAGTTATTTTCCGAAGCAGGCTTTCCTGAATTTTTATTCCGGGCGCAGGATTCAGGATAAAAGGAATTTTCCTTTCCCAGGCAGCATCAGCCACCGCTTCCACAGTTTCAACCGGAATTTCCAGTTGTGCCAGTACCAGTTGTGCATCCTTAAAAGCAGCATCCGACTTCAGGATATCTTCAGGCAGCAGTTGGCTGTTTGCACCGGGGGCTACAGCAATGCTGTTCTCACCATCATCGGCTACATTAATGAGAGCAACACCGGAATGCATTCCCGGCTGTACCTTCACATAAGAAGTATTTATCCCATCTTTTCGAAAATTGTTCAGTGACTGAATCCCAAACGCATCATCAGAGACACAGGCTATAAAGGATACATCGGCTCCGGCCCGTGCGGCAGCAACAGCCTGATTGGCACCTTTCCCGCCGGGTAAAACCATAAAACCACTTCCCATGACCGTTTCACCCGGTGCAGGTATATGGTGAACCTTCACAACCATGTCGGTATTGGAGCTTCCTGCTACAACTATTTTGGGCTTCATAACCTGTTAATTAAACCTTGAAATGATAATTAATCCCAATCCTGCTAAAAAGAGCAGAAACATAGCGGTAAGCAAACCAGCCACCCCTTTTGCACCCTTAAACTCTTTCCAGATAAATACACCCCATAATGCAGCAATAAGCGTTGCACCCTGGCCCAGCCCATAAGAAATGGCAAAGCCTGCCTGTTCTGCGGCAACAATATTCATGGTCATCCCAAGGCTCCAGATGGCACCACCCAGGATCCCTATCAGATGGAGCTTTGTATCTCCCCTTGTAAAATAATCTTTATATCCAACTTTCTCACCTGTCAGCGGCCTGTACATAAACACAGTGTTCCAGACGAAGCTGGAGATAAACAGGCCAACAGCAAAAACAACAGAAGCTGTGTAAGGAGTGAGTTTCCCTGGCATGGGATTTACAAAGTCTGTTGCCATTGATTCGGCAACAAATCTGTAGAAGAAACCCATCAGGAAACCTGCAGCCATTGATACAATCAATCCTTTTGCAGAAGCAACAGAGCTGGGGTCTGAAATTTTCTGATAAGCTCTGGCATCAAGAAAAATCGCCAGAGTAACCAGGGCAACTCCCGAAAACAGAATGACAGGATTCCCAACCGGTGTAGCAGTATAATTTGCAATCACACCCAGAACCAAGGCCAGGCCTATGCCTATTGGAAATGCTACTGCCATACCGGCAATTGCAATGGCGGCTACCAAAAGAATGTTTGCCAGGTTAAAAATCACGCCTCCAAAAAATGCCATCAGAAGAGAACGTGTATTCGCCTGTGCCAGATCTGCCATAAAACTTCTCCCTTCGTTTCCGGTACTTCCGGCAGTAAATGCCAGAATGAGGGCAAGCAACAAAACTCCGATGGCGTAATCCCAATAGTATAGTTGAAATGGCCAATGCTTTTGAGCAAGCTTTTGGGTATTGGCCCATGACCCCCAGCACAACATCGTGATGAATGCCAGAACTACTGCCCAACCGTAGGAATGAATAACTACCATAGTTTTATATTTTAGTCATTAATTTTCCGGAACAATAACAACACTCTGAATATACAGATAATTCATCAATCAATTTCCCATAACTCCTGCAACAGTGCAAACCAAACCTTAGTTTCCAGGTTTTGGAAAATCGCGAATGGGGCTATAGCGAACATATGAATCAAAAACTTCTTCATCAGGGCCAACCACACGAGGATCTTCTGATTTTTGCAATTCGGCAAGCAGAGCCTGCCTTAATTCCTGTTCCACTTCTTCATAATCAGGATTGCCTGCGAGGTTGGTGAGATTATATGGATCTTTCCTGATGTTGAACAGTTCAAATTCAGGACGCCTGTTATGGGCCCAAATAAAATACTTTTGAAATTCAGTTTTATGCCCGTTTTCAATAATGAATGATTTGGTTGGTGCAGCATCAATATCAGTAAATGCCCATTCTGAGTTGTGCAATCCTTTTTCATCAATACCATACATTGGCAGCAGCTCGTTCGCTGTACCGGGTTTAATTCTCTGAGGAGCTCCTGCCGGCCAGCGTTCAGGTTTCATATTCCACACAAGCAGGTAATCGTGGCTGCGGATGGCCCGCTGCGGATACCCCCGGTTTAAATGGCGCGAGGATGAATGCCTTTCACGTCCGGCATACACATATTTTTTCGATCCGTCCACCAATCCTTCATTTTTTGATTTCAACACCTTCAGAATGCTTTTACCAGAAATGGGCAGCATTCCATTGGCAGAAGTGCCGGTAACTTCCAGTATGGTAGGCGCCAGGTCGGCAAAACTTAAAAGGTCGTCAACGGCTCTTCCTCCTGGAAACTCTTTAGGATATCGGATGGCAAAGGGCACATGAATTCCATATTCATAACAATTTGCCTTTGCCCGTGGGAAAGGCATCCCATTATCGGCAGTAACCATTACAATTGTATTATCGAGCTCTCCCTTCTCTTCAAGGTATTCAAGCATCCGTTGCAAATGAAGGTCAAACCATTCAATCTCAACAGCATAATCGAGCATATCGCCCCTTACAATATCATGGTCAGGAAAAAACCCGGGAACATCCACATCTTCCAGTTTTTTGCCGGTACGTTTCCAGGCATCCTGCTCGTAGGCACGATGTGGTTCAGAGGCTCCATACCAAAAAAAGAATGGCTTATTGCCCCGTACATTTTCCATGAAGTATCTGAAATTTTCAAAATAATTTTCATTGCTGATAAATTTTGCCGGCCGTTCATCACCAGCAGTACCTTCCTCATAGCGGATATTGCTGTGTGCAATACCAGCGGCATCGGTAGCACGCCACAACGAATCATTTTCATCTCGTGCGTATTGAAAGGGAGCCACTCCTTTCCCTGTTCTGCCGGTTACATATCCATTGGAGTCGAGCAAGTCAATAAAAGGCACATATTTTTTCATCCACGACGAGGCATGCTGCCCCGACTGTTCGTTCTGCCAGTGATAACGCCCCGTTACAATGCTGCTGCGTGAAGGGGCACACCCCGGAGAGCCGGCCATGCAGCTTGTAAAGTAAACACCCTCTCCTGCAACACGATCAAAGGCAGGGGTGTTTACAAACCTGCTGCCTGCAAAACTGGTATGTACATATGACTGATCATCGGAGATGGCAAACAGGATGTTTGGCCGCTGAATGGGGTCAGATTGTGTTACAGCCGTACACCCTGCCATTTGGATTGCACCTGCTGCAAGAACCGGATAAAGTAAGGTTTTCATATTTTATACATATATATATTTTAAGAGAAATTCATCGATTATTGGATGAGAAATTTTTAAACAACAGGCAGATATGATGTATAGCTCATTTTCATTTTGAGGTTAAACAGCAATTATTCCTGAATCTGTTTTCGTGCAAAAACCTCCTGGTGCACAATATTCCCATCCACATCATAGTGGCTGAATGTAAGGTTTGCATTTCCTTCTTCCCGTGAAACCTTCCCATAGAGAAACCCTCCTTTCACACGCAGGAATCTGTGTTCAGGCCTTAAATCTTCCTGTTTCCACCCTCCGGCATGTATATCGGCTCCGGCTCCACAACTGAATTCCCAAAGATTGGTCCCTTCAAAATGAGATACGTATTGCCAATGTCTGTCGCCGTTGCACAAATACACATTATCGAACTGATTGAAGAAATTTCTGAGTTCATCCCCCTCATATCTGAAGTTTGAATTTGAGTAATTATCGCTTTTACTGGCACGATCAGGGCCCAGTATAGGATTTGCATTAATTATCAGCTTAAAAGTTGCATCCGATTCTGCCACCGTTTTATAGAGCCACGCCTTTTGCTCTTTTCCAAAGATTGTTTTATCTGGACCATCGGGATCGGTATTCTTACTGCGAAAAATCCTGCCTTCGGTGAGCCAAATCTGCAGGTCTTGACCCCAGCGAATGGTTTTGTATGGCATCTCTCCAACAGGATTCTGTTCATCAAATATTTGCAGGCCACGCTCCCATGAGACAGTACCATATGTCATTCCGGGGAAAGCATCATCAGTAAGCACATCGTGGTCATCCCGCATAAAATAACCTGTTACCTGCCCCCAGAATTTTCGCTGCAGCGGCAGTGCAAACAACCTGTCCCATTTAAAGCGCATCAGCTCTTCGGTTAAAGCATAAGGCTCCTGCTTGTCGTAGTATTCAATATCTCCTGTATGCACATAAAAGTCGGGAAACAGGTTTTGCATTACCTGATATATCTTATGTCCGTCAGCAGTATCCCTGCGCCAATAATCATGACAGGTAACAATGCAGAAACTGATTTCCTCAGCCGATTCGGGTGCAGGCGGTGTACGAAAACCACCCCTTATTTGATCTGACACACCCGATTTTTCATTCTGTCGTGCCTCTATTTCCACCACATATTTGGTTCCGGGAATCAGATTTTCCAGATGCCACTGATGGGTGAAATTTTTCTCCGGATCGACAGCCACCCACCCGGTAGATTTTTTCTTTTCCTGTCTGCTCAAAGGATAATAATTCAGGTTGACTTGTCCCGGGGCACCAGGACATGCACCCTCCATTTCTTCCAGCGAACTTCCATCCGGTAGCTGAGCTTTCCAAATCTTTTCAGGATCCCCCTCCCTGTCCAGTTGTCTGTGCTCATCAGCAGATGGAACCATAAATTTCTCTCCGGAAAAGTTCGCTTCCGGAAAACGGGTCAACCTGGTCCATATTACGATAGAAGTCTGGTCTGCGTTTCCATTGTGAAATCCATTGCCAAAATAAGGGCCTTCAGATTTCCCCCCTTCCTGACAAGAAATTGCCATAATACCCAAAAGAAGAAAAACTAGTGAAGAACAAACAAAAGCAGGTTTTATCATTTCAGTTTATTGATTGGTTAAAGTTCCGGTAAAATCAATTCATTTGCCTGTTGGAGTATTGGTCATAATCATTCTTTATTACGCGTTTTACTGCCTCCAGATGCCCAAAACCATATTTTATATCAGGCAAAAGATAACTGCCTTCAATCCATTCATTCCATGAAAATAAAGTAATCAGTTTTGGTTGGCCGGGATGTTGATCGCAAAACTCCTTTGCAAGCTGCATATATGCAGCAAAACTTTCAGGCGATTTATTATAATGCACCACGTGCTCTTTCCCTTTATGAGGGAACCGTGGGGAATCATCCCATCCAATCGAAACATTGGGGAAGTATGGAATGGATAAAGCTTCATCCCATTGCTTTCTGCGTTCCATTGATTCAGAACCCCATTGAATATAATCTTCCGGATGTGGCCCTCCCCAATTGTATTTGGTTATACTGTTTGCACCCAACACCTCAATGTTTTGAAGAAGGTTGGTATTGGGTGTTCCATTGCCAATCAACTGAAGGTGTAAACCGGGGAAACCTGCCTTTCGGGTTTCTTCCCTGAAATAATCTAAAGCTTTTCGTGTTTCTTCTGCACTGCCAAAGCTTTTTATCAAATTCTGGATGCTGAATACCGAATATACCGGACAACCATCAATCTTAAAGTAATTTGGCTGGCTGAAGTAATTGCTTATAACCCGTTCAACAATAATCTTAAAATTATTCCAGTCAACTGCTCCTTCCCACATTACAGAAGAGTCGTCGGTGAATTTATGTACATTCCAATAGTTACGACGCACATCATGATTGGCCCACATAAGGTAAAACTGCATTTTATCCTTATTTTTAGCCTTCAGGAAACCTTCATTCAGACTGTTTTCGAGAAATGGGCCTTCATCAAACCAATACCAGTCGAATATAAATACATTTACCCCATGGTCAGTGGCTGCATCTATCCATTTTTCCATAACTTCAGGACTGTCATCCGGTTCATATCCCCATAAAGGAACTTTGGGTTGGTAGTGCCCTTCGAAACGGGGGTTTCCTTTTTTAATGATCTCCCACTCCCCCATGCCATCAGGCCAGAGCATTTCACCAAAACGTGCGTCGTGGTGACATGAAGGCCATATATATGCAGCTACATAATAATCATCAGCCGATATATTTGCTCCGGTTGTTTTACCTTCCAAAATACATGATGAAAAAGCAACCACAAAGCTCAGGACAAGGAATAGCAAACAAACAGGTTTTAGTTTATTCATTTTATTTGATTTAAAGTTCAATTTTTGCTATCCAGATAAAGCTGCTTAAGTTTTCACAGTATCATAAAAACATCGGGCAGCATACCATTGCATCATTTAAGTTTCAATCTTAAATGACACCTAATGGTCTGATACAATTTTACAGAATATTTTTGACTTATCCCATAAAATTAACCGTGAAGGTATATTAATCCATTTTATAGATGCGTTCCATTAACTGCCATTTATCAGCAGCGGAAGAATCAGAGGCTGTTTTCTGGAATTGTGAAACGTATTTTTCCCATTCAGCCTGTCGTGGTTTATCTCCCAACTTTTTCATAGCATCATCGTGGTCAAAATCCGCAACAGTTTCCATAATCATGAACAAACGGTTTCCCAGAATATAGATTTCCATGTCCGTTATTCCGACCTCACGCATTCCTTTGGTTACTTCCGGCCAAACGGCACCGGGTGCATGAACCTTTTTATAATTCCTGATCAGGTCAGGATCATCGCGAAGTTCAAGTGTTTTGCAGTATCTTTTGGTCTCAGACATAATTGGTGAGATATTTATTTAACAATACAGACTATAAGTACTGGGTTTTATTATTGTGTTTTAGCTGCTCAACAACAGCTTTCACCTCTTCAGCCTTATCGCGTTTACATACCAGAATGGCATTTCCTTCCTTAACAACCACAACATCATCAAGACCAATTATGGCCACCAAACCTTCATCGGCAGAAGCATATGAATTTTGTGAATCAACAAATATGTTTTCTCCCAAACCGGCATTTCTGTTTTCATCTTTATTGCTGAACAGGTATACCGAATCCCAGCTTCCAAGATCATTCCATCTGAAATTACCCTCTACAAGGTAAATATTGGAAGCATGTTCCATGATTCCATAATCGACCGAAATGCTCTCCACAGCCCTGTATATAGTATCCAGGGTGTCATCAAATGATGTTTGTCCAATTTCAGCCTGTATCTTTTTCAAATCCGCATATAAAGCAGGAGCAAATTCCTGAACTGCATTTAGAAATACAGATATCTTGAAAACAAACAATCCGCTGTTCCAATAAAAACCACCTTTATCCAGATAGGAAGCGGCAGTTTTGTAGTCCGGTTTTTCCACAAACTGTTTCACTTTAAACTTCCGGATTGGGCCGTTTTGGGTCAGTTCATGATCCACCTGCACGTATCCATAACCAGTTGCCGGGTACTCAGGAGTAATACCAATTGTAACAATTCCATTTTCTTGTTCAGCAATATCTGCAGCAGCCATTACAGTGTCACGAAACAATTCATCATCCTGAATCAAATGGTCGGATGGGGAAACCACCATAATGCCGTCGGAATTTTCCTGTTCAACCATCATGGCTGCAAGTCCAATGCAGGGAAGTGTATTTTTCCCAACAGGTTCATATATCAGGTTCTTGCCTGGAATCATGTTTGCCTGCTGTTCCAGTATTTGAGACTGGCTACTGCCCGAAACAATATAAATATTTTCCTTTCCTATAAACTTATCAAAGCGATTGATAGTAGATTCCAGCAACGATTTATCGCCAAACAGGTTAAGGTATTGTTTTGGTTTTATCATTCTGCTGCGAGGCCAGAAACGTGTACCGGAACCTCCAGCCATAATCAGACAGTAAATTTCTTTCATGTATTTAACTTTTAACGGTAATTGCAACTACAGGTAATTAACGTATTTAATTATCTCCTGTGAAGCTGCTTTATATAAAAAAATATTGTGTTTCCCGAAGACATATAATTCAGGTTAAACAAAAATCCTGTATTAAACCTGTCAGTTAAAATAGTATTTTTTTTACCTAAACTACCAGAAGAACATCTAATTAAAACCACTCACCTAAAAAATTGTTTTAGCTAAAAATAAAAACAGGAAGATAATCTTGGTTTTGTTTTTACAGCTTTCAAGGATGAATTTACCAGCACTACCTAGCCAAATTCAGGGCCGCTTATGAGAAATTGTTTTTCAGGAACATCCACTATGCAATTCACTTCAAAATACATCCTCATAAATGATCTGCTTAATATAAAACCTGCTGTTTTTAACCATTCCAGCATTTCAGGCTGGTTCCCTGAAACATCAGCAACTAAAGGCTGTCCATTAAAATTCGGGAGGATATGGGAAAAAAGTGCTTTGGAAATTTCAACAGAATCGGCAGTCATCGGGCCTAAGTGATGGAATCTTGAGCCATTTCGTCCCAGAACAAAACCAGCAACTTTACCTTTATCTTTTATCATCCATGCACTTTCAGGATACTCCCTTATAAGATATGTTATCAGTTGAGATCGGTCAACCCCATAGTTCTTTTGGTCATAATCAATTATCTCTTCTATAAATGCAACATTTATTTTCTCAGGAAGCTGCCAGGTGTTATGTTCTGATCTTACGTAGGATTGAGGATGCCTAATCAATCTGTGTACCTGATACTCTTCGCAAAAGCCAAGCTTCTCATATACAGGCTGCCCTGCAGGTGTTGCATCCAGTTTGATGCACCTGCAGGATTTCAGATCATCAAGCAGTCTGGTAAGTAAAATCTTACTTATACCTTTTCCCCGATGTAATTCATGGACCAGTACCATTCCAATCCATGCCAGTTCATTTCCAAATTTGATGGCAGTAGCCGTGCCTGCTAATCTTCCATCAATCTCGTAAGCCAGGCAAATGTTTTCCGGATTTTGAATCAGAAACAACCAATCCTTTTCGGTCTGGTTCCAGCCTTCAGCAGATGAAAGCGCCAGGGCCGGGACGGCATCCTGTATGCCAAGTGTTCTCAGGCAAGCCACTTGTCCAGGTTTTCAGCAATAAAACTGTCGTCATTTAAATCCGGATATGCTTTATAAACCCTGTCAATTTCTTCCTTTTGCCCCGCAGAAAGGGACTCCTCTTCATTAAGCGTCCAGATGCCTTCCAATAAACCTTGCCTGCGCAATACTTCATGAATGCCTGTAATACATCCCTCAAAATTGTTTGCCACATCAAAGAATGCTGCGTTGCTGTCGGTTATCTGGTTTGCCAGACATAATACTTCCTGCATGTTGGCTGATAGTGTTCCATTATGCACCTTATCCAGCAGTTCAACAGCCGAGCGTGTCCAGACTGCCCAATGTCCGAGCAAACCTCCAACTATGCGTTTCGTAACTGTTGTTCCATTAACAGGGAATTTGTATTCAGCCAATAAATCCAACAGGATATTATCATCATTGCCGGTATATAATGCAATTTCATCAGCTCTCCCTGATTCTGCCACACCCCTAACCACATCCAGTGTCTGATACCGGTTGAAAGGAGCCATTTTGATGGCAATTACATTTTCAATTTTAGCAAATTCCCGCCAAAAATCCACATCCAGCCTTCTGCCACCCACAGCAGGTTGCAGATAAAAACCAACTACAGGAATGATTTTAGCAACTTCCTTACAATGTGCCAGTATTTCATCGTTGGATGCATTGGCAAAAGCAGCAACACTTAACAAAACGGCATGATACCCTTTTTCAATTGCCACTCTGGCTTCGCTGGTTGCCTGTGGAGTTTTGCCGATAACACCTGCAATTCGAACAGGTTTATTTCCTGTTGATGCTTCATACCCGTCAAATTCCTGTTTTGCAATCTCTAAAACAGGTTCATATAAATTAAATTCAGGCAACCGGATTTCAAACTGGGTTGTATGTACACCCACAGCAACTCCGCCAGCACCTGCATCGAGGTAATACCTCATCAAGGCCCGTTGCCTGCGTTCATTCAATTTACGATTATTATCCAAAGCCAAAGGAAGTGCAGGAATTACTGTTCCTTTGAAAAATTTCTTTAACACATCTGAAGGAAGATCCTTATAGTACATAGCATTCATATTTTTATATATCAGCAAAAATAGGTATACATCTTAATATTTTCCGTCTCTGACTTCAAAATGAGTAGGCTTACCCAATAGTTTTCTTTCATCCTTTATCCATTCAGCCGTCCATTTTATAACGGTATCAATGGGCGTTTCCGGGTAGCCAAACTTATCAAATGCCATTTGTGAATTACTTAAAAGGGCAGTAGGAGCCTCATGCCCGGTAAACTGCACTTTTTTATCAAACAATTCACCAAAACGAAGCGCTACTTCACGCACTGAAAGAACTTCTGCTCCGGTAACATTCACAATCCAGGCAGGAACACTTGCATGCTCAAGTGAACGCAGCACCATATTGTTGGCATCGCCCTGCCATATGGCATTAAAATACCCCGTTTCAAGGCTTACAGGTTGATTGTTAAAAACTTTCTGAGCAACATCAACCAATACCCCATACCGGGGCTCTACAGCATAATTCAACCGGATAAGGGCTGCTGGCGTTTTGTATTTTGTACTTCCATACTCAAACATACGTTCCCGCCCCAGGCACGATTGAGCATATTCTCCCACAGGTACAGGGTCATCGGTTTCAAGCGAACCGCCTGATTTCACCGGCATTAATTGATAAACACATCCTGTAGAATAAGCCACTATACGTGAATCATGGTAATATTCGGCAACCAGGGCAGGCAAATATGAATTCATAGCCCACGTCAAGGCTTTGTTTCCTTCAGAGCCAAACTTCATGCCAGCCAGAAAAAATACATTCTTCACTTTAGGTAGTGATTCCAAAAAGCTCCTGTCAAGCAAATCTCCCTGAATGGTTTCGATACCAAAACTTTCGATCTGTGCCTTCTCGTCCTGGTTCCTAAAACGTGAAACTCCGATGATTCTTTTCTTTACACCAGCTGCGTCGCAGGCTCTGCGAGCCATATGAGCCAATGAAGGACCAATCTTTCCGGCTATTCCCAGAAAAATAATGTCTCCATCGAGCTGGCTCATCATATCAATCACTGCCTGTTCCGGACGCGACAGGAGATCTTCAAGTTCCATTTCATTATTAATTTTTCCCGGATTTTTATCCATTGTATCCTCCTCCTGTTTGTATTATGTTTTTATAAATTTCAACTGCATTTTCCAATTTCTCAATGAAACAGAATTCATCGGTTTTATGAGCCATTTCAGGCTGCCCCGGGCCAAGAATCACAGTGGGGGCACCTCCAAGGGCCGGTTGCAGCACTGCACCATCGGTCAGATAAGGCAATGATTTGGGATATCCTGATGTACCTTGCACTATTCCACAGGCAGCATAAACCGATTGTACAAACCCGCTGCTTTCATCCGAAGCCACAGCAGGCAAATCAACCAACACTTTTATATGAACTTCATCACCCAATTCATTTTGTAGCCTTCCGAGCAACTGGTGGTGCCTGACATTGGTTGTGGTACGGGCATCAATCGTAAACTCAGCAAAATCGGGTACCGAATTCAGGTTGATGCCTCCCTGCACTTTTCCTACATTTAATGTTGAGAATCCGAGCAATCCATCTTCTGTATCCTGAAAATTAAAATTCCCGGCTTTTAATATCGCACGGGCAGCTTTATAAATAGCATTATCTCCCAAATGAGGCATTGATGAATGCGCTGTTTTTCCCGTAGCTGAAATGCTAAGATACAATCCGCCTTTGTGCCCGATTGCAGGAATGTTGGCAGTAGGCTCTCCCACTACAATCCCTTGTATTTTATCTTTTTTGCTTAAATATTTTATCAGATGTGCCGCGCCATTGCAGCCTGTTTCTTCATCAGCAGTATACACCAGCCTGATTCCACAGGAAGGATTTTTTTCTGCAAATGCCAGTATAGCTGCTCCTGTCATTGCGGCGATACCACCTTTCATATCGCTGGAGCCACGGCCATAAATTTTACCATCAGCCATCTCTCCGCCAAAAGGATCTACAGTCCATTCTTTTGCCCCAAGTGGTACTGTATCAAAATGGCCGGTAAAGACCAGAACCGGATTGCCTTTAATACATCCTTTTTCAGCCACCAGATGAAGACGGTTATCCTCATAAGGTACATAATTTACTTCAAACCCATTTTTTGAAAGCAGGCTGCCTGTAAGTTTTGCAGCCAATGCCTCGTTCCCCGGGGGATTGATGGTGTCTATCGAAATCAACTTCCGTGTGAATTCTATTATATCGGGCAGCAACATGCCTACAATGAATTAATAAAAGTTAGCAGCCTTGCATACATAAAATAAACCATCAGGCTTATCAGAATAAATCCGAATACAGCCAGGACGTTTTGCCACAGATTGTTCTTAAGCTTTCCCATAACCTTTTTGTTGTTCAGGATGAGAAACATTCCCAAAGCAATCAGGGGAACAGCAAAGATTGATGAAGCCTGAGCAAGAATAAGAGCATAAATTACATCTCCCCTAAAGAAGACAGCAATTATCATCCCCATCAACAACGCAATTGAAGTAAAGACCTTTGGCATTTTTTCATTCATACTGCGGCCAAGGCCAAGCCCATCGGAAAGAAGCCCGCCTCCCATAACTGCATTTACCATAAGAGATGAAAACGCTGCGGCACATAATCCAATGCTGAACACTATTTTTGCATACCTCCCAAAGAGCGATTCAAGCTGTAGTGCCATATCTGCAGCAGAATTTACAGTTATTCCTTTTGGATGCAAGGCAGCCGCAGAGGTTACAATAATCAGAACAGAAATAAGGCAGAGGACCACAATTCCCATGTAGGTATCGCTTAAACCCCTTTTTAAATTGGCAATGGTCCATCCTTTATCCTGCGCCAGGTACGATTGGTAAATTGCACCGTGCAGCACAAAAGTGGTTGCCACCAATGCTGTTACCACATCAAGATGCGCAAAATTAAAGGAAAGTGGAAGAAAACCTTCTGCAACCTGGGCTGCATCCGGTTTCGTGAGTACCAGGTTGAAAAAGAAAGCCAGAATCATGACCATCACTAGTACCATCATCAGTTTCTCCAGCACCTTATAAAGGTTTTTAGCCCAAAAAAGAAGCACCATAGCTGAAGGAGTAAAAATAAATGGCCAAACCCTTTCGTCAATTCCGGTTATGCCTTGCATAGCAATGCCAACGCCCAGATTGTTCCCAAACTGAAAGCTCGATGCAGCAAGAAAGGCAGATATCCCAATGATAACTGAGAACCATCTGCCATAGGTATCGGCAATTGTCTGCAATATCGATTTGTTATTGGAAATACCGAAGCGCATTCCCATAGAGGTATAGATAACCATGGATATGCCTGCCAAAACAATAACCCACAAAAATGCATTGCCTTGCTCTGAGCCTATTCGTGAAGACACAGTAATACTTCCTGGTCCTAAAACAACAGATGCAATAATAAATCCAGGTCCGATTGATTTTAAAAATTTTCTCATCAGATTATTTTTCTGTTTTCTTTATCCCACTCTACCATTCGTTTCTCTACATATGATATGTGGGCCATGAGGCAGGTAATTCCCTCATCAAAAGCCATATCAATATTTGCACTTGGGGTAGTGTTTTCGCGGATACAGTTTAACCATTCCCGCAAGTGGAGGTGGGTTACATCAACCTGGCGGCCGTTAATGGTAGTCGTTGTCAGACCACGTGCGGCATAATAACGTTCAGAGGCTGAAGAAACAGCATCTATTTGCCCGGCACCGGGATTGAAAGAAATCATAGGTGCTCCCGGATCAATAAGACCTGCTTTTATGCCTTTTGCATAACGGGTAGAATTTCTGTCGGCAGTAATTATGGCATTATTCCCCAGTTCCATTGATGCATCGTGGCCCATGAATACCCTTCCACGACTACGGCTTGATGCCAGGTTACCACTGTACAGCAGGGTAAGTTCCCGATCGGGATATTCAAACACACAGTGCAGAGAGTCGGGCATATCCCGTTGATCCTTCCAGTAATAGATACCACCTGAGGACATAACAGTTTTAGGAATCCCAATTCTGAGCAGCTGATTCACTGCATCGTATTCATGGGTAAAAAGCTGGCCAATCATCCCGTGATCATAGTCAAACCACTGGGTCCAGCTGTAAAACCTTTCCACGCTAAACGGAACATATGGAGTATTGCCAAGCCATTGCTTCCAGTCAATGCTTTTTTCGTCTCCCGGTTTCAGGTTGCCATTGGCATCCAGGTGCCTAATCCAGGCTCCGCTTGCTGTATTCCTGTTGGTTGTAGTCTCAACCAATGTTATTTTCCCTAAAAGATCTCTTTTGATTACCTCTTTTGCCTGCTGGAAGACTGTACTTTGTGTGATCTGGTGCCCCAACTGGTAAACAATGCTGCTGTTTTTTATAGTTTCATAAAGTTCGTGTAGCTCATCTTCATGAAGGGCAGGGCTTTTTTCACAATATATATGTTTTCCTGCCTTTGCAGCTTCAATAGATATCCGGGCATGGTGATGATCAGGGGTAGCAATAATGACAGCATCAATGTCTTTATCAGCCAGCATTTCCTGGTAGTTCCTGTATCTTTTAACCGGAAGTTCAGGTGCATTCTCACCGCCCGGCCGTATTCTGTTGCTGGCAGTAGCAAGGCCATTTTCTGCATGCTGGTCATAAACATCGCAAATTCCTGTTACAGCCACATTCAGGTATTCCTGACTCAGCCAATTCTGAAGGTTATTGCTTCGTTGCCTTGCCTCCACATCTTCGGGATGCATAAAGCCCAAGGCATTGCTTAGTTGTTTGGCGCGAACTCCAAAGCCAATAATGCCAATACGGATTAAATCACCTTCATGCCTACGTGAACCATAATCAGAAACAGGAAATTCTACTGAATCCAGCCCCAGTTCTTTTATGATTCTGCTTCTTTTACCTGAGTCATATTTATTTTTCTTCATTACCTGAAATCCCAGGTACCCTGCAACAGGCAATCCGGCCAAAGCTTTTAAAACAGTCCTTCGGGGCATTCCCTTACCTTGGCCGCTGCCAGATTCAGAATTTATTTTATCTTCTCTTTTATTCATTTTTTTATCATCCATCTCTCAGTTTCCTCCTTCTATCTCAATTTACGATTGTAACGAAATACATCAAGTCCAATTAAATGGCTGGTTGGAAACAATGCCAATGCAACCAGCGTTACAGATTCAATCAGCGTTTTATCCACAAGCAGATAGTTTCCATCGGTGGGAAGCAGATACTCAACCCCTACCAATGGCGGGCTGTTTAAATAATATACAAAAAGCAGAACTGCACCGGCAATGGAGGCCACCCTTGTAAACAGGCCTAAAATAAGCCCAAGGCCAATTGCAATCAATCCCCAGGTATTTAAAAAATCAACAGCATTCAAAACCGCCGGATTAGAGATTACCCATTTTGCAAAACCAGAAAGTATTCCGGTTGATTGCTGAAGAAATCCAATTGATGACCAGGTTGGATTTAGTAATTTTGCTATGCCCTCATATAAAATATGCCACCCAATTAAAAAACGCAGCACAACCAGTGTTGTTAATTGAAATCCGGAATAAGTTCTCTTTCTACTCATAAGTTTAAATATTATTTTTGGTATCTCCCTTCATCCGATCAGCCATGTATGATTTTTCAATGCCTCAAAATTAAAATTTTTTTTATACAAAAACCAGTTAAAACCAGTATCAGGCCAATTTGTGCCACCATCAGGACTTAAAAAAAATTAAATGAAGATAATCTTATGCCCCTGGAAATACAGATATAAATTTATTATGATTAAAACATGTCCTAATAAGTTTAGGATATAGAGATACCATCTGTCTGTAGCAGAAAAACAAATTATTACCGATGTACAGGATATGCCATGAGTCAAGCCGGTTTAAGTACATAAAAAGCCGTGACAGGTAATTTTGGCATTGCGAATCCAATCGAAAAAAAATATCAGCATAAGAAATGAGGACTATAATTTTCACAGAAAGCTGATAATCTTATCCATTCTTTCCGATACATCTTTAAGCCTCTGCCTGTCACCTCCACTTACTTCTGCAATAATCCAGCCACCCTGGTGGTTTATTTCATTAAGTACCTGCATTACAACGGGCCATTGTATGTCGCCTTCCAGCAAATTGACCTGAAAGCCTTTTCTTAAGCCCTCATCATTCATAATCTTGCGGCTGAATTCCTTTATATGAAGTTTCATGATGCGGGAATTCAGCGTCTTAATCCAATGTTCAGGCCAGCCATACCTTAAAATATTTCCAATATCGAAGTACCAGCCAACCAACGGATGATTGATTTCATCAACAAATCTTTTAGCTTCCAGAGGGCTGATAAGAAAATTATTCCACACATTTTCCAGGGCAATCTTCATGCCTGTGCGTTCAGCATGGGGAATTAGTTCCCTGACAGAATTCATAGCTGTAATGTATGCCTGCTCGTAACTTACCTGCTCATTAACAACACCTGGTACCACAAGTACGGTATCTCCACCAAATTCTTTCACCTCCTGCAACGACTGAGCAACCGACTCTATGATTTGTTGGCGGACTGAAGGATCAGGATCTGACAAAGGCTTCTGCCAATGATCTTTATTCACTACACTGGGTAGTTCAATTCCTGTCTTCTGTTTTGCTTCCAGAAGCTCTGATTTATTCAGATCAACCGGGCTATTAAGTTCAATCCCATCAAATCCCAAATCTTTCACAAGCTTAAATTTATCCAGCAGAGACAAATCCTCTCTGATCATTCCAAATCCCAAGCCTTTCTTCAATGAAATTTTGCCCGTTGATTTTTTTTGAATACCATCAGCAGCAGATACAGTGGCAGATACAGCTGTTAGGCCGGCCATTAAAGCCGTGGTTTTAAGAAAATGTTTTCGATTCATCAGTTACAATAATTTAGTTAAAGCGGAAATTGAAAATCCCAAATCGATTTTTAGTTCAAACTTACATAAAAACAGCACAACTTCATTGAAAATTGATGCATTCATTCTCTTAAGAATTTTCATTTGTAAAGGTTACATGGTGAATTCGCATCAAAATTAAAATCTTAATTTGCTGACATGAATTTTTGCTCATGCGCATTTCATGAAAAGTTTTATTCATTTAAGATGCCGATCAAACCATTCAAGCATTTGAATTTTCATCTCATCCGTATAAACATGGCCTGTATTATCATAAATGATGCTTTTGAAATTTTCCTCTTTATTGTACAATGAATATACCTTTTCAAGTTTTCTCTCCAAAACCTTCATACCAGCCAGAGGAGAACCATGATCACCATCACCGGTTAATGCCAAAAAAGGCCTGGGGGCAATCAATCCCATAATCGCTTCGGTATCCCAGTGGTTTAAGATTCCTGGGACAAAGTAATATATTGCATGGGCTGAAAGCTGGCGTTGTTCAATAAGTTCTTTATAACGGGTAAAACATGCAACACCAACAACTGCTTTTACCCGGTCATCTATAGCTGCAAGCCACCATCCGCGGGTACTGCCCATGCTCATTCCCTGCACTCCGATTCTGTCGGTGTCGATGTCCTGCCTTGTATGAAGATAATCAAGTGCTATTTGCTCATCACGCAGCATCATGCCCCACAAGGAACGGCCAAACCAGAGGTTAAGTTTAAACAGGGAAGCTTGTTCTCTCAACCTGTCGTTCTGTTCCTTCTCACCTGCAGGCCCCTGGCCCAATCGTTCACCGCTGAAATAACTGTCAATAGCCATTACAGCATATCCCCGCTTTAACAGCAACCCGGCAGTGTTGTATTTAAGAATATCCTCCTTGCTGGTTCCATGTCCATGAAGATTTACAACAACCGGGACCTTACCCTTTACACCAACAGGCATAGCAAGATAACATGGAATCCATGCATCAATTTCATTGTTGATGTAGAATTTCTCCAGAATAAACCCATCTTTCTCTTCTTTTGAAACGGTACGAACCGATAATTTCGAAGGCCTTGGCGGTATATTCCCAAGAAGCTGCAAAAGGGTATCTTTCACCAGTACCTGCTCCTTCATCCATTCTGTCAAATTGTTGGGAAAGTTGTAGTCGGGATAATCCCATCGAGTATAAAATTCCGGTACACCTTCCCAGGGTTCCTGCCAAAAACCTGCACTCTCATTGGTTGTCTGTGATGCAACAGGACCAGTTATAAAAATTAATAGTGCCAGGACAAATGGTATTACGAAACGGCTCATATTATTATAGATTTAATTTGATTAGGGTTATCGCCCATCAGGTATCCCATGTAAATATAAATAGAATAAAACACAAAAAAAAGCATCCCGGCGGGATGCTTTTTTTTATTTCATTCTAAACTATTCAACTAATATCCGGGATTGTTGTCGTTGATATTAGAATTTAAATCAATCTCAAGCTGTGGTATAGGAAACAGCACCACATCTCCAGGGTAGTTGTTGAGTAACGGCCGTGCAAACCTTGAATTAAGATCATTTGCAGGCAGATAATCGGAGAAGAAATGTTTTTTTACCTTTGTACCATCTCCAAAAGTTTGCTTCACAATGCCCCATCTCATAAGGTCCCAAAGCCTGTGACCTTCCATAGCCAGCTCCACACGTCTTTCATGCCTGACCAAATCCCTCAATGTACCATCGGCAGTTGTTTTGGGTGGCATATTTACTGAAGCCCTTGCACGCACACGGTTCACCCAAACCAGGGCCTCATTGTTATTCTGTTCGGCCAGAGCTTCTGCAAGAATCAGATATAGATCAGCCATCCGCATTAAAGGCACATCCAATCCTGACCATCTCTCATCAGCAAGGTGAGCTATATTGTAGGTCGATTTTTTAACATTCAT
>OBJA01000720.1_pt1 | contig 27122 bp, 20 predicted proteins | sample 1519751 | NCBI WGS metagenome assembly OBJA01 (sample SAMEA3881238, study PRJEB22517) | soil metagenome | biome: lake sediment; feature: soda lake sediment; material: sediment, water from around vicinity | place: India | collected 2013-12-23 | depth 3 m
CTTCGCATTGAAATGTACGGGGCAGTGCTGTCCCTTTTTATCACAAGGATGCTGAAGATCATTAACCGGAAAGGCCAGCACCCGGCATCCCTGATCTTTGATGAATTGCCAACAATTTACTTCCGTGGACTGGATACCCTGATTGCCACAGCGCGGGCCAACCGGATTTCCACTTTGCTGGGCATGCAGACCATCGACCAGTTGATCCGCGACTATGGGAAAGAGCAGGCCAATGCCATTTTGACCAACATCGGCAATGTGTTTTCCGGGCAGGCAGCAGGGGAAACAGCCCGGTTTATGCAAAACCGGATGGGAAAGATCTTGCAGGAGCGCCAATCCATCAACATTAACCGCGATACCCAAAGTACCACCATTTCCACCCAGATGGATTACCTGGTGCCGGAAGGAAAGATCGCCACCTTGCCGCAAGGCTGGATGGTCGGGCAGGTGGCCGACAACTTCGGGGAACAGATCAGCCAAAAAAACTTTAACTGCCTGATTGATGTGGACACGCAAAAGACCGGAAAAGAAGAAAAAAGCTACCGGGCCATCCCTGATTTTTATGAGTTTGACAATATCAATGAAGTGCTCGAACGAAACCGGCTTCAAATCCAGAATGATATCCGCAGGATTGTCAACCAAACGGCAATTGACAGGGAGAAAGAACAGGAAAAAAAGAAACAAGAACCTGGTCAGCCAGGACAAGCCCAAACAGATGAAAAGGCAAAAGCCGGTCAAACCAATGAGCCAGATCATTCCAATCAACCATGTGAGGCAGGCCCGGCGGAACAATCACAAACACAATCGCAAACACAAAAAACGTAAATCAGGAAAAGGAAACATTTACCAAACAGTATATACAAAATCCCGGGGACCGGCAAAACCGGAACGGGGAGCAATATTGGATTTTCAAGTTTATTAACGCTTAAAAATTAAAGTTATGGAACAACAAAACACACGTATGAAAATGGAAGACATCCCCTTTGACAAACTCGAAAAGGCGGGTGTAAACAGGGACTTTGTAAAAAACATGGAACAACGGGAACTGACCGATTTTTTGAACGGTTTCCGTTCGGATAAACTCTACACGGTGAATGCCCGGATTAACGATCAGGACTATAAGATTCCGGCCAAACTTCGCCTGCAACAGGGAGAAGACGGTAAGGTGGACGTCAAAGTCCACCCGATCCAGCGGCTCAACGTCCCGGATGAATACCTGGGGCACAAGTTCAGCAAAGAAGAAAAAGGGGCGCTCTTAAATGACAAAAACCTGGGCAAGACCGTGGAACTGACTTCCCGAAACGGGCAGAAAGACAATTATTACCTGTCGATCGATCCCAAAACCAACGAACTGATCCCGCTTCGCACTAGCTACATTCAAATCCCGGAGAAGATCAAAGGCGTCACCCTTTCAGCGGAACAGAAAGAAAAATTGGCGGCCGGTCAGAAAGTGACTGTGGACGGCATGACGGGAAAAAATGATAAAAAATTCTCAGCCACGCTTCAGGTGGATGCTGCCGGACGAAATATCAGTTTTTCTGATTTCAAACAGGAAAAGATGCAAAAGTCGGAAGACCAGAAACAGGAAGCCAAAGCCGAAAAGAAAGCCGGGGCAAAGCAAAAAATAAGTTAATAGTTATCAGGTCTCGTTTCCAAAATGAAGGGGAAATCCAGGAAGCAGGTTTCCCTTTCTTTTTGAGAAAAAGCAACCGAAGATCAGAGTGAAAAAAGCAAGAAATCAGGGGAGAAGTCTAATTCAAAGTGGGGAATGCAAGATGTGTATTTATGGCCATAAATACCTTTCACCTTGATCCCGACGCCGTCGGGAAGATATTCCCCAAAGTTGAATGCATTCCCCCTCTCAAAAGTAAAAAGGTACCAGTAAATTAATTGATGCGACCCCGATTACCCGATAAAGAAAAACGAAAAATTGTAGTTCGCTTTTTGATGACCAAAGAAGAAAAGATCCGTTTGGATTCGTTGGTCAAACGGGGAAGGTATGGTTGTACCAGCGATTTTCTAAGGTTCAAAGTGTTTGATGAGTCCAGAAGGAAAACGATCTTATTGGATGAGCAAACCCAAAGCCAGTTTAAAAGCCTGGATTACGAGTTGAACAAGATTGGGATCAACCTGAACCAGCTTTCCAAGCGTATGAATTCATTCGCCGGTTACCGGGTTGATGACAATGACCGGCAGCTTTTGAAACAGGCTTTTGAGATGATGCGTCAGTGTTTGATTTTGCTTCAAAAATACCTGCGTTGATTCGTTGCCCACCCTAAAAATCGGAAGATCATGGTCATTAAAATCCATCAGGCGTGCAGCACAAAAAATGCATTGTTTTACAACGAGCGTAAAGTGGATAAGAAATGGGCATCTTTTTACCATAGCCGGAATATGCCGGTTGTCAACCCTTTTCTGGGAGATAAGAACGATCGCTACCGGATTTTCAAGGAGATCGAGGATCGGAATACCCGGGTTCGAAAGCCCGGATTGCATATATCAGTAAACCCAACGGTTGGCGATTTGGTACGGCTGGGTGATGCCGGGATCCGGACTGAGATCGACAACCTGATGAACCACCTGGGATATGGAAACCAACCATACTTTGTCTATAAACATGCCGATCTGGACCGGGTTCATTTCCATATCGTTTCCACCCGTATCGATTGTGAGACCGGAAAGAAGATCAAAGACAGCTATGAAAAGGAAAAGACACAGCGGTTCATCAAAGGACTGGAAGAAAAATACCAGCTAAGCAAGGATGATCATCAGGAAAAACTAAACTATCGGTTTTCCGGTTCCAGCAAGAACCTGAAAGAAAACCTGGAAAGCTTATTTGGTCAGCTCAACCGGATGGAGTTTATTACCACCAAGGAAATGTATGACCAGGCACTGGGGCTGTTTCAGGTAGAGATCAGAAAAGCAGGGAGGGGGTATTTGGTTTTTGTTACGGATGAGAACAGAAATCCGATAAGGTATCCAGTGAGGATGAGCGATTTTGAGGAGCGGCCGAGGTATTATTTGTCACGGCAAGAAACCTTATCCCAGGAACAAATCAGAAAGAGCTTTTCTGAAACTTCGGGATCAAATAGAGGAGGTATTACAGCAAGCACTTTAAAATCATTGATTGTCAAAGAATTGATTTGGCAGATGCAGGCGCAAATAAATGGTGGTACTTTGGATAAGAATAAAAGGTACAAAATGAAAGGTCAGTCAAAAAAGCGGAAGAGAGGCAGATACCTATAGAAATCTGTGCTATCGTTAATGAATGCTATTTTTTTGTAATTGACTTATGAGACAGTTTTGGCTTCGCTAAGAACTTTAGTGGCTGCAATATAAGAAAATATTATATTTGCAGAACGTTCAACGATTGCTATCATCGTTTATGTTATTGGCTGGCATTGGTGTGCTTCCGCCTCCTTTTGTAGTGATTGCTGTTATTATTTCAGTTATCAATATAGTGAGAAATCTATTTTTAACACTTATACCGCTGGGAGGAAATATTATGGAACAAACTCATTCAAAGTCAAGGCGAGTGCGGAATCTGAGGCGGTGGTAATGCCCGCGCACGCGACATAATCGATCCACAATAAGGAGCAATAGATTCCGCCTCGCCAAAATAAAATGCTCTAAATACCTCCAAGCCGATTAATTCAATCGGCTTTTTGATTTATAACAAAACAGGTTCATCAGAAACTACTTAAGATGCACTATAGTAAAAAGTCCGTTCGATAAATTAATTGGTTTTCTTCAGATGATAATATATTAGGAAGAGATATTGGATTTGAGGCGGTAAGAAGACAGCAAATTGTATGGTAACTGGGCAAGCGAAATAGCAACAGAAAGAAAATGATCGGAGGAGGATGAAAGAATAATGCCACCTATATCATACAAGAGAGCACACAAGGAAATATGTACGTGTTAAAAAATGAACATCGAATAAAGTTTATAATAAAATGAAATATTGTTTAAGTTTTCATGATATACGAATAAAATGTTTTATATTTGTATGGTGAAAAAATAAACAGATGGAAATTGAATTTTTTAATGCGGATGAATTGGATCGAAATTTAAAATGCTCGATTCATAAAACAGGAAAGTTAGGTTTTAGCGGATCTGCAATAGAGAAATTGGAGATATCTGCCAATAAGACTATAAGTATTGGTAAAGGAAAAGATGAGGAATTAGATGTTTTGTATATTAAAATTAATGAGGGAGAGGAGAAAGGGGCTTTTAATGTTAGTAAGGCAGGGGATTATTATTATTTAAATACGAAGGTGCTTTTTGACAAATTAGGCATTGATTATAGGAGAAAAAGAATCATTTATGATATTGTAGAGATAGACAACGGAGATGGTAAGCTATATAAACTGATAAAAAGAGAAATTAGCAGGAAAGAAACTAAATAATAAAACGAGTATGTTGGTAGCATACCCGTTTTTGGAATATATTTTAATGCTTTTCTAGGAGCTCGACATGGACTACTGCATCCATGAGAAGTATATTCCATTTAATGTGTTGCAAATGTAACTAATGAAAGTGACTTTTCCAATACTGCTGCCAGGTGATGCCTGAAGCCTTAGGACGGTATTTCTTAAATTTTTGCTAATGAGAAATACGAATATTTATGGAAATGCTTTTAGTAGTGATACTGTTAATGCTGTATGGAACAAAGGGATAGTCGTTTCGGGATACGACGCAAATGTCTATAGGAAAGACACCTGTGGAGCTTGGATGAAAAAGAGTGAATATGGAAATACTTATTCCACCTATGGATGGGAGATCGACCATATTAAACCAAAAAGCAAGGGTGGAAGTGATTCCATCCCGAATCTACAGCCTCTGCAGTGGGAGAACAACAGAACAAAAGGAGATGATTATCCGACATGGAGTTGTAAAGTAAGGGCATAAAAAGGGAGCTGCAAATTGCAGTTCCTTATCGTATTATATAATTGAATCAGTACTTAATTTCATTATCATGGCAACAAATCCACCAAAAGACAATTCACGAAAAGGTGCTGTTAGAGAGCGTTCACAAACCTATAATCCTAAAACGGATTCTTGGGTAAAACGGGATACTAATACAGGTAGATTTCTGGATGTTAAAACGTCCAATAATAAGCCCTTCAAAGGAGTTCGAAAGGAAAGATAATTCCTTTTCACTTTCACTAATAGATGTGCTTAACGCACGATAAACGTCAGATGGAAGAAACAAGAAGGAGTGAAATGCCCCTTAATTTAATCAATTTGTTAAATGTATGACAGGGATTTTTACAACAGTGGTAAGTTTAGTTAGACCCTTCTTAATAAAAGGAGCAACAGTTGCATGGGAAAATCGGGATCATCTAAATCTTTTTTTTAAAACAAGATTCGGGAAATACAAAAACACTGACATTCGCTTCTCAATCAGCGGACTATATAAGATTCAAATTCCGAATAGCAATAAATATCTACTTGTTTTAAACCGTAGGATTGCAAATCAACTCCAACCCGTGGGCGGAGCCTACAAACGTTATGGGGATGACAGCTTATTCAATAAATGGGGATTTAAACCTGACAGTTCCAGAAACGGCTTGGATGTCGATGATAAAAGTGCTTCGGATTTACGCTTCATGGTTAAAGGTAAAAACGTATTAGACGTAATAAATTGGTTTGAAAAAGGTGAAGAACGAGAAAAGGATCCCAGAAGAGAATTTAAAGAAGAGTTGTTGGATACTGGCATCCTTGACCCTTCAATTTTTCAGCATTTTGACCAAAAGCACATCCGAAGGTATTCCAAAAGTCTTTCGTGGAGTGATTATTTTAGCTGTTATGAGATTTTGATCTACGATATTTTTGAGTTGATTCCGAATGAAGTGCAAAAGCACGCTCTTATTGAACTTTCAAGGGAAAAGACAGATCTTTCAAAGGGATTCGCGATTGTCAAACTTGATGATATTGAACAGCTAAGATTTATGGAAAACAACAGGCAAATAGCCCGCATAGGGCAACACACCAAGTTATTAATTAATAAAAATTTATAAAATGATAGATGTTTTTAACGACTATATTCTTCAGAGAGAGGAACTTTTAGCGAGAATCGCGCAAGAACTGCAACTGGACAAGAGCAGGCTGAGCAGAATGGAAACGGCTTATAATGCTGTCGCCGAGGTATTAGGGAAAGACCAAGATTTTTTTGACAAACTACAAATAGAAGTCTATGCGCAGGGATCAAAAAGAATAGGTACGACCGTTAGGCCCATCAACGGAGAAGATTTTGATCTGGATACTGTACTGCATATTTATGCTCCTTACTATAATCATTCCCCGGAACAAATATATAATGCACTTGTGAGTACATTGGAAAATGACGCCTATTATGGGTCAATAATGGAAAAGAAAACAAGATGTGTTCGACTAAATTACAAAAGCGATTTTCATATGGATATTTTGCCGGCCTGTATGCCAAATCATTTTGAGAAGGAAGCTATTAAAATCCCAGAAAAGGCGCTAAAACATTGGTCATCAGGGAATCCTAAAGGTTTTGCAACCTGGTTCTTAAGCATTGCAAATTCTGTACAGGAATCTATGTTAAAAACATATTCAGATTTATTGCTTAAAGCTCAGGTGGAAGCCGAACCGTTACCTGAGGAGGAGTTGTATTTAAAGACACCATTGCAAAGAGCCGTTCAGTTAATTAAGAGATACAGAGATATTTATTTTCGAAATAAAGATTATAAGGTTTCAAGTATTGTGATAACAACTTTAGCAGCGGAGCTCTACCAAGGAGAAAATTCAATCTTTGAGACTGTTGATGGCGTGATATGCCGAATGAAAGACAGTTACACCGATTCAATAAACAACGGATATAAGTTTAAGGTGCTAAATCCGGTCAATCGAGATGAAGATTTTACCGATTCTTGGACTAATAGTCATTATCAAAGCTTTTATAACTTCATTTCTGACCTTTACAAAAAGTGGCAGAACCTGAAAAAGACATTCGAAAGCAGTAAAAATGATTACATTGAACTCTTCGGTGAAGGAATTTATAAAAAATCGTTGAATGAACAGTTTAAGAGATTCTCTGAATCGACTGGCGATGTTTTTGCAAAATCAACCGGGTTGATCACGGGTGGCATTGCTTATACAGATTCAAAAGGGAGTATCAATACAAATCAGGGTACTAAGAATGGAGCTCATCACAATTTTGGAGGAGAATATTAAGAAAAGGCACCAAAGGGACTGGTATATTTTCTTGAGCATTGAGAAATTTTTGGTGGAAGAGAATTTTGATTGGCTAAAACTTCATATAGACTTTCAAAGCAAATCCTTGCTGGGGAAAGGAGTGTTGAATATTGGATGCAGAACTTACACCATTTTACTTTCATATTCTCCATTTCATGAACATCGGTATGATCGAATATATGTTAACGACAGATCGATTTCCTATAATAAGGATATCCATTTATATAGAGATCTCTCTCTTTGTCTGTATCATCCAACAGTTGATCAACCTATATTCCAGAAAATACCTCTCTTTAAAATGGTTCCCTGGATTAGTGAATGGGTTGTTTTTTATGAGCAATGGAAAAAGTATGGAATTTGGTTTGGTAAAGAAATAAAACATTAAAACGGAACAAACAAATAAAACCAATAGTCAGGAATGGGATGAGATGTAATTAATTCTCTTCCCCGCCCAACCTGATATTGGTGCATTCAATTAATCTATTCATCCTTTGATCACAGCCAACGGACTTAACTCAACAAGAATATCGACCAGATCGGCCTGGTTTTCCATCACCACGTCGATGTTTTTATAAGCCCCTGGGGCTTCGTCGAGGTCTCGGGTATGACGGATGGAATGGACGATGCCTTTGCTGTTGAGCTTGGCAATCTCTTCCTCCAAAACCAACTCCCGCTGGGCCTGCTTTCGGCCCATTAAACGGCCGGCTCCATGTGAACAACTTTCGAAGCTTTCCGGGTTTCCTTTGCCCTTGACAATGTAACTTTTCGTCCCCTGAGAGCCCGGAATAATTCCAACTTCTCCTTCACGGGCGCTGGTGGCTCCTTTCCGGTGGACAATGACGTTGGTCCCGAAGTGTGATTCCCAACGGGCGTAGTTGTGAGCAATATTGATGAATTCAATAGCCGAAAAACTGTTGCCAAAGATGGCCGCAAATACCGATTTAATGCGCTCCATCATCAGCAAACGATTGGCAAAGGCAAAATCAACACAGTACTGCATTTCAACAAAGTAGTCTTTTGCTTCCAGGGTTTCGATAGGCAGAAACGCCAAATCCTGCTTCTTATCGACAGACGAATGCCACCGTTCATTGAGTTGAACAGACAGCTTATTGTAGTGATCTGCAACTTTCAGCCCAATATTCCGGCTGCCGGAATGGATCATGATCCAAATATGGTCATCGGAACCTTTCTGCATTTCTATAAAATGGTTGCCGCCTCCCAGTGTTCCGATTTGCTTTTTCGCTGCTGTAAATTGCCGGCGAACAATTCCACGTTCAGGAACCTTTTCAAGCGAAGGCATCAGGTTTTCGTCCTGTGCCTGTTTGTGATGGTCAAAACCCAAAGGGACCAGTTCGCGGATTCCTGACATGATTTTTTTGAGCACATCGGAATTGACTTCATTTAGCGAAGTTTTCACCGCGCACATACCACAGCCGATGTCAACGCCAACCGCATTGGGTATAATTACCCCCTTTGTTGCAATGACCCCGCCGATAGGCATTCCATAGCCTGAGTGGCAGTCGGGCATTAAAGCTACATGTTTAAATACAAAGGGAAGGTTGGCCAGGTTACGCGCCTGCGCCAACGCATTCTCTTCAACATCGTTCAGCCACATTTTTATCGGGACCTTACATCCCTCTGAAATCACTTTTTTCATTTCATTTTTGTTGAAATTGATGTACAAAGTTTAGAAGCTACTGCGCAGTCTTTTTGCGCAGACGAAAGAAAGTGCATATTTTTATTGAAAAAATTTTATGCCTGTCAACCGAAATGCACTGATCCGTTACAAAACCATTGACTTGTGCCTGCAAAACCGTTACAGAAAATGGACATTGGACGATTTGATTGATGCCTGTTCTGAAGCGTTGTATGAGTATGAAGGCATTGATAAAGGAGTAGGCCGGAGAACCATCCAGCTCGATATTCAACTGATGCGAAGCGATAAACTGGGATACAATGCACCGATCATCGTTACTGACAAGAAATACTATTCCTACGAAGATCCGGATTACAGTATTATGAATATTCCCATTTCGGAAAGTGACCTGGATAAACTAACGGAGACAGTTGATTTTCTGAAACAGTTTAAAGGATTTTCTCATTTCCGGGAGCTGGATTCCATGGTACAGAAACTTGAGGACCACGTTTATTCGAAAAAAATCAACCGGAAACCGGTGATTGATTTCGAAAAGAATGAAGATTTAAAAGGGATTGATTTTCTGGAAAAATTATACCAGGCAATCATCCGCAAAAATATCATTGAGATCACGTACCAGTCTTTCAATGCAAGACAGGCAAATACTTTTCGGTTTTATCCGTATTTGTTGAAAGAATTTCGTAACCGGTGGTTCCTGATCGGCTCAAAAAATAACGCGCATCCCTTGTTAAACTTGGCCATTGACAGGATCGTTGAAGTCAATCATACTGAAAAAATATTTGCCGACGGAATCGAATTTGATGCCAGTGAATATTTTAAAGATGTAATTGGCGTGACCGTCAATCATGGCTCAAACCCCGAAACTGTTGTTTTGTTTGTTACCCGTAAACATGCGCCTTACGTCTTGACCAAACCTTTTCATCCCTCCCAAAAACTGCTGGAGAAAAATGATTACGGCATCACCATTTCACTGGAGGTACAGCATAATTTTGAACTGGAGAAAGAGATCCTCGGGCTGGGGGATGGGGTGGTTGTTTTGGCACCTGACCGGTTAAAAGCAAATATCACCGAAAGGCTGAACAATACACTTGATCAGTATAACACGACAATTTCAGAAAAAGGGATCATCTCATTAACACACAAGTACATTCGTAATGGCTTTTGTGCCATCACCCAATTGTATTCAAAAAGGAGTATCAATCAACTGGCGTTTGCATCGTCAAAGGAAAATCACAACGACGGTAATTCGTCGTTTCCCAAAACGTTGAATCCCGGTACGGATATAAATTTGAAAGCGATACTTCTCAACCCTTCTGTAGAGAAAGTGCTGGCGCAACTTGTTGACCAACCTATAGCAACAGAAGTTACTTTTTATGACCGGATACCTGATGACTTTTTTGAATTTAAACAATCAGGGAATTTCTCTCAACTTGAAATGATTGTTCTTCTTTCGCAGCCAAAATCAAAAACCTTTGCGGTACAGGTTGTTCCCGGATCACACAAAAAACTTCACAGTGAAGAAGAGAAAAAGTATATCGTTGAAAATTGTGTTCCGGCAGATTGTCCGATCAGTACAGGCGGAGCATTGATCACAAACGCCGCTCTTTTAAGAAGCTTTTCCACTTCATTCAAAAATGAGGCGATCCGTTTTTTGATGATCAGGATTGATGCCGGCTTGCAGGTGTCCGATCAACTTGATAGCTCATCTTTGGGGTTAAAATTAAAGCAATAAACTTTCCTGCCTAAATAATAGCTATTCAAATAAAATCTTAATTTTATTGTTGACAATCAGCATTTCACTAAAAATCAAATACCGTTTATGCCATGACAAGTTCTATTCGACTATCGTTACTCATCTTTGCAATCAGCAGTTTCACCTTTTTCCCTGCCTTTTCTCAAAAGGATACAATTATCAACATCGATAAGATGAATAGTAACAGATCGAATGTCTATATCGAGGTGGATGCGATGCCGCTATTAATTTGCAGATATGAAGGCAATTGGAGTGAAAGGATAAAAGCGTTTGTTGGCGAAAATCTGGATTTGGAAAATGTTGAATTTGATTATGAAGGAACGGTGTACGTCCAGTTTATTGTTGAAACAGATGGGAGCGTTAGTCATGTAAATATTATCAGAGGATTGAGTAAGGAAGCGGATCTGGAAGCAATTCGGGTTGTCAGGTTAATGGATAAATGGGAGCCGGGGATAAAGAACAATGAGCCCGTCAGAACATTGCTGACAGTTCCTGTAAAATTTACCCATTGATTACTTTCTTCAAACGAAATTGCCTCTTTTCAAAAAAACACACCAATGAAACCCTGTCAATCACCAAAAATCCTCTTTTTCCTGCTGGCATCATTGTTAACCTTCCAGTCTGCTTTCGGCCAAAAGCTGATTAACAGCCGTCAGACCAGTTGTTACACCTACATTTACAAACTAACTGATCAGGAAGCCAAAAAGATTTATAAGAACGATCTTTCCAAAGTTGAAGCTTCGTATTTTCATACACTGGTCGATTCCTTTTTGACCGACAGCCTTTACACCGGACAACTGCCTGAAGGTCACTTCCTGAAAACTTATGCTGACAGAAACAAGCAGCGGTTTTCCATCACAACGGTTCAGGATTTTGATGTCTTCATCTTGAATAACAATACCGATTTGTGCGTCCAGGTTTATGACTTGCAGGGAAATATTATTCCGGATGCTGAGGTAAACATCGGGTGGAAGAAACTGCATTTCAATAAAAAAACACAAGCCTACCTTGACCGGAAGTCGAACCAAAAAGGTTTGCTCAGGGTGACAAACAAGGGATTTACAGCTTATTACAATCTTGCCCGGCAATACAACAATTCGTTTATCAAACGGGGAGCTCAAAAGGTGGCATACAACACCCCCGCAAAATACGTCTGGTTACCGGTTCGTTATGTGATCCATCTCCCGGTTGATGGGGTGAAATCCATTGTAAAAGGAGGACCTCAGGGAACGATTTACGGCACGAAAAATTTCTTTGCCCGGTTGTTTCGCAAGCTGGCTTCTGTTTTTGATGATTCCCACCGCGACAGCGATTATAAATTTGAAGGAAAACATACCGGCTACATGGTTTTCAACAAGCCGAAATACCAGCCCGGCGACACGGTGAAATTTAAAGCCTTTGTGGTGACGAGAAAAGGAAAACCGGCGGATCAACCGGTCGATGTTGTTTTGCAAAGCAACAAACGGATCAAACTCACGCAGCTTCAGCCTTACCGGGAAGGAGGATACGCCTGGCAATTTTTTCTTCACGATTCGCTTCAGTTGCAGCTCGACCGAAGGTATGCCATCCGGCTGGAACTGAATGATAGCAAAAATCTGTACACAGGCTATTTCCGGTATGAAGATTACGAACTATCGAAAAACAAACTTTCCCTCAGGCTGGATGAAACCAAACAATACCGGGATGAAAAAATACACCTGTTTGCAAAAGGGACCGACGAAAACGATCTGAACCTGATGGACGCCCGGATCGAAGTTCTGGTCAGTACCAAGCTGATAAACAGGTTTTTCGCAGAGCATGTTTTTGTGCCCGACACCCTTTTGTTCCTTGAAAAAAGGCTGGAGCCGACGGGAGAGACTGAAATTGTGCTTTCTGATTCCATTTTCCCCAAAGCAAATTTCAACTACGATATTGAAGTGCGCTTACTGACTTCCGATAATGAGGCCGTTTCGGAAAGCAGGCGAGTGAGCTATTTCTATGATTCCGAAGAATTTGACATGGAACTGCCCGCCGATTCCATTCGTTTCAGCTACCATAAAAACGGCATTTCAACAAACAAAAATGTAAACATTTCGGCAAACGATAATTTTGGAAACCAGACACTGGTATTCGAAGGAAACCTGCCCTGCCGGATTAAACTTGACCCGTTTTTCGCTTCTTACACCATCAAATCCGACAGCCTGACCACCACTATGAATCTCTCGTCTCAGCCCTCGCTGTTGCAATGTTTTTCGGAGCGGACAAACGATTCGGTGTTTGTGGTGGCCGATAATCCCCGAAAAATTCCTTTCAGTTACACCATTTACAAAAGGAACAGCCAAAAAGCAGCAGGGTATGCGGATTCACTCGATTTTAAACAACAAACAAATTCCGCGCAGACTTATTTTCTATCTGTGCGTTACCTCTGGGGCGGAAAAATACAGGAAGAAAACTACCAGGTTCCGCTGATTGATAAAAAGCTGCATGTTTCGGTAAGCCAGCCCAAGATTGTTTACCCGGGACAAAAGTCGAACATCGAAATTTCGGTCACCGATATGGAAGGGAAGCCCGTTGAAGGCGTTGACCTGACCGCTTATTCATTGACAAAGAAATTTGGTTACACGCCGCCTGAACTGCCTTATCTCGGGAAAAACCGGAAGAACAAAAACCTAGTCAACAATTTTCATTTCGAACGATTTAATCCGGGCACCAATAACAGCCTCAACCTGGATTATCCTGCCTGGAAATTACTGGCCGGACTGGATTCCATAGAATATTACAAGTTCCTTTATCCTGAAAAATCCATTTACCGGTTCGAATACCAAACCCCGGATTCTTTGACGCAATTTACGCCTTTTGTCGTTTCCGACGGCGATCTTGTCCCGGTGCATGTGGTGGAAGTCGATCACCAGCCGGTTTATTTCAGTTGGTCAACCCATGTCCGGCCCTATTCCTTTGCGGTTGACAGTGGTTATCATCAAATCCGCTTGCGCACGAGCGCCAAAAGTATTACCATCGACAGCCTGTATTTTCATCCGCGAAAGAAACTGGTATTCAGTTTAAATGAAAATGCGCTTTTACGAAATGTCAGGATTCAGGAGACAAAACCAGAACTAAGCGCCACGGAACAACAATTGTTTTACCGATACATTTTCCCGTACCGGAATACTTTTGGGGAAAGGTATGCTTTCCTGGAGCAAAAAGGCGGAATTGAATTTTTGAAACCGGTATCGCCTGTTGGCAAACAATACCATCTTGCCGGACCGGTTGCGGGGCATGTCAAATTTCAATCCATGGACAGCTTCTCATCTGAATTTGATCACGAGTCGTTTTTTGAATATGAATTTACACCCGGTCTGCTGAAAATGCGGGGCCTTGATCGCAGCAGGTACCCCAAATACCTGGGCCAGTTTAAACAGAAGGGCGGACTGACAGATATGGTGCTGACCAAAGCGTCTTTACAAAAGCAGTGGCAGGACTATCTCGACTCCAAACGGTACACCAAAGCCCGGTACCGCTATCCCCATTCAACCGCTCCGGGAAACGGCAGGTTGCAGATCAAAATAGCCAGGTCACAACAGCGGAGAAAAGATATTCCTTTGAATATGCTGGTTTTCAGATATGATAATCCTGACTTTCTCCGTGTTTATCCGGGAAACGTTTCTTCCGTTCACGATTTACACGAAGGTTACTACAAGCTGATCTTCTTCTACACCGGCGCCAAATATCAACTGGAAGATTCAGTGCTTGTTAAACCCAATGGTTTGAGTTATTATGAATTTACCGATCCGTTGATTTTTGACAAAGACACCTTCAGCATCTCGGTAAGTGAGCTGATTGAAAAAAACATTTTCAGTCCGGCGCCTTTTTATGATGATGAAGAAAAAGAACTGAAGGCCATCTACCATTCCTACCAGCAACAATTTCAATATACCGGCGAAGGTGAAATTATTGAAGGGCATGTCCGCGACAGCGAATCTGGCGAACCGATTCCGGGTGTCACCGTAGTTGTTAAAGGCACCACCTACGGGGCCATTACTGACCTGGAGGGTTACTATTCAGTCAAAGTGCCACGCGCCAGGCACGAACTGGTCTTTTCTTTTGTGGGCTGCGATACCGTAGAGAAAAATATTGAAGGTACGGGTTCGGTTGATGTTGTGCTCACTCCATCCAAATTGGCTCTGGATGAAGTGATCGTTGTTGCGTATGGAGTGCAACGCGAAATGGCTTTGACCGGCGCCGTTGCAGGGGTATCGGCCGTTCGCATGACCAGGGGCATTCCGGGAGTCAGCGGGAATATTTCACTGGCCTTGAACGAAAAATTGGGTGAGGTGGAATTTATTCCCGGCGATACCGAAGCAGGTCGGCCTTTCGAGATTATGATCCGCGGAACATCGGTGTTGGCTTCGGAAAAAGCACCCCTGTATATCATCAACGGAAATATTTTTGCCGGGAATATCACTCAGCTTGATCCCCAACTGATCCGGAATATTCAAATTCTGAAAGGGGCGGAGGCGACTGCCATTTATGGTGCACGCGGGGCCAACGGGGTGGTCGTTATCGAAACCAAACCGGGAACATTTCAACCAATTCCGGTGCAGGGCGATAAAGGATCCGATTTGGATGAAACTTTTTTGGAAGCGGCTTCAGGGGCAAGTTCCCTGCGCGAGAATTTCTCCGACTACGCATTTTGGAAGCCGAATTTAGTGACCGATCAAAATGGTAAAGCCGCTTTTGAAGTGACTTTCCCGGACGACGTCACCAGTTGGGAGACCTTTTACCTGGCAATGAATGGCAACCGGCAAAGCGGGCAGGCCGAAGACCAGATCAAATCGTACAAACCCTTGATGGCACAACTGGCTGTACCCCGCTTTTTGGTGCAGTCGGATACTGCCTTTGTCATTGGCAAGGCACTGAACTACACGCCCGATTCGGTGCAGATTACCACCCGTTTTGAGTTGAACGGCCAGCCCGGCTTTAGCAAAATAAACTATTGCGCCAACGCCCTGTTGGATACCATCCCCGTCACCGCTTCAGGCGATTCAGTTACGGTCAAATACCTGCTTGAGAAAGAAGACGGTTATTTTGACGGTGAACTGCGGACAATCCCGGTTTATCCTTTGGGTTTGGAAGAGGCAAAAGGCGAATTTTATGCGCTCGACCACGACACCACCATCCAGCTTTCTTTTGATGCGGAAATGGGAGAAGCAACCGTATATGTCCGGGCCGACGTGCTTGACCTGATCCGGGATGAAATCAGGCATGTTGTGGATTACAGGTACCTGTGCAACGAACAACTGGCTTCCAAACTGAAAGTCCTTTTGGCGGAACGGAATATTGCCCTTTATGCCAAAGAAGAGTTTAAACACGACAGGGAAGTTGAAAAGTTGATCCGCCAGCTAAATGGTAACAAAAAGACAAACGGTCTCTGGGGGTGGTGGAAAGATTCGGAAGAAAGCAATTGGATCAGCCTGCATGTGCTGGAAGCATTCGTCCACGCTGAAAAAATGGGCTACTCCGTTAAAATTGATAAAGAAGGACTGATTGGAAAGTTGACCTGGGATTTGCAAAACAAAGCCACTTTCGACCGGAAAATCAGGATGCTCAGAATCCTGAAACTACTGGACGCACAGGTGAATTACCAGGCATACCTGTCAGATTTGGAACGGGACCGGAAGCTGACGCTGAACGAACTGTTGCAGCTTATGGAACTGAAACAGCAATGTAAACTCCCTTTTGATGCCGACACTTTAAAACATTATCAGCGGGTTACCTTGTTCGGGAGTGTTTATTTTGAAGATAAAAAAGAGCAAACAAACCTGCTGGACAATGCGGTCCAGAATACTTTGCTGGCCTACCGGATTTTAAAAGCGGATTCCGCTAGAAATGAAGAAACATTGGGCAAAATGCGGAACTACTTTCTCGAAAACAGAAGAAACGGCTATTGGCGAAACACCTACGAGTCGGCGCAAATCATCGAAACCATTTTGCCGGACCTGCTTGCCGGTAAAACAGAACCCGTCAAACCCAAATTGAAAATTACGGGGGATGAGAACAAAACCGTCACCGAATTTCCCTTCGAAATGAAAGTTGATCCAACCAAAAACATTCGGGTCTCAAAAACCGGAGACTTCCCGGTTTATCTGACCAGCTACCAAAAGTATTGGAACAACGACCCGCAGATAACCAAAGGAGATTTTGAAATTACCACCAGCTTTGCTCACGACTCATTGACAACCTTACAAGCCGGCAAAGAAGTGACGCTGATTGCCGATGTCAGCCTGAAAGAAGACGCCGAATATGTGATGATCAACATCCCCATTCCGGGCGGCTGTTCGTATGCCGACAAGAAGAACAATTTCAGGAACGAGTCGCACCGGGAGTATTTCAAAAACGAAACCGCAATCTTTTGCGGGCATCTGCGAAAAGGCGACTATTCCTTTGAGGTCAAATTAATCCCCCGCTACACCGGCAGCTACACCTTAAATCCGGCCAAAGTGGAATTGATGTATTTCCCTGTGTTTCGGGGGAATGAGGGGGTGAAGAGAGTAGTGGTAAAATAACATATTAACGTTTTCAACTCAGAGTATATCAATATGTTGACAAATAGAGTAATTAAAACTTATTAATTGCCGCTACTTTACCTATTTTTGATCCATTATGGAAAAACTTAGATTCTCCGGCCATGACACGTTTGTTGTCCGGTGTTTTTGGCCAAAAAAGAAATAAAACTATCAATCACCTGCAATCCACAGAAGCTACAAATATGATTATGAGGAATGAAATCTTTACAAATATCAGCAAAATCATAGAAAGAGACAGCAAAACAACTACTTACAAATTTGCTCTCTTGCGTGGTGTTATTGATATCATTCAAGATAATTCTCCTTATATCTCTTTTTCGAATGGCAGAGTTAATTTTCCAATTGGGTTGTTGGTTGAAAAATGGATGCTGTATTACTACCCAATCTTCGAATCGTCGGAATACATTCCACAAATCAACGGTGAAACAAATCTTGCATTTGTAGTCCAGTTTAAAAAAATCATTTCAGAATATAATAGCATTGGTGGTTTCTCTGCTTTTCACAATGACCTGAAAAACAAAGGAATTCCGAAACATATGCATTCAGATTTTGTCTCGTTGGCAAAAAAAATTAGAGATACCATTACACGAATGCCAATGAAATATATTGGGCGCTCAATTAGCGACGATTACTATTCAATTTTTCAATGCGAATCTGGAACGAAAGCTAAAACTTCAAACAACATTGATGCAGAGTTTTTGATAAATAATTTCGGAATATTTTCAATTCCAATTGAGTACTATGAAGCGTTTCAGATATTGGGAAGTTTTATTGGCGGGCAAGATTCAATACTTTTTAAATGGGCTGAATTTTCTGTCAATGCATCTGGGAAAAATCTATCCATTGAAAAAGTTGTTAGCAAAGTTCTGAAAAGTCCAATAACTGAAAGAGATGTTGCGGAATCAAAACAGCTTTTCAAATCAATTTTAAAGAAAGAAGGAAAAGTTTATTGTGTTTGGACCGGCAAACCGATTACTAGCTATGATGTTGACCACATGATTCCCTTTTCCGTTTGGAAAAACAACGATTTGTGGAATTTGCTGCCATCTGATGCTAAAACGAATAACCAGAAACGGGATAAAATACCTTCTATTGAGTTGATTGAAAGAAGAAAGGATTTGATTTTCCATTATTGGGATCTGCTAAATGAGAATCAACCACAGAGATTTCAGAAAGAAATTCAAATTGCGCTCTTGGGTAATAATAGATTTTCCGCATGGAAAGAACCCGCATTTGAACATTTAAAAGGTAGCTGTAACTATCTTATATCAAATCGAGGATATTCAGAATGGAAAAACTAAGATCAAATTTATTCAGCCACTTTACGGCGAAGGAAAGAGAAACTCTTTCTTTTCCTGCAAGACTTTTATATAAGGAAAAGCTACTGATTGGCAATGTTCTTGATTTCGGCTGTGGATTTGGGAAAGATGTGGTGTTATTGAAAGAGAAAGGGGTAAATATTATAGGATATGACAAACATTATTTTCCCCACTACCCAATAGAGAAATTTGATACGATCATCTGCTTTTACGTCTTGAACGTACTACTTCCGGAGGAACAAGCCAGCGTTCTTATGGAAGTTTCTCAATTATTAAAACCCAGCGGAAAAGCATTTTTCGCTGTACGAAGAGATATAAAATATGAAGGTTTCAGGACGCACAAAATTCATCAGAAGCCAACTTTCCAATGCAATGTGAAACTAGGGTTCACATCAATCTTCAAAAATGAAAATTGTGAAGTGTATGAATACAAACACTATAACCAGATCAGCAGGAAAATCAATATTGAATGTCCCTTTTGCAACCCCGATTCACAAAGAGAATTGATCATAGAATCTGCTACAGCATACGCAATGTTTGATAAGTTCCCCGTGAGCAACGGACATATTTTAATCATTCCTAAAAGACATTGCGCTGATTATTTTCAACTCACTTTCAAAGAACAATCAGCCTGTTGGTTTATGGTCAATAGAGCAAAAGAGATTTTGGGGAAGACATTTAATCCAAACGGGTTCAATGTTGGTATAAATGTGAATGAAGCAGCTGGTCAAACTGTCGATCATGTTCATATTCATCTGATTCCGCGTTATTCAGGTGATGTAAAAGAACCACAAGGCGGGGTAAGAGGTGTTATTCCGGAAAAGAAGAATTATTAGTAGTCTTTCGAAAAATAAATGTTATGAAGGATTTATTTGGCAATCAAAGGCCAGTTACAATCGAAGTTAATGAATGGTGGTTTAATGGAAGAATAATTCAGAAGCAGAGTGACTGTGGCTACCAGCTTGGGTTACTTGAGGGATATTTCGTATATTTTCTTCAATTTTTAGTTTTTCGGATTTTTCTCCCCATGAACGTGAGACAGTGAGGCTTTCACCATTGTCAATTAATCCCTTAGCCGTAAAATTGCAGCTTCCATTAAAATAAACCTGATGTAAGCCGTCATCCAGAATTCCCTGCTTAAAATGTGCTAATCGATTTGGCTTTAATTTTACCGGAATAATTTGAAGCCGCTTGATTTTAAGCAAATACTTCAGGCAGTCAAAGAAGTGTTGGTCTCCATTTTTTAAGATATCAGCAAGCCCTTCTAAATCATCATCAATAAAATGCTTGATGTCAGGCTCATTAACCAAATTCTCGATATTGTCTTCCGATAATAGCTGCTTATCTCTGTATGAGAGATAATGATTGGTTATTATTCTTAATGTTCCACCATTATGAATGAATTGAGCAAATCCATACGACAATGTTCTGATCGCATTCGAACTGAAATATCCCAGTTTTAAATCTATTCGTTTGCAGCACGAAATTGTCTGCAAATAAAATTCGATAGGAGGGTGCTCCCCATCAGAACTATATTCAAGCGTGTCAGGATAGTCAATTTTATTAAGCATATCAGGTCATCTACTTCTCCCCATAGTTATTTATTGATGGGAATTATCGATCCGTTAAATGTATAAAACTTTTGTAAGTCATCCATGCCCTGTTAACAAAAAAAGTATGCAAACGATCTTTATGAAATGGTGAATCTATTCACTCCCAATTCCCGTCAAATTTACCTGTACGGCAGAAACCGCCAAGAACCTCCGTTTCGCTCCGGTGCATTTTCTGAATTCAATCACTTCTGCAAAGGCATAAAAAAATACGTCCACCTATTGACCGATAATAAGATTTCCTTTTTCACTCAGATTTTAGCCAAAGTTATTTCGCTTCGGTAAAAGAGAAACCCGCGTTTCGTTGTCCACTCATTGCAGGTGTGCCTGTCCGGAGCATCATTTCAGGATTTTCCCGATTTTCTCTTCCAGGTTCCTGATGGCCGTTAATACGGTTGTCATCTCCGGTTGGGCCTCCGGGAATTCACGGCTGGTGTACGCATAAAACCGCCAGATTTCCAATACATCATCCACTGAAACGGAGTAAGGTTTGTAGGCTGAATTGAGCGATTTCAGCACAATTGTACCATCGGCATTGATGGTTGCCATTTTAAAGACAAAATCCTGCTGCCCTTTCAGGATAACAATGCAGGGAGTATCCGGCTTGATGGCTGTCCAATCTGCAACATACCGGGCAATAATCTCGCTGCCTTCCGGCACCGGCAACATCGAATCCCCGGTTGACGGGAAGATGCGGAAGGTCCCTTGTGCAGGCAGGTTTGGAAGGGAGAACTTTGGCAGTGAAGCAATAAATTCCGGGTCGTTATAGCCCGCCATATACCCGGCTTTGGCCTTCACGGGCACGTATTCCACGTTTTCGTTGTCCGAGCGGTCAACCGAAATCGCCAGTACCCGCAGGTTTCCTCCCCGGATGTACACATCATTACCGGCTTCCAGTTCGCGTATTTTTAATTCTCCCAATTTCGAAAGGTCGATTTTCAACAAGGTGTCGATGCTGATTTTGAAAAATTCCGAAAAATTCAGGTAGTCTTCCGGCTGCGGCGACTTGGTATTGCCGGCCTCGATGGCCGCAAGTTTGGCGCGGGTAAGCTCAAGCCGGGCAGCAAGGGCTTCCTGGCTTAATTTCTTCCGGTCACGAAGAAACCGGATGTTCCCTGCAAAAAAAATCCGTTGCATTTTGATATTGGATTTGTTATATTTAGAAACTATTAAATGTTATCAATCGTAACAAATTTAAGAATATTTTTTAGTTATGAGCGGGTTAGCCGATAAAAAAGAAGTCATCAGGCAACTGAAAGAGCAGCTACTTTCAATGGAAGGGTTTTGCACCGGGCCGGATAGCCGGGTGCATGATTTTGGACTGGGCCCGGTGAACGCGGCATTTCCCGGGGGCGTCTTCCCGGTTGGGGCGGTACATGAACTGATCAGCCCTGCGGCAAGCTGCGCTGCTGCTGCCAACGGGTTTCTGGCGGGGCTGCTGGGCGTCCTGATGAAAAAAGATGGCATTTGTCTTTGGGTAAGCTCCGGACGTATGTTATTCCCTCCGGCCCTTAAATTTTTCGGGATTGAACCGCACCGGGTTATTTTTATCGATGTCAGACGGGAAAAAGATGGCCTGTGGATTATGGAACAGGGCTTAAAATGCAAGGCTCTGGCGGCTGTTGTCGCCGAGATCAGCAACATCAGCTTTGCCGAATCCCGGCGGTTGAAACTGGCTGTTGAAACCAGCAGGGTAACCGGCTTTCTGCACCGGCTGCACCCGCGGGCCGAAAATACGCTGGCCTGCGTGTCGCGCTGGAAAATCAGGCCGCTGCCAAGCCATACCGGCGGGCTTCCCGGTGTGGGATTTCCCCGCCTGGAAGTGGAACTGGTCAAAATACGCAACGGACGGCCGGGCATCTGGCAGTTCGAATGGAGAAACGGAACATTCAGTCCCGTACCTGACCGGGATGAAATGGCCCCGCCGGCACCTCAAAAACAACAACATTATGCCTAAACGTTATCTTTATACCTGGTTTCGCTGCCTGGCTACCGACCGGCTGGCCAAAACCCGCCCTGAACTCCGGGGCAGGCCTTTTTTGTTGTACGTTCCCGGGCACGGGCGCATGATGGTTAAGGCAGCCAGTCAACCTCTGGCAAGAGAGGGCATTTCCCCGGGCATGGTGGTGGCCGACGTACGTGCCATTTTTCCCGGGGTCGAAGTGATTCCGGCCGAACCTGAAGCCGACGCCAAACTGCTGAACAACCTGGCCGAATGGTGCCTTCGCTACACGCCTGTGGTTGCCGCCGATTTCCCGGACGGGCTGATCCTGGACATATCGGGTTGCCCGCACTTGTGGGGAGGCGAGCCTGCTTACCTTCAGTCAATCACTGCCCGGCTTCGCCAGGGAGGATATGATGTGCGCCTGGCCATCGCTGATACGATCGGGGCAGCCCGGGCCGTGGCGCATTATGGGAAAAGCGGAACGATCACCCGGCCCGGCAAACAGGCCGAAGCCCTTTCCCCACTTCCCCCGGCTGCCCTGAGGTTGGATAATCCCACCCTGCAACGCCTCGAAAAACTCGGTTTCCGGCAAATCGGACAAATAACGGACATTCCCCGGCTGAACCTGCGCCGGCGTTTTGGCGACGTGCTGCTTGTCCGGCTGGAACAGGCGTTAGGGACGGCCCCGGAGTTTTTACAGCCCGTTCAGCCTGCCCCGGTTTACCTAGAACGGTTGCCCTGCCTGGAACCTATCTGCACAGCCACCGGGATTGGGATTGCCCTGGAACGACTGCTGGAAGCTTTGTGCGGACGTTTTTTCAGGGAAGGAAAAGGGATGCGCACCGGGGTATTCAAAGGATACCGCATCGATGGCGAAACCGTGCAAATCAGCATTGGCACCAGCCGGGCATCACGCAATGCCGTACACCTTTTCAAACTGTTCGAACTGAAAATACCGGAACTGGAACCGGGGCCCGGCATCGAACTTTTTACCCTCGAAGCAATTTTGGTTGAAGATGTAAGCGAAAGCCAGGAAGCATTATGGAATGCGGCAAGCCGTAATCAGGCGGCCATTTCCGAACTACTGGACAATATTGCCGGGAAAGCAGGGATCCGGACGATCCGCAGGTACCTGCCGCAAGAGCGCTACTGGCCGGAAAACTCCGTAAAAGAAGTTACATCGCTGCAGGAACTGCCGGAGGCGGAATGGCGCACCGACCGTCACCGTCCCATTCATCTTTTGCCTAAGCCTGAGCCTGTCGAGGTGATGGTCGTGCTGCCGGATTATCCCCCGATGCACTTCCGGTACAACGGCGAAATCATCCGCATCGTCCGGGCCGACGGCCCCGAGCGTATCGAGCAGGAATGGTGGCTTCAAAACGGCCCTCCCCGCGATTATTACCGGGTTGAAGATGAAAGCGGCGCCCGCTATTGGCTGTTCCGGCTGGGCCTATACGGGAACAAGAAACCGCAGTGGTTTTTGCACGGGTATTTTGTCTGAAAAGCCTCCCCCGGCCCCTCTAAATCTCCCCAAAGGGGAGACTTTTTGTCTGTGAAAACCAGCAGAATTGATCATTAAAAGATGATAAAAATGTTTATAAAAATGGAAATACATTCGTGGAAATCCCTCTTACTCCCCCTCCTTCGGAGGGGGATGGGGGGAGGCTCCTGTAACTGACATGAATTACGCCGAATTACAAATAACCTCGAACTTTACCTTTCTCAGAGGCGGATCGCATCCCGAAGAGTTGGTTGAGCGGGCGGCAGAACTCGGCTACCGGGCAATTGCCCTGACCGACCGCAACACGCTGGCAGGCATTGTCCGCGCCCATGTTGCAGCGCGGGGAAAAAATATCCGTTTCATCCCGGCCTGTCGCCTTGACCTGCTGGACGGACCGGGCCTGCTGGCTTACCCAACCGACAGGTCTGCTTATTCGAATTTATCGGCATTGCTTACCCGGGGCAACCTGCGGGCGGAAAAGGGAGAATGCCGCCTGTACCGGGCCGATGTGTTCGAATACGCGGCCGGCATAAAATTTATCGTGATCCCGCCGGCATCGCTTAATGCCGATTTTGATTTTGATCCGGATTTTATCAAGGCTCTGGAAGAATATAAAGAAGCCCTGGGCGACAATCTTTACCTTGCTGCTGATTTTGGGTACCGGGGAGATGATCACAAAAGGCTTTTCCGGCTTTCGCAACTGGAATCACGCCTGCAAATTCCCCTGGCGGCAACCAATGACGTGCACTATCATGCCCCGGAACGACGGGAGTTACAGGATGTTTTAACCTGTATCCGCGAGAAATGCACGATTTATTCGGCGGGCTTTAAACTGCATCAAAATGCCGAACGTTACCTGAAGCCCCCCGGTGAAATGTACCGCCTTTTCCGTCAGTATCCCAGGGCAATTGACCGCGCGCTGGAACTGGCCGAAGCCTGCCGTTTTTCACTGGATGAATTAAAATACCTCTACCCGGAAGAAATTACAGGCGGGGGCAGGACACCGATGGAAGAGTTGGTTTATCTCACCTGGAAAGGGGCCCGCGAACATTGGGGAGAAGAAATTCCGGCAAAAATCAAAGAAACCATCGATATGGAACTGGAATTCATCGGCCGGAAAGACTACGCTTCGTATTTTCTGACCGTGTATGACTACGTGCGCGAAGCCCGGTCGCGGGGGATCCTGTGCCAGGGGCGCGGATCGGCGGCCAACTCGGTGGTTTGCTATTGTTTGGGTATCACCTCGGTCAACCCGTCGAAATTTAAATTGCTGTTTGCCCGGTTTATGAGCGACGAGCGCAACGAACCGCCCGATATCGACGTGGATTTTGAACATGAGCGCCGGGAGGAAATCATGCAGTATATCTACGAAAAGTACGGGCGCGACCGGGCCGGCATTGTGGCCACCGTCACCCAGGTACACTGGAAAGGGGCTGTGCGCGATGTGGGAAAAGCGATGGGTTTGTCCACCGATGCGATCAATGTGCTTTCCAAATCGAAATACGAATTTAGCCGGGACTGGTTCGAAGGAAAAGCCCCGGATACCTCCACCTTCAACGCCCGGGATCCGCACCTGAGGAAAGTACTTGAACTGACCGGGCAATACATCGGGTTTCCCCGGCAGCTTGGTCAGCATACAGGAGGTTTTGTGATTACACGGGGAAAGCTGCACGAACTGTGCCCCATCCTGAATGCCCGGATGGAAGACCGCACCAACGTGGAATGGAACAAAGACGATATCGAAGCGCTTGGTTTTCTGAAAGTGGATGTGCTGGCGCTGGGCATGCTCACCTGCATCCGTAAAGCTTTCGATCTTGCCAAACAACATTACGGGATTGACCTCACCCTGGCCAACATTCCGCAGGACGATCCGAAGGTGTATGAAATGATCGGTCATGCCGACACGCTCGGGGTTTTCCAGATTGAAAGCCGGGCCCAAATGTCGATGTTGCCGCGGTTAAAGCCCAAAAATTTCTACGACCTTGTTATTGAGGTGGCCATTGTGAGGCCGGGCCCCATCCAGGGCGACATGGTACATCCTTACCTGAAACGGCGCAATGGTGAAGAACCGGTGGAGTTCCCTTCGGAAGAGCTGCGGGAAATCCTGGGACGAACGCTGGGTGTCCCGCTGTTCCAGGAACAGGCGATGGAAATCGCCATTGTTGCAGCGGGCTTTACACCTGCCGAAGCCGATGGTTTGCGCCGGAGCATGGCCACTTTTAAGTCGAAGGGAAAAGTGAGCTGGTACCGCGAAAAGCTGGTAGGAGGAATGATGAAAAAGGGCTATACCGAAGAATTTGCCTTGCGGGTATTCAAGCAGATCGAAGGTTTCGGAAGTTATGGTTTTCCCGAAAGCCACGCCGCCAGCTTTGCGCTGCTGGTTTATATCTCGTCGTGGATCAAATGTTATTATCCCGACATTTTTGCGGCTGCCCTGCTCAACAGCCAGCCGATGGGCTTTTACCAGCCTGCGCAAATTGTGATTGATGCCCGCAAACATGGCGTAACGGTCCGTCCGGTCGATATTAATCATTCGGCATGGGATAATACCCTGGAAGAAAAAGACGGGCGTTACTGTGCTGTCAGGTTGGGTTTCCGGCAGGTAAACGGGCTTCGGGAAGAAGAAATGCAGGCTTTGGTCGCAGGGCGGATTGGCGCTTACCGGAATCTGAACAAGTTGCTTGATGCAGGTGTTTCCCCCTTCTCCCTGGAACGGCTTGCTGATGCCGATGCTTTCCGCTCCGTTGGCCTCGACCGCCGGCAGGCATTATGGGAAGTATCGGCCCTGCACGACCATCCAACCGGCATGTTTACCGGCATGCCTTCGCAAAGCACGACCGAACAGGAGACCGTATTACCCGCCATGACGCCCGGCGAACATGTGATTCAGGATTATGCCAGTACTTCACTTTCATTAAAAGCCCACCCGGTCAGTTTTGCCCGGTGGAAGCTGGACCGGTTGCAGGTGACCCCTGCTTCAAAATTAAGCAGCATGAAAAACGGGCAGCTTGTAAAAGTGTGCGGTTTGATCACCGTCCGCCAGCGTCCCGGTACGGCCAAAGGTGTGCTGTTTATCACCGTTGAAGACGAAAGCGGCTTTGCCAACCTGGTGGTTTGGAGCAAAACGTTCGAAAAATACCGGAAAGTGATTTTACAATCCCGGCTGCTTATGGTCGCAGGTAAGTTACAGATTGAAGGCGAGGTGATCCATGTCGTTGTCCATTCCTGCTTTAACCTGAATGAACTGATGGACCTGGACTTTGATGCACGAAACCTCGGGTCGGTACATAAGCCTGAAAATTGGGAACAGAAAAATAAGGAAGAAACTGAGAAAGGACAAAAGCCGGTGAAAGGGAAAGCTTTGCAGGGTGAGCTTTTCCCGTCGAGGGATTTCAAATAGGAAATCACCGGTTAGGCGGATATGTTTCTATTTCATACTGTTATGGCAGTCTATCAACTTGTCGGTAGATTGCGATTTTATAAGATCGACCTTTCCACTCAAATTTCCGTCAAAGTTATTGATCGCTTCCCGGAACGGTAAAGGGGCGGT
>OBJA01000721.1_pt1 | contig 27121 bp, 25 predicted proteins | sample 1519751 | NCBI WGS metagenome assembly OBJA01 (sample SAMEA3881238, study PRJEB22517) | soil metagenome | biome: lake sediment; feature: soda lake sediment; material: sediment, water from around vicinity | place: India | collected 2013-12-23 | depth 3 m
GACCCCGCCGGTGACGTAGTCCACGAACTCAGCATCGACGTACGAGGCGTTGCCGATGAACATGAGGTCGTCGGTGATGTTCAGGTTGACCTCCGCATCGACGCCCTGCCGCCGTACGTCGCCGGCATTGACCAGCGGGCCGGTCGGACCGCCTTCCCTGGTGACGTCGTCCTTGGAGTCGATGCGGTAGAAGGCGATGGAGCCGCGCAACGCCGCGGTCGGCGCGAACCGCAGACCGATCTCGTAGGAGACCAGATCGACGGGGTCGAGCTGCGGATTCCTGAACTTGTCGAACATCGACGGCAGATAGAACCCCTTGCCCACGTTGCCGAAGACGGTGTACTCCGGCGACAGCGCATAGGCGATTCCCAGCTTGGGGCTGAATGCGGACATATCGTTTTCAGAGGTGATGACCGTGCCGGTGGGCTGATTGGAGACCAGCTCCCTGTCATCGAGGGAGACGTCGAAGTAGTCGTAACGCAGGCCCAGCACGACGCTCAGCGGTTCCGCCGGCTTCATCTCCCACTGGCTGTACGCCGAGTAGGTATTCTGATAGTACTCGCCATCCGCGGTCAGCAGCGAGCGCATCCATGGCGTGGTGTTGTTCCATGTGCGGCGATCCCCATCCTCCCTGAGGAAGTCCAGACCGAAGAGCAGGGAATCGTTCCGCGTCAGGTAGCTGCCCTGCTTGCTGTAGAGCAGCTTGATCATCTTGCCCGAGAGCACGTTGTGCTCTTCGGTCTGCGGCGAGCCGTTGTCGCGCCAGCGATGGAAGTCGGTGCTGTACAGGAACGCCGTTACGCCGAGGCTGTCGCTCGGGGAGATTGCATAGTTGAAGTTGAAGTTGAGATCGTAGCGCTCCTTCTCGCCGCCATCGAGGTCGGTATTGGACATCTGCCACTCGCCGGCGTCCCATTCGTCCTGGGTCAGATAGCCGGGGGCGTCCCACTTCGCGGCATAGGAGCGGCCGCCGAAGCGGATGGTGGCCTTGTCGGACAGGTCGTAGGTCCATCGCGCCGCCATGTTGGAGCGCACCGTCTCGCTGTTCTCGCGCCATCCGTCGGAGTGATAGAAGTCCACGGCATAGTACTGGCTGAAGCGGTCTCCCGCCCTGCCCATGGTCACAGCCGCGCGCTGCGTGTTCCAGGCGCCGATCGAAATACGGGCGAGGCTCTCGTTCACGCGGTTCTTGGTGATGAAGTTGATGCTGCCGGCGCGCGCGAAGTTGCCGTAGAGCGCGGAGAACGGCCCCTTGATCACCTCGATGCGGTCGATCTCTTCAGGGATCATCGTGCTCAGATCGATGGTGCCGTCGCCGTGCCCGTTGGACTCGTTGAGCGGTACGCCATCGAGGAAGCTCGCGACCGTCTCGCCGGCGCTGGCGAAGCCGCGCATGACGAAGCGCTCGCGGAAGCCGCCCTGGTTGAGAGTGGAAACCTGCAGGCCCGGAATGCCCCTGAGGATGTCGACGCCCTGCTGCAGGGGAGAGCGGTCCAGGATCTCGTCGCCGCGGATCACCGTGGTCGAGGCCGGCAGAGACTCGACCGGGTTCTCGGCATTCGAAACGACGATGGTGCCCAGATCCAGCGTACGGTCGGGCGCCCTCGATGCCGGACCGGCGTCATCGTCCTGCGAGAACGCCGGGGCGCAAAGCGCCGCCATCAGGCAGCCCGCCGTCAATCGTCTCAAATCGATCCTCCCCATTCCGTTCTTCCCCTCAGTTTATGGTTGCTGGTATCTGCGCAATCGCAGAGGCATTCCCTTGCGATCAGAAGCTCGCCGCAATCGACGCGGCAACATTGAACGGCCGCGCCGGCCCGTAGCGCTGCGATCCCGCCTCGCTGCCGGAAAAGGCGTACTCCGCGTAGCGTTCGTTGGTTACGTTGCCGATCTTGATATCGAAGGTATAAGGCCCTCGCTTCAGATAGACCTGCCCGTCCAGGTATGCATAGGAGCCGTAGCGGAAGACGTTCTCGTTCGACAGCCAGACGCTGCCCTTGCCGTGGACGGTCATCCTGGCGCCGGCCTGATATCTGGCGCTGAAGTAGTCGACGCCCGCGCTGTAGAAGTACGGCGGAACCTCGACGGGCACGTTGCCCGAGAGGTCGACGCCGCCCGTCACGTAGTTGCGGAACTCTGCATCGACGTACGAAGCCGAGCCGAAGAAGCTGAGGCCATCGGTGACCGCTACACTGACCTCGGCCTCGACGCCCTGCCTGCGCACGTCGCCGGCATTGACCAGCGGCCCCGCCGGACCGCCCTCGCGGGTGACATCGTCCCTGGCGTCGATGCGAAAGACCGCGACCGACCCCTGCACGGTGTCGCTGGGCCGCACGCGCAGGCCCATCTCATAGAAGATGAGATCCACCGGGCGCAGATCCTCGTTCAGGAACTTGTCGAACATCGCGGGCAGATAGAACCCTTTGCCCACGTTTCCGAACACGGAGTACAACGCAGAAAGGTCATAGGAGATCGCGGCCTTCGGGCTGAAGACATGCATTCCGTTGTCGAAGGTCGAAATGACGCCCGTATGCCGGCCGGCATCGATCTCGCTGCGGTCCAGGGACAGGTCGAAATAGTCGTAGCGCAGGCCCAGCACCACGGTCATCGGCGGCACAGGCCTCATCTCCATCTGGCCGAAGGCGGAGTAGCTGCGCTGATAGTAGTCGTCGTCCTCCGTGATCACCGAACGCATCCATGGCGTCGTGTTGTCCCAGGTGCGCCTCGTCCCGTCCTCCTGCAGCAGATCCGCGCCGAACAGGAGCGCGTCCCGGGGTGAGACGAAGCTGCCCTGCTTGCTGTACAGGACCTTGGCCATGACGCCGGTCAGGACATTGTGCTCTTCGGTCTGCGGAGAGCCGGTATCGCGCCAGCGATGGAAGTCGGTGCTGTAGACGAACGCCGTGACCCCGAGATTGTCGGTATCGGAAATCGCGCGGTTGTAGTTGAAGCTGAGGTCGTAGCGCTCCTTCTCGCCCGCGTCCAGATCGGTATTGGAACCGCGCCACTCTCCCGCCTCCCATTCGGCCTGGGTCAGATAGCCGGGCGCGTCCCATTTCGCGGCATAGGAGCGGCCGCCGAAGCGGACCGTCGAGCGGGGAGACAGCTCGTAGCTCCAGCGCGCCGATATGTTCGTACGCAGCGTCTCGCTGTTCTCCCGGAAGCCGTCCGAATGGTACGAATCGACGGCGTAGTACTGGGCGAACCGTTCGTTCGCACGGCCCAGGGTCACCGCCGCGCGCCGGGTATTCCACGCGCCGACGGTATAGCGGGCCATGGTCTCGTTGACCCGGTTCCTGGTGATGAAGTTGATGCTGCCGGAGCGGGAGAAGTTGCCGTACAGCGCGGAGATCGGGCTCCTGATGATCTCGACGCGGTCGATCTCCTCGGGGATCATCGTGCTGAGGTCGATGCTGCCGTCGCCGTGTCCGTTGGACTCGTTGAGCGGCACGCCGTCGAGGAAGCTCGCGACCGTCTCGCCGGCGCTGGCGAAGCCGCGGATGATGAAGCGCTCGCGGAAGCCGCCCTGGTTGAGCGTCGATACCTGCAGCCCGGGCACGCCCCTGACGATGTCGACACCCTGCTGCAGCGGGGACCGGTCGATGATGTCCTCGCCTCTCAGGACCGTTGTCGATGCGGGCAGCGATTCCAGCGGATTGCGGGTGTTCGAGACGACGATGGTGCCCAGGTCCAGCCGGCGGTCGGCTTCGGCCGCAGCCGGCGTATCCGTGGCTGCCCTCCCGTCAGCGGCGGGAAGGCCGGTGGAGCGGATGGCGATCGAGCCCGGCGCGGTGACGGTGTAGCCGAGCCCCGAACCCTCCAGGATGATGTCCAGCGCTTGGGACACGGTGTAGGCACCGCGCAGACCCCGGCTCCGCAGACGGCCGACCACGTCCTCGACGTACAGGACCTGGATGTCGGCGCGCTCCGACAACGCCCTAATGGCGGACGACAGCGGCTGCGGAGGGATATCGAAGTCGATCATCCTCTCCTGCGCCGAAACCGGGACCGATAGCAGAATCAACAAGAGCGCGCCCGCCAGGTAAACCGTCAGAACGTTCCTATCCATGACCCCATGCCCTGAAGGCCTATGCCGACGCCGACCTGCGGCATGGACCCTTATGTAGGAGGACGGATGGGAAAAATGGAAATCGTCACACAGGAGAAAAAAGTCGCCGCCCGACCGCGGCGCGGGAGTGAGGAGGGGCTAGGTACGGGAGTGGAGCCGGATCAGCCCGGCGCCGGCGCTCTCCGCCTTGACCGGCAGTATCGTTTCCAGGGTGTCGAGGAGGCCGTCGAGATCGTCGGTCCTGAAGGTTCCGCTGATCCTGAGCTGGTTCAGGGCGGGATCGTCGACAATGATCCTGACGTCGTGATAGCGGGCCACCTGCCTCGCCATCTCGGCAAGGGTCACGCTTTCGAACACGATGCGCCCCCTGGACCAGGCCGTCGCGGCATCGGCATCGACCTTCTCGACCGCCGACAGCCTGCCGGCGGATCCGTAGCGGACGCCCTCGCCGGCGGTGAGCGGATACCGGAACGCGGCCTCGCGCGTCTTGACGGTGACCGCGCCTTCGAGGACGACGACGGACACGGAATCGCCTTCACGGTGCACGCTGAAGCGGGTCCCGAGGTCGCGGATCTCGCCCCCCGCCGCCATTACCTCGAAAGGACGGCCATCGCCCGGCGCCACGGTGAACAGCGCCTCGCCACGATCGAGATGGATGGTGCGCGACCTCTCGCTGTAAGCGACGCCGAGCAGGGTGTCGGTATTGAGCTGCACGCCGGAGCCGTCGGCGAGCGTCACGCTCAGCCGCTCTCCCTTGGCCGTCTGATAGACGATGCGCGCATCGTCCGGACCCGCAAGCCACAGGTTCGCGAACAGAGCGACGACGCAAAGCGCCGCCAGCGACGCGGCGACCGGGAACCGGCGCAGGAACGCGCCATGGCTACGCGCCGCCGCCATCTGCGGGATGGCCTCGGCGGGAAACCGGCCGATCCGGTCCCACAGGACACGGGCGCGCTCGAACTCGGTCCGGTGACGCTCATCCTCGGCAAGCCACTCGTCGAGCCGGCGCCTGTCTTCATGCGTGCATTCCCCCGAACCCAGGCGCGCAAGCCACCAGGCAGCCTGATCCCTGATCGCCGGGGTTCCAGGATCGGTCTCTCGATCGGGCATGGCGGGCTTCTCGTTCAGAGCGCGAATAAGTTCGGAACCGATACTGATGAAGACGGATCAGCCGGCGCGAAATTGTCACCGGCTCAGGGCCGGCGGTCCAGCTCATCGAGACATTTTTGAAAGGCTTTAATGATATAACGCTCGACGGTTTTTTTTGAAACGCCCAGCCGCTGTGCGATCTGGGCGTGGGTCAGACCGTCCACGCGGTTGAGCAGGAAGGCGTGCTGGCATGCGGGCGGGAGACCGTCGAGGACGGCGAGGAACTGCCTGAGGCTCAGCTCTCCATCTACGATCGCCTCCGGGTTCGGGGCGGGAGAAACGACGGCCTCCAGTTCCGCATCCGGCTCCACGTCCCGGGTCCGGACGTGACGCTCCCGGATGTAGTCTATGGCCACGTTCGATGCGGTCCTGAACAGATAAGCCCGCGGGTCGCGGATTTCGTCCGGGTTGGGATGCTGCAGCAATTGCAGGTAGGTGCGCTGGGCGACGTCCTCCACTTCCTGGGCGCGAAGCCGCCTGCGCAGGAAGCCGAGCAGGTCCCGGCCATGCTTGCGGAAGAGGAGGCCGACGAATTCGTTCGAGGACGCGGACATGAAGGAAATGGACGCTGCATGAAGCCGGTATTACAAAGGCAACATTCGTAACACGTAAGGCGGGGCCGCGTCAATTCGTGGGCATGGGCTACCGCAAGGGCGCGGAGACTTCGCGCAACGCTCCACTAAGACTGCGAAAGCGCATCGGGAATAGATGCCAGGCCTCGAAGCCCTTCTGCACTTCCCTCAGGCCCGAGCCTTCATGCAGCCCTGCGCGTCGCGGTCACGAGCCGGTCGGCGATAGAGTTCCGGAATATGGACGCGCGTGGCCGGCTTCGCAATGACCTTGTTTACCTCGCCCTGTCCGCTGTCGCGGTATTTCTTCGGCAGGATGCGCTGGTTCATGGCATATGTCTCCTCAAGGGGCAGGGAATCTCTTCGCAGCTTCCCCGGTCGTAAGATTGCACCGGCGATCGTATGATAAAGTAATCTAACTTCATACAATGATCAAGCCAGAACCGGCCCTTGCAGGGACTATTGAACCAATATTGAAAATTCGCCACTTCATGGCTAATATTCATCCATGTATCAGCGAAAAATATCCAGCCGCCTGCAAGCCGCCCTGGCGGACACCCGCATCGTCCTGCTGAACGGCGCTCGTCAGACCGGCAAGAGCACACTGGCACAGCAGATCGCCGGGCAACGCAACGGGCGATACCTGACTCTCGACGATCCAGTCGTGGCGGCCTTGGCCCTTTCCGATCCCTCCGCCCTGCTCGGCGGGACGGATACCTTCACCGTGATCGACGAAATCCAGCACGCGCCCGCCCTGTTCCCCGCCCTCAAGCGAGCCGTGGATACCGATGGGCGGCCGGGACGCTTTCTGCTCACCGGCTCCGCCAACGTATTCCTGCTGCCGCACCTGTCGGAATCGCTGGCCGGGCGCATGGAGATCCTGCCGCTTCATCCTCTGTCGCAGGGCGAGCTTGCGGACAGCGGAGGCAACCTGGTCGACGCGCTGTTCGGTGACGGCTGGCAGGCAGGCGCTCAGACGATCGATCGCACGGAGATATGCAGACGCACCGTCGCCGGCGGATTCCCCGAAGCGGTAGCGCGCTCGCCGGGCGAGCGGCGCGACGCCTGGTTTCGCAGCTACATCGCCAGCCTGCTGCAGCGGGACGTGCGCGACCTCTCGAACATCGAGGGACTGACGGAGCTGCCGCGCCTGCTGGGGCTGCTCGCAGCGCGGTCGGGCGCGCTGATGAACATGTCGGAGATCTCGCGCGCCGCGGGGATCTCGCATTCGACGCTGCGCCGCTATCTCTCGCTGCTCGAAGCGACGTTCGTCTTCCAACCCTTGCCCGCCTGGTCCGCGAACATCAGCAAGCGCTTCGTGAAGGCCCCCAAGATCCACCTCCTGGACCCCGGCCTCGCCGCGCACCTTCGCGGCAGCAGCGACGCATCCGCGCTGGCGCAGTCGGCCGACCTCGGCCCCCTGTTGGAGACCTTCGCGGTACAGGAGGTCCGCAAGCTGCTGGGCTGGAGCCGCACCGCCGCCGCTCCCTACCATTTCCGCACGACCGCGGGACAGGAGGTGGACCTGGTGCTGGAGGCGCCGGGCCAGCGCGTCGCCGGCATCGAGATCAAGGCCTCCGCCAGCGTCGGACAGTCGGACTTCCGTGGGCTGCGGATGCTCGCCGAGGCGGCGGGTGACGGATTCGTACGCGGTGTCGTGCTGTACCTGGGAGAACAGCGCCTCGCCTTCGGGGACAGGCTGTGGGCGGTGCCGGTGACGGCGCTGTGGGAGAACGGGGGCTAGCGGCCAGGACTCGGCCCGAGCAGACCCGACGCAGCCGCGGACTAGAAGTATGTCCTCCCGACCTCCCCGTTGATCCCGTTCAGCCCGATCTGCAACTCGTCGATGAACCGGTGCAGCTCCTCCTGGCTCATGGCGTCCGGCCGCGCCCGCATCACCTTGCGCTTGAGCTCCTGCAGCGCGTCCAGCGGCTCAGCGTTGCGCGGCAGCCTGCCCAGGCTGACCTCGGCCTCGCACATGGCGTGATAGAAGGAACGCGGGAAGGTGCGCTCGCGGAACAGGAAGCGCAGCACGTCGCGGCGGCTGACGCGGATGCGCATGACGCGGCGATACATCTGATAGGCGGAGAGCGACTTGAGCACGCTCATCCACTGGATGTTCTCGAACGGCGTCAGCTCCTCGTCGAGCCCGGGCAGCAGGGTCGCGGAGCGCACGTCGATGATGCGCGTGGTCATGTCGGCGCGCTCCAGGTTGCGGCCGATGCGCAGGAAGTCGTAGCCCTCGTCCTGCGCCATGGTGCCGGCGAGCAGGCCGGTCACGGTCTGGGCGCCGAGGATCACGTCCTGCAGGAAGTCGTGGCGCGAGCGATGGGCAAGGGCCTGGTGGTGCTCGGCCTTGACGTGCAGGTACAGGCGATTGATCTGCTCCCAGGCCTCGCGCGGGATGAAGTCGCGGCTGGTGCGCGCGTTCTCGCGCGCGATCGCGAGCGAGCCGAGCACGGAATTCGGATTATAGGGGCTGGCGACCATGAAGCGGATGACGCTGCGCTCGTCCGCCTCGCTGAAATGGGTGAAGAACACGTCCTCGTCGCCGGTGATCTGGATGATCGGCGCCCAGCCGAGCCGCACCTTGCGCGGCAGGTCGAGCAGCAGGTGCGTGTTGACGTTGATCAGGCGCGCGGTGTTCTCGGCGCGCTCGATGTAGCGCGCCAGCCAGTAGATGTTGTTCGCGACGCGCGACAGCATGCGCTCAGGCTTCCATGTCCACTATCCAGGTGTCCTTGCTGCCGCCGCCCTGCGAGGAATTGACCACGCTCGAACCCTTGCGCAGCGCCACGCGGGTGAGGCCGCCGGTGGTGACCGAGGTCTCCCGCCCGGACAGGATGAACGGCCGCAGGTCGACGTGCCTCGGCTCGACGCGGTTGCCGACCAGGGTCGGCGTGGTCGACAGGGTGAGATAGGGCTGGGCGACGTAGTTGCGCGGGTCGCGGCGGATCAGGCGCCGGAAGCGCTCGCGCTCCTGCTCGGTCGATTCGGGTCCGACCAGCATGCCGTAGCCGCCGGATTCGTTCGCCGGCTTGACGACCATGCGCGCGATGTTCTCGATGACGTGGTCGCGCTCCTTCTTGTCGATGCACTTGAAGGTCGGAACGTTGGGCAGCAGCGCGTCCTCGCCGAGGTAATAGCGGATGATCTCCGGCACGTAGGCGTAGACCACCTTGTCGTCGGCGACGCCGGCGCCGGGCGCGTTGGCGAGCGCCACCTTGCCCGCCTGCCAGGCGCGCATCAGCCCGCGCACGCCGAGCATGGAGTCGGGGTTGAAGACCTCCGGATCGAGGAACAGATCGTCGACGCGGCGGTAGATCACGTCGACGCGCGCCGGCCCCTCGACGGTGCGCATGTAGACGCAGTCGTCGTCGCCGACGAAGAGATCGCCGCCCTCGACCAGCTCGGCGCCCATCTGCTGCGCGAGGTAGGAATGCTCGAAGTAGGCCGAGTTGTACACGCCCGGCGTGAGCACGACGATCTCGGGCTGCTCTACGTCGCGCGGCGACAGCGAGGCCAGCATGTCGTAGAGCTGCGAGGGATAGTCGTCGACCGGCAGGATGCTGTAGCTCTGGAACAGCTCCGGGAACACGCGCTTCATCACCGCGCGGTTCTCGAGCATGTAGGAGACGCCGGAGGGGACGCGCAGGTTGTCTTCGAGCACGTAGACCGTACCGTCGCGGTCGCGCACTAGGTCGGAGCCGCAGATATGGGCCCAGATGCCGTGAGGCGGCCTTACGCCGACGCATTGCGGGCGGAAGTTCTTCGAATCCGCGATGATCTCGGCCGGCACCACCCCGTCGCGGATGATGCGCTGCCCGTGATAGAGATCGTCTATGAAGAGATTCAGCGCCTGCACGCGCTGGCGCAGGCCGCGCTCGATCCATACCCACTCGTCGCGGGCGATGATCCGGGGGATGATGTCGAAGGGCCAGGCGCGGTCGATCGAACCCTCCTCCTCGGTATAGACGGTGAAGGTGATGCCCATGACGTGGATCGCCATCTCGGCCGCCGCGCGGTACTGCTGGATCTCCTCGTCCTTCAGCGCCCGCAGGTAATGGCACAGCGCCCTGGCGGGCGCACGGGGACGACCGGCCGCGCGCATCAGCTCGTCGTATACCCCTTTGACCTTGTAACTGCCCCAGCGGATCGCCATGTCAGCTCGTCACGTGTGTCATTACCGACGGCGTTCATGGTAATGTTTTTGCCGTCGGGACCGCAAAGACGGCATGCAGCGGACGCTGCACTATATTGATGCAACGGTCCCAAGAGGCGCCGCACGACCCATGACCTACTGTCTCGCCATCAAGATCCGCAAGGGGCTGGTATTCGCCTCCGACTCGCGCACCAATGCGGGGATGGATTACGTCACCACCTACGGCAAGATGCACTCCTTCATCTGGCCGGGCGAGCGCTTCGTCACCATCCTCACCGCCGGCAACCTCGCCACCACCCAGGCCGTGCTGAACCGCATCCAGCAGGACCTGGAGGACGACGCGGCCGAGACCGACCTGCGCCGGGCCGCGCACATGTTCGAGGTCGCGCGCTACGTCGGCCTGATCAGCCAGGCCGAGCAGCACCAGCACGCCGAGGTCATGAAGAGCGCGAACGTGCAGATCGAGGCGAGCTTCATCGTCGGCGGGCAGATAGCGGGCAGGCCACCCGAGATCTACCTGGTCTATCCGCAGGGCAATTACATCAGCGCCTCTCCCGAGACGCCCTACCTGCAGATCGGCGAGAACAAGTACGGCAAGCCCATCCTGGACCGCGTGATCAACGGCGATACCAGCCTGGAGGACGCCGCGCGCTGCGCCCTGGTGTCGCTCGACTCCACGGCGCGCAGCAACATCTCCGTCGGTCCGCCGTTCGAGGTCGCGCTCTACCGCGCCGACAGCCTGGACCATCCGCAGCGGCTGAAGCTGGAACCCAGCACGCCGTTCTACAACAAGCTGCAGACGGGCTGGAACGAGGGACTGCAGCGCGCGTTCCGGGACCTGCCGCGGTTCGAATGGGAAGGCGGCGGAGCGAAAGGGTCAGGCCCTGTTTCGACCTGATATAGGGTTCGACCGCAACGAAGGCAATTCGAAACAGGCCTGACCCTTTTACCGTGGCCCGTCCCTAGCGCGCCTCGACAGCCGCCGATTGCACCACCGAGTGAACGAAGGCGAGCTTCTCCAGCACCGTCCCGCCCAGCGCGAAGGGATAGGCATCGGGCAGCCCCATGCTGCGGTTCAGGGCGTTGAGCGCGACGCTCAGCGTGGCCCAGTCCGCGATCAGCACGTCGAACGAGGCCGACGGATCGTGGCCGGAGGCCGCCTGCGCCACGGCGGGAGGGGGCGTCAGGCGGCGGCCCTCGATGCTGAAGCCGTAGTCGTGGGCCGTCTCCAGCGTATCGATGATGTGCAGATAGTGGGCCCAGGTCTCGGCCCAGTCCTCCCACGGATGGGCGCTGGCATAGGCGCTGATCCATGAAGCTTCCCAGCCCGCGCGCGGACCTTCGCGGTAGTAGACCTCGAGGGCGCGCGCGTAGTCGCCGCGCTCATCGCCGAACAGGCGGCGGAACGCATCCAGCCGGGCGCTGCCAGCTATCAGGCGGTCCCAGTAGTAATGTCCGATCTCGTGGCGGAAGTGCCCGAGCAGGGTGCGGTAGCGCTCGTTCATCTGCTCGCGCATGCGCTCGCGAGCGCTGTCCTCCGCTTCCCTGATGTTCAGCGTTATGACGCCGGCGCGATGGCCGGTAACCACGTCGGCGGGAGGCGCCAGGTGGCCGGAAGCGTCGCTGTCCGACGCGCCGGACAGGAATTCGAAACCCAGGCCGCGTTCCGGATCGCGGTCGCGGCCGATGACCGGGAGCCCGAGGCGGAACAGGGTATAGAGCAGGCGGCGCTTGGCCGACTCGACGCGGTGCCACAGGACCAGGTTCCGCGGGACGTCCAGGCTGGGGATGACCAGGTCGAGGCGGCAGGACTCGCAGTATTCCTCGTCCTCCGCGGCCGGCACCATCCAGTTGCAGACCTCGTATTCCCGGTAGTTGCGGCAGAGGCGGTAGCGCGTCCCGCGCCGATGCCACAGCTCGTCGCCCGCCGGGTCGAGGCCCGCCATGTGCTGCGTGTCCGGCAGGAAACCCACGGTACGGCCGCAGACGAGGCAGCGGCTGTTCTCGAAGTGCAGGGCGTTGCCGCAGTGGCAGGGGAAGGTCTTCACGGGTGTCGCCGCCGGATGCGTATTGCAAGGATGGTAGCACGAAAAGAACGCAGGCCCAGTCCGATCCGCGGCAACCGGGCGCATCAGAGCGGACGCCGGCGCGGGGAATGCTTCCGTCAGGCGGTAGAACTATAATGCAACCATGATGACGAAGAAGACCGTCATCGAGGAGAACCCATGAACGGACCCCTTCTGGCTATCCTGGCCCTTGCCGCAGCCGCCGCCCATGCGGCGATCGCGGACGACCCTCCCGCCGCCGAAGGCCCTGTCGAGGATGTGAATGTCGTCCTCGCCGAGCCGGAGAATTTCACCGACCTAGCGCCGCAGCACCTCGCCGGACAACTCAGAGACCATCTGCAGCGCCGTGCCGCTCAATATGTAGCGGAGGACCAGACGCTGACAATCACGCTCAACGACGTCGACATGGCCGGTGGATTCGAGATCTGGCGCGGCCCGCAGTTCTTCGATGTGAGGATCATGCGCGACGTGTATCCGCCGCGCATCGACCTGTCGTTCGAGCTGACGGGAGCGGACGGCGCGGTCCTGGCAAGCGGTGAACGCCGTCTGCAAGACCTCTCCTACCTGATGAGGGTAAGGCCGAAGAACGATCCGGATCAGTTGACGTACGAGAAGCAGCTCCTCGACGAGTGGCTGCGGAAGGAGTTTCGCTAGCGGTTGCGAAGGGTCTTATCGTACGTATCGAAATACCAGGGCACTTGCCAGCCTTGCATCCGCTCTAGAACCTGACCCGCAGGCCTGCCATACCGGCAGACATGGGCTCGAATCGCGCCCCGGGTCGATGCAGTTCATGTCTACGCAAGTTGAGATAGAGCTCGGCGCCCCACCGGGATAGATGCTGGACGAACTGCATACCCATCGCGAGCGCCCGGTCGTCACGACGCATCAAGTCCCGCGTCTCCTGATAGTCCATGGAAACGGCGGTCCGGCCTATCCGCCAGAGATCGCGTTGATATCCGATCTTGCCGTAGGCGAAGCTGGCTGAACGCTCCGGCTCATTCCTGAAAGCTCGCTTGACACCGCCCGCCACGGTCAGACTCAAACCACTGCCGCTCAACACAGAAAAGGAGCCATTGACGAGATCGCCGAACGTCGACGTCCCGGAACGGCGTACGTCAGCATAGGATACAGCCGCCGCCCAGCGGGCACGTGCGCCGCGGAAATCATAGAACAGCGCTCCGTCGAATACGCCGCCTTGCGCGGTCGATAGTCTCAGTTGAATCGGGATGCCTCTGGATGGAGTGTCATAGCGCAGCCGAACGTCGCGCCCCAGGCCGTCCATGTTGTCGAACACTTCAAATACCCGCGGGTTGTCTTCGATGCCCTGGCTGTCCCTGAACCGCATCCCTCCACCCATGACCCGCGGATCCGAGTAACCTGCAATCCATGTATCGGACAGATCGCGCTCCGATGAACCTTCCGATGCCGTCCATCCCTTGCCCAGCCATAATCGGCCGAGATCGACGCTATCGATCCATACTTCGGCCCGGCGGTCACGGAAGTTGACCGCACCGCCCCCTCCCTGCACTCCCCGGGAATCGTCCTGTCCGACCGCAAAGCTGTTGTTCACGCGCAGTTCGAATTCCAGAGCGGCGCCCATCCCCAGTCCGTCGTCGTCCGGCGCAGAATCGGCGATGAACCGTAGCCGGGAAGAGCTGGCATTGTTGTCGACGTGAAAGACCTCCGTGCGTCCTCCATCATGAGCCGCCAGTATGGCGCGGTTGACCTGCCCCGAAATGGCAAGCCTTAACGGAAGCCCTGAAGAATGGACGATACGGTCATGCGAGTCGCGCGATGCCGCGGCCTGACGCTCCTCCATCCGGTCGAGCCTGCGCTGAACGTCATGCAAGGCGCCGAGCAGGTCCTCTATACCCTCTGACCATACCGGGCCACTGGACAGCAGTGCCACGACAATGCACGCGCGAACCGCGAGCCCTGCACCCGCCGGTCTGAACATAGCGCCGGTAAGGTAAAGTCAGATCCTGGGATAACGCCGCAGACGCCACGCCCCTATTCCAAGGAGCAGCAGCAGCGGAAGCGTGATCTGCAACAGCCCGGCCAGGGCTTGGGCGCGCACGGCATTGGCATCTTCCTCGGTCCAGGAGAAGCTGGGCATCCTCTCGAAGTCGGCCTCTGTAATAGCGATGCCATCCAGGATTCTGGGAACGAAGAACTCCTTCCATTTTCGATGAAAGCCGTCAACCTGGTCCATGAAGTGCGCATAACGGCGCGGCCCGGTTCCGGACAGCGCCGTCATCCCCTCGTATGCGACGATCGCGGGAGACAGCATGCCGTAGCGCCCGACCAGCTCTTGCTGCCTCGCGATCTGGACGTCGAACTCATCGAGTATTCCCTGTATATCGTCGTCGACGTCCTTCTGTATGAGATAGTGCGCTCTCCTGCGCTCCGGTACGTCAATCCTGCCGTTCTTGGGCAGGAGCAGCTCGGGCTTGCCTGTATATCTGTAATCTGCGCTCAGCAGATTGGCATAGCGATTCAGCCCGTCTATCGTGATCACGCGCGTCTGCGTGGCGAGCTCCGTGCGGGACGGCACGGGGCTCGCCAGGGTAATCAGCAGATTGAGAACAACGGGGACGATGAGCACGAGGACAACCCAGCTGCTGATCAGGATCATGGCATTGGCCGAGGAGGACCTTCCCAGCGTATTGACGGCAACCGCCAGGGAAAACCAGAACAGGCCGTACGCCACCACCATCGCCGCCCATAGCAGCAGCGACGAAACGCCGCCGCCGAGCAATGATCCTGCATCCAGGGCCAGCAACACGGATACCGGAGCCAGCACGGCGAAACCGAGCAATGCCAACGCCCGCACGCTTACCTTTCCCAGCACCAGTACGGGCAGGGTCAGCGGCTGGGAAAGCAGCATCCTGAGGGTCCCCTGTTCGCGCTCAGCGGCCAGCAGGTTATAGCTGAGAGCGAATATCAGGAGGGGGAAGAGATAGATGATAACGAAGGCCAGGTCGAAATGACCGCTGAGCAGGTGCCATGGATTCTCGATATCGTTGTTGTGTATGAAATGCACTTTGCTGTGATAGGTCACCCTGAAGTAGCTCGGGAAGAGATCAGACTGGCCCAGCGCGAGAGGCGACAACGGCTTGCTCGGCATGACGGCATGCCGGGCGCCGAATGCGCCGCCCATCGATGCCGGGTCCACCGGATTGGCGAACGGGTCGGGGATCTCGGCGCCGCTCATGATGCGCCGATGCTGATCCATCAAGTCCTGCTGCTTCTTCTCCTGCTCCTTGAAGATATCCGCGACCGCATGGTCCTTAACCGATACCTGCACGATACCGTTGTACAGACCGTAGCCGATCAGACACAGAAAAAGAGCGGATACCAGCCATAATGTGCGATCCGCAAGCAGCAGCCGCCACTCGTTTCTGACCACGAACCAGAACATGCCCTTATACACCATCGCCTCCTCTACACAGGACGCTGGCGCGCGATCACGGCGCGCGCGAGAAAGAACGCCACGATGAAACCGACGCACAGCATGGCGATGCTCAGCCAGTTGCTCCGCAAAGCCCAGCCGATCGACGGCGTCTCGTACTGAAAGGGAGGCACGGCAGCCCAGAGATCGGGACCCGCCTGGTATTCGAAATGCTGATTGCCGAGCGGGTCCGCATGAGTTATCAGATCATCACTCATCAGGTCCTGCATGATGCGCCGATGCCGCTCGGCGGCGACGGTGAACTCGCGATGATGCATCAGATCGGTCCCGGCCATCCCCATCGAGAACGCGCGCACCGCGAGGACGGGGACCAGAGCACCGATCCATTCCTGCACCCTTTGCTGATGCCTGAAGGTATCCCAGAGCCTTCCGTAATGCCGGTCGAGCACGCCGTAGCTCGCGTGATCGTCAACCTGAAGGGCAATACCCCATTTATCCAAGGGAAGGTCGGTGCCGAACCGGGTCGACACGCCGAAGTTCTGGATCCAGGCGCGTTCGTACTCAGCACTCAGGTCATCGGATAGCTCGGCGCTAAATGCAAACTTGGACGGACTGGGGTACAGCACGCGGGAAAAGTCGGATGCCGCGCGAGGCCCCATCATGACGACGGCGATCCACAAACCCAGCAGCACGATGAGCGCGATCCGCGAGGACCTGGCCATGGCGGACACAGCCAGCACGATGAAAATGAATATACCGAAATACAGGGCATAGCTCAGGCCCAGCCATATCAGTCTCAGCAGGGCGTCGATCCATGTACCGCTTTCCGCTCCGATGATCACCGCAGCCATAGCCGCCAGGGCCGCAGGCGTCATGAGGACCAACAGGCAAAGCGCTATCGCCAGCGCCTTGCCCCACAGAAGCTGTCTGGGCGCGACTCCGATACTCATGGCCTGACGCAAGGTCCCCTGCTCGCGCTCGCCGGCGAAGGCGTTGAATCCCAGCACGATCACCAGCAACGGACCGAGTATCTGCAGGACCCAGGCGGCGGACAGGTCGCCGAACCGCTGCAGGCCGGTCGCGTCCTGCGCGGGACGGAACTTGACCTCGCTCTGCCGGTGCGCTTGAAGCCAGACCGTCGATCCAACGTACGGCGTCACGCCCGGATCCACTATGGACAAGGCAGGATCCGGCTTGAACACGTGCATTCCCTGATGAGCGGCGTCGTGCGGATGGCGATGGTCCTGGTGAATCCAGTCATGGTAGTCCAGCTCCTGCGCCGCGATGCGCTCGGCATTGACCTCCTGCTGCCGCTGCATGCCGACCGCCAGAGCGGTGAGCAGCAGGAGAACGACCACCCCTCCCGCCCAGTACAGGCGGCCGTCACGCCTGAACTCGAGGAAATCCTTGCGCGCGATTAGCCCGACCATGCTCATGCCCTCATATGACGGAGATAGAGCTGTTCGAGGTCGGTATGGCTGATATCCTCGCTGTTGAGGTTCTCGACCAGCCGCCCGGATTTCATGATTCCGATGCGCGTGCCGGTCTGCTTGGCGTGAAAGAGGTCGTGCGTGGTAGTAAGGACCGCCACGCCCGCCTCTCTCGACTTGCGAAGCAACTGGGAGAACTCGTTTGCGGCCTTGGGATCGAGGCCCGATGTCGGCTCATCGAGGAGGAACGCCTTGGCTCCCTTGGCAATGGCGATGGCTATCCCCACCTTCTGACGCATGCCCTTTGAATAGGCGGATACCCGCTTGTCGACAGCGCCCTTATCCAGGCCCGCCTCGACCAGGAGCTCGACCAGCCTCTCCCGGTCGAGACGCCTGCCTGTCGCCAGCGCGGCAAAGTATTCGAGATTCTCTATGCCGGACAGCACGCCGTAGAGCATCACCTGCTCGGGGATATAGGCCACATACCTCTTGGTCTCCAGCGCGTTCCGGGTCACGTCCATACCGTTGATCAGGACCTTCCCCGAGCTCGGATCGATGAAATTCAGGAACAGGTTGATCAGCGTGGTCTTCCCCGCACCGTTTGCGCCCAGCAGGCAGTAGATTTCACCGGGCTGCACATTCATGGAGACTTCGTTGAGCGCCAGACTGCTGCCAAACCTCTTGCTCAAGGCGATGGTCTCAAGCATTGCCGCTTCTCCTTATGACCCTTGGATCTAGTCCACCATCAGAAACTGTGCATGATCCCCAGCTCGTAAGAGCGAGGCTCCCCCATCTGGACCTGGTTCACATAGAAGGTATCGATCCATGTGGCGTAATCCTCGTCCGTTATGTTCCGGACCCTCGCCGTCACCACAGTGCGGTGATCATTGAAGCGATACGAAACATAGGCATTGGTGGTCAGATATTCCTCTATCCATTGGGTATTGGCGTTGTTTGCCGAACGTTCGCCGACATACCTTGCGCCCACCCCGACCTCGACCGGCATGGCCAGGAACCTGTGGGTAAGCCAGAGGTTGGCGACTTCCTCCGGAACGTTGGGCGGCAGGTTTCCACTCCTTGAAACGCCGCCCGCCTCTATCAGGCGATCGAAGCGCGCGTCGATACGGGTATAGTTCGCGGATATCAGCCAGCGGACGGTGGGTTCCCACGACACGGACAATTCAACGCCCTTGGAGGACTGCGATCCTCCCTGTATGGCAAGCGTCGGATCATCGGGGTCCCGCGTTACTATCTTGTCCCTGGTGATGTCGTAGTAGGCGATAACTGCCTCTCCCTTGTCGCCATCGAAGGTCTGTCTGAGACCGGCCTCATACTGAGTGACATCGGTCAAGTCAAAGCTGGAGTTTGCAGGGCTCAGCAGCAACAGGGTGGCGATGGGATCGGATGCTACGCTGTACAAGGCATAGAAGGTCGCCCCGCTCCAGGCGTTGTATATTCCACCTACGCGGTAATTCGATGGATTGTATCGACGCGAAAAGCTCGCCGTGAACAGGTTGGAGTTCAGGTCATATGTCTCCCTCGCCAGGATCAGCTCCTCGTGACGGGCGCCGAAGACGATCTTGCTGTTCCGGGTCAGATCCAGCGCATGCTCCAGGAAGACCGCATGCTGGTTGATATTGGTACGAAACCTGGTGCGCGAGCTGTTCTCCGTGACTAACAGGAAATCCCCCGGCACGGGATTGAAGAGGGATACGGTACCGCCCGGTATCGGGAACGCGCTGAAGTAGCGGATATTGTCGAAATCGGTGTTATTCACATCGACACCGACCACGGTCCTGTTGGCGCGACCGAACAGATCGGACAGGAACATCAGATCCATGCGGTACCCCGTAGCGACATGGTCATGGCTGAGCTCGACCATGTCTCTCTCCACTTCCGCCGTTTCGGTGACGCGCAGCCTTTCGGCGTTCCTCCAGTTCCGATAGCCGCTGTAGGTGTACAGCTCTCCGTGGAACTTCACGGAGTCCGATATCCGCCAGTCCAGGTCCACCTGGCCCCACAGGGAGGACGACCTTGCCTCGGAGTTCTGCACATTGTAGTTCTTCCCGATCGTATTCCTGTCGAGGACGAGACCGCTCTCGTCGCGCACGACGCCGCTTACGGGATCGATCGCCACCGACGCGGGAACGAGCGGCGCTCCGTAGTCGCGATTGGAGTTATCCCGAAAGGAGTCAACTGATACCGTCAGCGAGACATCGCGGGAGAAATCGTGCTCGAGACTGGCGGTCAGGCTGGAAAGATACTGCTCATTGTCGTCTATCCAGCTATCCGTACGCCTGTCCGCATAGTCCATCCGGTAGAAGGTATTGCTCGATAGCGGTCCGCCGCTTCCCAGCACGGTGCGGACGGAGTTGAAGCTGCCGACGCTCAGGCCGACCTGGGAGTCACGCGCCGTGCGGTTGGGCCTCTTGGCCACGTAATTGACCGCGCCGCCCACCGCCCCCTCGCCCAGAATCACCGACGCGGGGCCTTTCACGATCTCGATTCGATCGTAGTTCCACGAATCGAGGAAGCGACTCACCATGACCGACTGGGTCAGCTTCTTTCCGTCCTTCAGCACGGGAACCTGATGATCGGAAAACCCGCGTATGCTGTACACGCCGGGCGAAGTCGGCCGCGTGCTGTAGGTTACACCGGTGGCAAGGGCCGCAGCCTCTTGCACCGTGTGCATTCCACGAGCCTCGATGATGTCCTTGTCGATCAGCTCGACCGATGCGGGAAGGTCCCGGATCCTCATGCCGAGGCCGCTGCCAGCGGTGGACTCCCTGTCAAGCGACTGACCGGCGGACAGGCCGGTCACGAATAGATCCGGCAGATGCGTCTGGCGGTCTCCCCGGCCCGGATTCCGACGCCCTTCGTTATCTCTCGTAATGACGACAGTAGTTGGCGATGTAAATTGAAACCTGAGGGGCGTGCCCTGAAGCAGCTTCTCTACAGCCTCCTGTCCCGTGTAGCTGCCTCGTATGTCGGCGCTTTCCAATCCGTGTACCATGTCCTCCGTGTACAGGACCTGAATATTCGATTGCTCCGAGAACGCCTGAATCGCACCGGATAGTTTCTGAGCTGGGATATTCAGATCCATCCGATCATCTGCCGACGCCGCCGATACGGCCAGGCAAAAGGCCGTGACCGCCAGCAGCACCTGGAAAGCCCAACTCTTATGATTCATCTCACCCCCGCTATGCCGATGCGCAACCATGAAGCATCCCGCCTCCAGATAGGAGACACTTCAGACAGGCCGGATTCGTCATCCCGACGGCCGTCGTCGATCGACAGGGAGCTGATGCGCGAAGGCTGGGCTTGCGGGAGCTTCAGTTACTGCGAGGGTCTAAAGGCGGGGTCAAGGATAACTTTACGATCCCGTCAGGCAATTGCTTCGCCTTTACGGGCAGCATGACCTCAAGCGCGCCCAACAGTCCATCGAGGTCATCGGTTCTGAAATTTCCGCTGACCCGCATGCGCTTGACGCCGGGGTCATCGATAACGATTCCAACGTCGTGATAACGAGTGATCTGCTCCGCCAACTCGCTTATCGTCGCGTCCTTGAAGACGATTCTCTTGCTTCTCCAGGCTGTTAGCGCGCTCGCATCCGTCTCCGCCATCTTCCTGCCGAGAACCTGGCCAGCGGCGCCATAGCTCGCCTGATGGCCCGCTGCGACCAGGAAGGGATGGGCGGAACGGTCGGTCAGGATCACGACCGCGCCTTCGACAACCGCTACGGATACGAGCCCGTCATCCTGGCTGTAGACGTTGAACCGGGTACCGATATCGCGAATACGCCCATTGCCGGCGGCGACTTCAAACGGCCTGTCATCAGATGGGCCAACCGTAAAGAAGGCCTCGCCCTGCTCCAACAGAACGCGCCGGATCTTACCGGTATATTCCACCCTGATGCGGGTGCCGGTATTGAGCTCGACCCGCGTGCCGTCGGCGAGTGTGACCTCCTTTTGCTCACCCTTGGCGGTCTGGAAGACGAGCGCCGCGACATCATCCTGCGTCGGCCACGCCCAGAACACCGCGACAGCGATGAGTAGCACCGCCGCGGCCGCCAGATTGAACGCACGGCGCTGGCTGCCAGCGTAGCGGCGCGCCTCGGCCAGTTCAGGAAAACCGCTCGCGCGATGCGCCGCGAGGCTGTCCCAATAATCCTGGGCGTGCTGAAACTCGCGGCGATGCGCCTCGCTGCGGCCCAGCCACTCCCGGAAGTCCTCGCGCTCGCGCTCGGAGCAGTTGCCCGAGTTCAGCCTGGCGATCCAGTGGACGGCCTCGTCCTTGACGATAGCTTCGAATGTCCGGCGTTCAGGCATGCTGGGTCCGGTCGGATGGATGAACGATGGGCCTCCATGGAATAGGACAGCCCAGACTGGAGGAAACCGCCATCATCCCTTGGCATTCGGCTTGGGACGGCCCAATCGGCAATAGCACAGATCGAAGGCCTTGATGATATAACGCTCGACCGACTTCTGCGAAACCCCGAGCCGGCGGGCGATCTCGGCATGAGTCAGGCCATCGATGCGGTGCAGCAGGAAGGCATGACGGCACAGGGGCGGCAGTTCGGCGAGCACTTCGCGCAGGCGGTCGAGCTGGCGCTTATCCTCCAGCGCCTTCTCCTGCGGGGGCGTGGACGAAACGACCGTATCGGGATCGGCGCCGGCTTCGATCAGGTCGCTGCGGAGCTTCTGGTGCCGCACGTGGTTGAGCATCAGGTTCGCGGCGGTGCGGAACAGATACGCCCTGGGGTTCTGGATCTCGGCGGGATTGGGATGCTGCAGCAGTTTAAGGTAGGCCTTCTGGGCTATGTCCTCCGCCTCCTGGGACTGCAGGCGGAGGCGGAGATAGCCGAGCAGGTCGCGGCTGCACTCCCGGAACAGCAGGCTCACGAAATCGGTATTGGCTTTGGGCATCCTGAAGCACCCGGGACAACTGCGTCTCGCCCGACGCGATGGATTCGATCGACGGCAACGGCCTCATGCCATGCGAATAAGAGCACCGTCCGTGGAGATCTCTCCCATAAAAAAAAGCCCACCTTGCCGGAAGTGGGCTCAGGCCTCTTTAGGAGAGAGAGGGTTCTGGGGTTTGCTTACTCGGGCAGCTTCAGCCGCACTACCCGGCCGTCGAACGACAGGATCATCGGCTGATGCACGGGCGCTCGATTCCGCTTCACTGCCTTCTTCGGTACTCGCACCCGGGGAAGCAACATGTGCAGCAAGCGTTTCATCGTGTCCTCCTTGTCTCGCCTTGGTAAGACAAAATTTAAGAATGTATGAATACTAGCCGCCGGATATTACGATGTCAAGTTTATTCTTAAACAATAAATTCTTCTTATCTTTTAATGCATTATATTCACCCCTTGGGCCCGCCGCGGGATGGCTGTATCTCTGACGTGCTGCTGCAGCGCTCCCCATACCTCGGTCACGGCCAGCAACAGGGCTTCGTGCGCCGGGCCCTGCCGCCGCCAGGCGCAACTCCTGCGCCGATCCTCGTCCGAGAAGTCGGACGCGCTTTCCCGGACCACGAGGGCAATCGCCTGCTCCTCCGCCTCCTGCTCGGACGGCGGTTCATCGAGTTCGTCGGAATCAAGACTATCTGCCGGCACGAGGTCCTGGCCGTGGGCCCTGAGCGTCCGGATGGCGAATTTCAGTATTCCGCACAGATAGCTTTCCATGACGCTGCCCGCCAGATAGCCAGGCCCGTCCAGGTTCATGAGCACGATGCGGGAGCTGAAAAACGGCAGTCGGGAGAATACTTCGGAGAGGACCTGGTTCCTTTGTCCCGTCGTACGGACGGACAGTCTTTGCCCTTCGCTGGACATAATCGAGACTCCTTTCTATGGTATTACGAATAACAATTTTTTTATGAAACTACGGTCTCGATCCCGGCGTGTCAATGAGGGTTCCTACTGATGACCGCTCGAAAAAATGCTACAGGTGCACTGCGGGAACCCTGGCCCGGGCATGGCGGCCGGACATAGAATGCGAAGACGCCTTTAGAAATCGAAGCCGCAAGGAACCGCATGGGACACCGCCTCACTAGAATCTATACCCGCACCGGCGACCAGGGCGCCACCGGCCTGAGCGACGGCAGCCGGATCGGCAAGGACCACCTCCGCATCGAGGCGATCGGCGACATCGACGAACTCAACAGTGTGCTGGGACTGCTGCTCAGCCACGACCTGCCCAAGGACATCCGCCACAGCGTGAGCGAGATCCAGCAGACGCTGTTCGACATCGGCGGGGAGCTGAGCATGCCGGGAGCGAACACGCTGGGCGAGGAACCCATCGCGCAACTGGAACAGCAGCTGGAGATGTACAACGCGACACTCACGCCGCTGCGCGAGTTCATCCTGCCGGGCAGCACCGAGGCTTCCGCGCGCTGCCACCCGGCGCGCGCGGTGTGCCGCCGCGCCGAGCGCCGCGTGGTGGCCCTGACGCGGGAGGAAGCGGTCAACCAGAACGTGCTGTCCTATCTGAACCGGCTTTCGGACCTGCTGTTCGTGATCTCGCGCGTGCTCACGCGGCTCGGCAACGGACGCGAGATCTACTGGCGCTCGCCGCGGATGCGGTCCGAGGGCAGGGAAAAGTAAGGGGATCGCCCTCTTTCGCCGACGCGTGCCTGATAAAGGAGGCACGCTTTTCTTAGCGGCGGCTGCCTTTGAAAAGGTCCGCCTCAGCCGCTCCCGGTACGCGTCCTCGCCACGTCGAGCGCGCGGCACAGGATCTCCACGCCTTCTACGATCCTCGACGTCGGCCGCGCGATCAGGTCCGGCGGGACGCTGAAGAGATTGCCCCTGCGCACCGCCTCGATCGTCGTCCAGCGCCGCCACGCCGCGAGCTGCGCCTGGTTGTCGTCCATCGATGAGCTGTTGACGATGGCCTGGGGATCGGCGGCGATCACCGCTTCGATCGATACGGTGGGCGCGATCGGCTCCAGCGTATCGAAGACGTTGCGGCCGCCGCACAGACGGATGGAGTCCGAGATGAAGTGGCGGCCGTTGACGGTCATCAGCGGGCGCTCCCAGATCTGGTAGAAGACGGTGACCGGCGCGCGTCCCGCGTAGCGGTGCGCCAGTTCCCGGAGGCGTTCGCGCAGTTCGCCCGCCGCGGGCAGCGCCGTCGCCTCAGTGCCGGCCAGCCTGCCCATCGTTTCGATGTCGTCGGGGATGGCGGCGACCGCGCCCACCTCGGTGACGTATACGCGCAGGCCCAGGCGCTCCAGCCTGGCGATGTCGCCGGCGTCGTTTCCGGTCTGCCAGCCGATCACCAGGTCCGGCGCCAGGGCCACCAGGCGCTCCACGTCCACACGCGATGAATTGCCGACACGCGGCAGCCGCTGCGCCGCTTCCGGATAATTGCTGAACTCCACGGCCGCGATCAGGCGATCCCCGGCGCCCGCGGCGAACAGCAGCTCGGTGACGTGCGGCGCGAGGCTGACGATGCGCGCCGCGGGACGCTCCAGCGTCAGCGTACGGCCGCGGACATCGGTCTCGGTGATCGTCCCGGCGGACGCGGCAAGGGGGGATGCGGCAAACAGCAGGTAGGCGATGCGGACGAACGCCCTTGCGAGACCGCGGCGCGCCGACGCCGCGCCCGTGGCGCCGGACGGCTTCAGCTCAGCCAGCCTACGATCGTCAGCACGGCGAAGGCCGTGACCCAGATGACCGCGGTGCGATAGATCAGCGCGCGCGTCTCGGTCACCGTGTGCCCGAACGCCTCCGCGTAGGCGGCCTCGTCGACCGCGACGGCAACGTCCTCGTGCAGGCGCAGCGAGCCGAGCCCGCTGCCGATCAGTATGCCGCGGTTGCCGGTGTAGAGATCGATCGCCTCCGCCGCGGCGGTGCGCCACTCGTGGAAGGCGTCCGCGAAGCTGCCGACCAGCGCGTAGCACAGCGCGGTGATGCGCACCGGGATCCAGTCGAGAAAGGCCTGCAGGCGCAGCACCGCCTCGACGAAGCCCGGGTCGTAGCTGCGCCCGGTGTTGACGACGCCCTTGAGCTGCGCGGTGGAACGGTAGAGCACGGCGCCGAGCGGCCCGAGCACCACGAACCAGAACAGCACTGCGAGCAGGCGCTCGTGGTTGCGCAGCAGCATCATCTCGATGACCATGCGATGGAGATCGGCCGGGTTTTCGGGGCTGCGCTCCGGCAGCAGCTCGCGCACGTGCAGATAGGCGCCCTCGGCGTCGCCGACCTCGATCGCGCGCAGGTATCCGTCGATCTCATCGTCGGCGCCGCGCCGGCCTATGCTGAACATGAGCACGACGATGGCGAAGGCCAGGCTCACCAGCCAGGCGATGAAGCCGCCCGCCGCGTCCAGCGTCACCTGCAGCAGCCCGGCGCCGGCGACGCCCGGGGCGATCACCAGCATCACGCCGCCCGGGCCGTTGAACCAGGACCGGTCGCCCAGACGCGCCTGCAGACGGCCGGCGAACTCGATGAGGGCCTGATAGGGACGCAGCGAGCGGAAGGACTTCCACTTCTCTTCCGTCGCCAGGACCAGGAGGATTGCGATGAGCTTCATCCGCGGCCTCGCTTATCGTCTATGCACGGCATCGAGCAGAGTATACAACCGATCCCAGTCGAACAGGGGACCGGGATCGGTCTTGCGGCCCGGCGCCACGTCGCAGTGGCCGACGACGCGCGCGGGCGTGATCGCGGGATAGTGCCTCATGAGCAGCGCGAGCACCTCCGCCAGGCGCTGATACTGCGGCGCCGCGTACGGCTCTTCGTCGCAGCCTTCCAGCTCGACGCCGATCGAATAGTCGTTGCACGCGCGCCTGCCCTCGAAGACCGACTCTCCCGCGTGCCAGGCGCGCATGCCGAAGGGCACGTACTGCACCAGTCCGGCATCGCGGCGGATCAGCAGGTGCGCGGAGACCCGCGCGCTGCAGATCCCGGCGAAATAGGGATGCGCGCCGGCATCGAGCGTATTGGTGAAGAGCGCGTCGATCCATGCCCCGCCGTATTCGCGCGGCGGCAGGCTGATACCGTGGATGACGACCAGATCGACGGCGCAGCCGGCCGGGCGCTCGTCGCAGTTCGGAGAAACCACGCGCCGCGCCGGCGACAGCCAGCCGTCGTGGAGACTGTAGTCCATGCCTTCCTCAGGTCCTGGTGGCGGGGTGCTGGAGCAGCGTCGCCTTGAAATCGAGCGCATCGAATACCTCGATATCGCGGAAGCGATTGTCCTTGAGCCGCGCGGTCAGCGCAAGCACGACGCAGTCCGCGTCGCGGCGCATCACCTTGCCCGCGAGCACGAAGGTGCGGTCGCGCTCCGGCACGCGCACGGTGACGATCAGGCTCTTGCATTCCAGCAGGTCGATGCCGTCCTCCAGGCGGATCTTCAGCGCCGATTCGGTGAAATCGACCAGCGTGGCCGCGTGCACCCGGCCACCCTCGGCGCGCTGCAGGCTGACGGGGATGCAGGTCCTCACGCGCACCTGCTGTCGCTGATCGATATGATTCAGCGAGTCGGGATCGGCCTCCAGCACGACTACGGCGTGATTGGCGTAGTAGCCCTCCTTGAGCAGCACGCGCTTGCGCACCTGCGTGCTCAGGTGCGGCACGCCGCGCGTGTTGGACATCGACATCAGCGTCAGGCGTTCGCCGCGCTGGAGGAATCCGCCCGCGCCGATCGCCGCGCGGCGATCGTAGTCGAGGTCTCCCTCCATGCCGCCGACGTAGGGGATCAGCGCGCAGAAGCTGCGCACCTCGCGCACGGTGCGGTCCTTCCAGTTGTCGTCGATGAGGAAGACCAGCCTGCCGTTGTCGGCGTCGAGATGGATGTCGTGCTGGCTGTAGACGAGATGATTGTCGACCCCGTAGGCGATGATGATCGACTCCAGCACGATGTCCTTGCGGTGCTCGGGGAAGTAGCGGATCTTGCCGCCGATCGGAAAGCAGCGCATGAGGTCGATCAAGCGCTCCGGGTCGATCGGAGGCTCGGGCGTCGCGGGCGCCTCCTTGCGGCGCCCGAGGAATCCCTGGAATTGTCTGCTGAACATGGCGGCGATACCAATGCAAGGACCGTGCCGGCGAATAGCCGCACAAGCCCAGGGCGGCATTTGCAACGGGGCGGGAATCTTGTTAAAACCTTCGGAAAAAGCGTTTCACAACATCTAAAGCGGAGGGGGCTAGCCTAGCATGAAGATTCAGCACAGGGTCGTTCGGCAAGCAGGGGTCTTCGCCTCGGCGGCTCTTCTGGCGCTAGCCGTCTCGGTCGTGGCCGGCTGCGCCAGCAGCGGCGGG
>OBJA01000722.1_pt1 | contig 27114 bp, 32 predicted proteins | sample 1519751 | NCBI WGS metagenome assembly OBJA01 (sample SAMEA3881238, study PRJEB22517) | soil metagenome | biome: lake sediment; feature: soda lake sediment; material: sediment, water from around vicinity | place: India | collected 2013-12-23 | depth 3 m
TTGCTGGTTGCTGGTTGCTGGTTGCTGGTTGCTGGTTGCTGGTTGCTGGTTGCTGTTAAAAAATATTTTTTGTTTTTTATTTGCCGGCTTGTTTTTGTTGCGGTGCAACGAGTAGGCAAAAAGAAAATTGTAGCCCTCTTTCTCACTGCACGCAATTTTTAGAATTGCTTGCAAAAAAACTAAGGCGTGCAAAAAAACAGGTAGTGGGGTATATATATTTTCTTAAAAGAAAATATATATATACTATCAATCATTTGTGCACAATTTTCCAATAGGCGAGAGATATCCAGCCTTGCCTATTCAACCCCCCTTTTTTCGTGCAATCCAGCCAACCGGCAAAAATCTACCTTCCCTTTCAATAACTTACACGCCCCAATACCCACAAAACCGCCAAAAAAATCTACCTTCCATTTCAATAACTTATCCACCCCACAAAAAAACACACTATTCACTAATTACCGTTCGTTTATATAACCAAACAGTAATACATGGTTAAAAATTAACCAATATGCTAGGCGAGTTATATTACTGAATACTTATGTTTGTAAGTTTTTCGCCTACTGAAACCCCAAAAAATGGGTTTCTATGTTGTTCTTCAATAACTTAGAGTAGGCAAGGTTGGTTAAATTTTAACCATGTGATAAGGGTGTGGATAACTTTTTATATCGTTCCTCAATAACTTACCTTCGGAAAAAAATTTTATATAATTCTCGACATATGTAAAGATTTACATATAAAATCACGCTGTTTTTGTGGTTAAAAATTGACCAGTTCACTAACAATTTTAGTTATAACTTTGTTAGTTCTGTTAAGTCGTTGTTGGGTAAGGTAGATTTTTTTCTGTGGATTGTAAGTGTTTGGCAAGAAAGGTAGATTTTTTTCTGATAGTGGGCGAAAATAACAGGCTTAAAAGGTAGAAGATTTACATGGCAGCCAAACAAAAACCCCGCTTCAGTTGCCCAAAGCGGGGTGTGGTTATGCGGCTTCAATAGCCAATTCGATTTTTTCTGCAAGATTGTCCAGCCATTCGTCGTATCCGAAATCTGCCAGGCTACAACCGTCCTGATAGGTCTCATCTTCTGGGGTGTCAGAATACCCACATATAGTCTCAAGGATTACAAGGCCATCACCCTCAATCCAAGAATTCGCAGATGGTTGGAAATCTTCAAAAATTTCCATAGTTTCAGTGTTCATCATTAGCCGATAACACCGCCCATCCCAATACTCATTTGAGGCCATTCCGACAAAAAACCCCATAATTACATCTTCGTTCATGTCGATAATTTCGCGTGCGTTCATATCCATAACTCCTCTTTTCAAATAAATCCCCGCTACAGGTAACTGGAGCGGGGTGCGTGGTTAGACTTGCACAAACCCACAATGGCGGAAAACCGCCACTTTGCGGACACTACCGTTGGGTTGGGTCTGATCAGCCGCTCCTGCGGCCACGATCCATCGGCAGCCATATACTGACCGCCAGAAAAACCGCCAAAACAGGCCACGCCTGCGGCGGTAAATGCGTCAGGCGAGCGCCCCGCCACTGAAGCAGCGCGGGAAGCACGGAAGGATTCTACCCTCCGTGCTTCCTGCTCAGCAGGGGATTCAGGGACATCATCCCTAAACCCCTGAAAGATTCCGCTCATTGTCATTTTTATCTCCTATTTTTTGGCTTGGCGGAATTGCCTTACCTCATGCTTTAATTATAGCATAGTTTGTTATGGTGTCAAGTGATTGTTTTGGGTGGCCGGTTGGCCGGTTGGCCGGTTGGCCGGTTGGCCGGTTGGCCGGTTGGCCGGTTGGCTGAGAGGACTCCCCCCCATGACCACGACCCCACCCCTGCCCTGCCTTATTTTATGTACCCCACAAAACCAGCAAACAATCCTTCCATACACCCTTCTATAACCACCATACCCCCAACCAGCCAACCAGCCAACCAGCCAACCCACTAGCCCGCTAAAATTAGCCACTTGTCCCACCCCCCAACCCATGATATACTCATCCTATGAGAGGACTATCTGTAAATCCTTATCCTCCCCAACTGGTGCATGACATAGCTATTGGGTTGGATGACACCACCACAATACTCAAGCGGCACAACATTTCTGAAGCTGAGTATGATGAACTGTGCCAGAACCCTTCCTTTCGTGCAGCTATTGTAAAACAGTCAAGGGAGTACCAGGAGCAAGGAGTTAGTTTCAAACTCAAGGCTAAGGCGCTGGCTGAACATCATCTTGTTTTGATGAATGAGTTGATTACTGACCCGGAAGTGCCCCCTAACATTCGCCTTGAGGCGCTGAGTAAGCTAACGGAGTGGAGTGACCTGTACAACAAGAAAGCCCCTCCACCGACAAACAACACCCAGGTCAACGCAGAGACTGTATCCATTACCTTTAATATGGGTACAAGTTGATGACACACGAAATCACCTACACTCCCCCACCCACTGCCAAGAAGTTCATGCTCGATGACTCACCTGTGCGTGTCTTGAAGGGCTGTATCGGTGGAGGCAAGTCGGTAGCCTGCACTATGGAAATCCTGCGCAGGTGCACCCTACAACCAAAGTCAAAGGTAGATGGGCTGCGTTATTCACGGTGGGTGATTGTGCGTAACTCCATGCCTCAACTCAGGGACACGACTATCAAGACATTCCTGGAGTGGATACCTGATGGCGTGTTGGGGACATGGAGGGTAACTGAGAAAGTCTTTTACATGGAGTTCAATGATGTTCGTGCAGAGATTATGTTTCGTGCGCTTGATACTCCAGCGGATATACGGAACCTGTTGTCACTTGAGATAACAGGCGCATGGCTCAATGAGGCTAGAGAGATACACAAGGACTTGATCCACCCGCTGATAGGGCGACTAGGGAGATACCCCAAGCAGAACTCCACTGAGGAACCTTACTGGCATGGCCTGATTGCAGATACCAACCCACCTAATATAGATACATGGTGGTACTACATGATGGAGGGGCTTGATCCAGAGGACAAGAATCACCCCCCCAAACCGAATGGGTGGTCTGTTTACCACCAACCATCGGGGAGAAGTGCCCAGGCTGAGAACATTGAGAACCTTCCCGAAGGGTACTATGATACTGCAGGGAAGTCGGATGATTATGTTCGTGTCTATATTGATGGTGAGTATGGTCTGAGTTCTGAGGGGTTCCCTGTCTATGACAAGGTGTTCGTGCCCGGTATCCATATCGCAGAAGGTGACCTGCGCCCTATCAGGTCATCAAGTTATCCACTGATTATCGGGATGGACTTCGGAAGGACTCCCGCGTGTGTGTTGTGCCAGTATGACTACACAGGCAGGTTGGTGGTGCTCGATGAGATAACCAGTCAGAATATGGGGATAGAGACATTCTGTAAGACGCTGTTGCTGCCCAGGCTGCAGGAAGCTGAGTATAAAGGAATGCCCGTTGTGGTGGTGTGTGATCCTGCGGGGATACAGAAATCGCAGATAAATGAAGAGTCTGCGGTAGATGTGTTGCGCAGGATGGGGTTCAAGTCTGTAAGGACTGCACCAAGTAACAATCCAGAACGCAGACAGAGGGCGCTGGAGGGGTTGTTCCTGCAGCAGATTGAAGGTAAGGGTAAGATAATTATAGACAAAAAAGCGAAAATGCTGTTAAATGGATTGAAGTTCGGTTATATTTATGGACAGGATAGAAAGGGCGAGTTGCGGCATAGTGGCAACAAACCAAGTGTAGTGAAGAATATGTACTCCCATGTGTGTGAATCTTTGGAGTATGTGGCACTGGATAACAAGGTAGGGAACGGGGCGAGTATGGAGACGAAGAAAAAGTACCGTGTTGCCCCCCCACAAAATCATAGATGGTTCGTATAGTGGCGTGTGCCACCCAAGGAGACAGGTATGGCGATTAACCTCTCGGATTATCAGATTTCTTTTTCTACAATACCAACTGATACGGAAGTATTGGGTGTAGATGGGGTCATTACGATCTACAAGTGGTGGGGGAAGGTGAGGGACACAGGTGATGTTCAGCCTTTGGGCAAGACTGTTGTGCAGGTAGATGGATCGACAAGCAATCAGGTTGCACTCGATACCTGGGCGAATCGCGCAACTGCGACTTATGAAGATTTGAGAGGTGGTGAGTAATGACTGGGAAAATCATAAACCCGGATGGGACGGTAAGTATATTATCTGGAGCTGCAGGTGGACCTCAAAGCCTTGGTGTTCGGCCTGTAGAGGGCACATACGCTGCTGGCGTGAATGCAAACTCGGTTTCGCCGTTATGTGAATTGGCGAGAGTAACAGACCTGGCCATTGGTGGCGAAGAGTTTACCACTTGCGCTACGCTGACTGGTAAGTTTTTGGTTTTGTTCGCCCGCCTGACTCCTGTAACAAACACTGCTAGTGAGGTTGAGTTGATTATTGATGATGTTGTTTACAACCTCACAACGCCAACAGGGACGACATTTACCATCATAGGGGACACGGCAAATAACCAGGCACTACCACCGATAACGGTCAATGAAAGCATGACGATAAAAGCTAGACAGCCAGCAGGATCAGCCACGAACACTGTCCTGACTATTGTAGGCTACAAAATAGGGAGTGTGTAATGATGAAAACCTTTGAATTATCCCCCCAACACACAATTACAGTCCCCGAAACAGCGCGGGTATTGGCGTTTGAGGCGACAGAAGCCGACAAGGAGCGTATGGCGATTGATATTCGGCTCCAGGAGATCGATGAACTAGCCACCAAGCCACGCACCATGAGAGGGCTGTTGCTGGGGGATCAGGACACTATTGCCTATGTGCAGGGTCTTGAGGATGAGGCGGATACGCTAAGAGTGCAGTTGTCTGGTTTAGAGTAAGGAACTACAATGCTGGTAATCAAATCGAACGGGCAGTTAGATAGAGAAGAGGCAGAGCGTACACAGAGCGCACTGACGAATATCCAGACTCCGTTTGTCAGCCAGATTGCTTGTCATGTTAAGAAGTGTTGGGAAGAGGCCAAGCGGGCCAAAGACAACCCAAACCCTGTAACGGGCGACTCGATCAAGGATCGTATGGTTGCTAATCTCCGTGCGCGTATGGGGCAATATGATGAGGACACACTTTCAAAGATTAAGGCCAATGGTGCGTCAGATATTTACATGCGTGTAACTGCGGTCAAGTGCCGATCTATGGCGGGGTGGTTGCGGGATGTGCTGATGGGCACAGCAGATAAGCCTTGGGCGCTCAAGCCAACACCTGAACCTGATTTACCTCCTGATGTAAAAAAAGATATTACTGAAGCTGTTGCTGAAATGGCCGCACAGGTCATGGACGCAGCAGCACAAGGACTGATGCCACCCCCAACAAAAGAGATGATTGCGAATGAAGTGATCCGTCTGACAAAGAAAGCCCGTCATGATGAGTATGAGAAGGCTGAAACCGTCATTAAACAGATGGAGCGCAAGATTGATGACCAATTTGAGGAAGGCGGGTTCTATGACGCGCTGAAGGCGTTTATTGATGACATTACGATCTACCCGACTGCTGTGTTGAAAGGGCCAGTGATTAGGCGTAAGCCGAGATTGGCTTGGGTAGATGGGCAGGTGATTGTCAAGTCTGATATTGTCTCTGAGTTTGAACGGGTGAATCCGATGGATATTTACCCTTCCCCCCAATCTTCAGGGCCGAATGATGGATATATTATCCAGCGGCACAGGCTGACTCGTGCATCACTCAACGAGATGATTGGTGTACCTGGTTACAAGGAAGATGCGATTCGCGCCGCGCTTAGGGACTATGGCTGTGGTGGGTCATTGGCTTATGAGGATATGGACTCAGACCGTGAGAGAAGAGATATAGAGTCCAAAGAGGATCATGGTACGAGCAAGACTGACACGATAATCACAGCAGTTGAGTATTATGGATCAGTTCAGGGGCGTATGTTGCTGGACTGGGGGCTGGAGGACACTGAGATTGATCCTGATTTGGATTACGAATGCGTAGTCTGGTTGGTTGGTGATCATGTGATAAAGGCGTTCCTGAACCCTGACCCGTTAAACCGTAGGCCATACCATACTGCGTCATTTGAAGATGTGCCTGATTCATTCTGGGGGCTGTCCCTGGCGGATAACCTGACTGATTGCCAGGCGATGTGTAACGCATGTGCCAGAGCGATTGACCGGAACATGGCGTTGGCTTCTGGACCGCAGGTGTCTGTGAATCTGGACAGGTATGAGGGGGATGATGATGTGTTGTCTATCTACCCTTGGAAAGTATGGCCGATGAAGTCTGACCCTACTGGGAACACTTCTGACCCTGTAAAGTTTTTCCAGCCAAACTCAAATGCCCGTGAGTTGTTTGAGGTGTTTCAGCAGTTCTATACGCTGGCGGATGAGTTCAGCGCGATCCCACGCTATATGCAGGGGATGCCGTCAAGCGCGAACCGTACAGCTACAGGACTGTCGATGTTGATGAACGCTGCCAGTAAAGGTGTGAAGCAGGTCATTGGGAACATTGACAATGCGGTTAAGGGGTTAGTGTCGAGGCAGTATGACTACAACATGATGTACGATCCTGATGATTCAATCAAGGGCGATGCGCAGGTTGTTCCGATGGGTTCAGTGTTGCTTAGCCAGAAAGAGTTACAACAGATGCGCCTTAATGAGTTCCTGATGGCGACAGCGAACCCACTTGATAGTGAGATTATGGGCATTGATGGCAGGGCGTACTTGCTCAAAGAGCAAGCCAAGTCCCTTGGTATGGATAGTGACAAGATTGTGCCTGATATGTCAATGAGAGCGCAGCCTATGAACCCCATGCAGGGGATGGCGGTTGGTGCGACAGGTGAAAATATGAACCCTGCGGGTGGTGCGCCTAGCCCGCAAGGGGGTGGAGGGGCGACCCTCTCTACTGGCGCACCCATTGTAAATACAGTTCAATAAGGAGACAAGACATGGCACGATTTGAGCAATTAAGTGTTGGGGCGGAGGTTATCTTTGATGGCACTCAACTTACAGCAACGGCAGCAGAAATTAACCAGGCATGTGATATTAGCGCGAATACTGAAACGCTGTCAGCAGCGGGGGCGATTAGCCTTGGCTCCAAGCTGACAAATGTAGCTAATGCAACGGGCGCTGATATTGCTGTAACCTTGGCAGCGCCAACCGCAGCAGAGACAGGCTTGATCAAGACTATCTACATGACTGTGCGCACATCGCACAACATTACGCTGGCGCTGACAAATGTTGTTGGTGGGACTGCTGCGACTTCAGCCACATTCGATGCAGTTGGGGAAACCCTTGTGTTGCTTGGTGGGGTTGGTAAGTGGATCGTTCTGAAAGAGGTTGGTGTTACACTTGCGTAACTGAAAAGTATAGCTTTTCAGTTATATGTGTGATACTCTTTGAGGAATAAGGGTAACATGAACAAAGACATAAAGGATTTATTCAAGAGGTTATACCAGTTTGACCGCCCCGGATGGGATACGCTCAAACAGGGGATCGAAAAAGAATGGTCTGATTACTGTGAAAGTTCGTGTTGCCCATCCCCTAGTGAGGCTCAAACGAACCATGCGAAGGGAAGAGGGTCAGTATGGAAATCCATGCGAGACTTAATTTTAACTATTGAGAAATCGGAGACGCGATAGCTGCCCGATTGGAGATATGAAATGAGTAACAATATCCCTGATAGTGTGCGTGAGCAGCACGAAAAAGCTCAAGCGATGATGGAAGAGATCAAGCGCAACCGTGAGAGTGTGAAAACAGAAGCCGAGGGGCAGGTTGAGCAGCAAGAAGAGCAGTCACAAGAAGTGATTGGCGCAGTTGAGGATGTGCAGCCTGTAGAGACCTACGAGCAAGAGCAGGTTGAACAAGAGAAAGAGCGGAACGATTACAAAGCGATGTACCACACCCTGAAAGGGAAGTATGATGCTGAGGTTCCACGGTTACGGTCTACCACCGTGGCGCTTGAAAAGCGACTGGTGGAGTTGGAGAATATGTTGGCTTCGGTGCAGAGCCAGCCACAGAAACAGGAGCCAGCCGCCCCGCCTGAAGATGTGAGCATCACAGCAGATGAGCGGGAAGCGTTTGGTGATGACTTGTTGGCAGTGGTTGAGAAGCAGGCGAAAGCGGTTATGTTGCAGCGGGAAGCGGAGTACCGCGCACAGATTGAAGAATTGAAGGCGCAGCTTGGTCAGTTTGGGCAGACTACGCAGCAGGTTCAGGAGAGGGTGAAGGCGTTTGACCAAACCTCATTCCTGAATGCAATGCGCCAGAGAGTACCTGAGTTTGATAAGATCGACTCAGACCCAAAGTTCCTGTCATGGCTGGAAGAAGTAGAGCCATATTCAGGGGTGCGGAAGATTGACTTGCTGAGGGAGGCGGGGTCGAGGTTGGATGTTGAAAGAGCAGCAGCGTTCTTTGATTCTTACCTGTCAGGATCACGCCCACAGCAGAAACAGAGTAACGCGTTGGAGCAGCAGATCGCCCCAAGCAAAGGAACAGCAGGCGCACCTTATACTAAAGGTTCGCAGAGCAACAGGGTATTCAGCCGAAGCGAGATCACACAATTTTATCGTGATGTAGTTGAGGGCAAATACAAAGGCCGAGAGGCTGAACAGCAACAACTTGAAAGAGAAATCGTTGCTGCGGGTAAAGGTGGTCGCATTAAGTGACTGTCCCCTGCCGCAGTGATGTTAATAAAACTGATGAGCATAGAGGAGAAATGATATGGCTTATCCAACTGCGGCAGGTGTAGAGTCTTACTCTGGCACTTTTATTCCTGAAATCTGGGAAGGCATGTGGAATGTAAAGTTCTACGATGCTACTGTACTGGCGGCAATTTCCAACACCAAATACCAAGGTTCTATCAAGAACAAGGGCGATAAGGTAATCATTCGGCAGAAGCCTGATATTACGATCCGCACCTACAATGTAGGTCAGGATTTGCAGGTGGAGCGCCCAACTTCAACCAACATTGAGTTGTTGATTGACCAAGGTGAGTACTTCAACTGCATCGAGGATGATGTTGATTCAATCCAGTCAGACATGAACCTGTTGTCTGCATGGAACGAAGATGCCACCGAGCAAATGGCTATCACGATTGATACCAATGTGCTTGGCAACATTTACCTTGACATTGCTGCCACCAACACTGGTAATACGGCGGGCGTAAAGTCCAGTTCGTATAATCTTGGCTCTGCTGCCAATCGTGTTACCTTGACCAAAACCAACATCCTTGAGTACATTGTGGATCACGGCTCTGTACTGGATGAGGCTAACATTCCCCGCCAAGGTCGATTCCTTGTGATCCCGACTTGGGCAGCAGGTATGATTAAGAAGTCAGACCTGAAAGATGCCTCCCTGACGGGTGATGGTTCTTCTGTACTGCGTAATGGTCGCATTGGTATGATTGACACCTTTGAGGTGTTCCACTCCAATATGCTCCCTACCGTTGGGGCGGCTGGCCGTTATGTTGTGTACTCAGGACACAAAGACGGCCTGACCTTCGCTTCCCAGATGACCAAGATGGAGCAGATTCGCTCAGAGCGTACATTCGGTACTCTGTTGCGCGGCCTGCAGGTCTATGGGTTCAAGGTTGTGAAGGACGATGCGCTGGCTTATGGCCTTGTAGAGAAGGGTTAATTTACTTTCTGGCGGGGGTAACTCCCCGCCTATCTGCTTAGAGGAGAATTATCATGGCAGGCCCATTTGATTTTACACAGGGAACTGGCTTCCCTTATACTGGCAACAACAACCAGTTTTTACTGGAAGGTACTTTTGATTCTAGTGTGCAAGCACTGGCACAGAATGAAGTTGCTGAACTCATTAACATTCCAGCAAACACATTCGTTCAGAAAGTGTTTTACAAAATCACCACGGGTGAAGGTGCAGCGCGTAACTTTGAGCTTGGTGATGCGACTGATACTGATGGCTACCTTGTTAGTACCAGTGCTCAGAATGCTGGTGGTTGGGTTGCATGTGGTTTGGTGCTGACTGAAGCAGCCCCCAACACAGTAACTGGCTACACTGGTGGTAAGCTGTACACGGCTGCTGATACACTTGATTTGAAAGCTGTAACAGCGCTTGGTTTGAGTGAGGCGGTGATTGAGGTTAAAGCCCTCTGTATCCGTTTGGCGTAAGCTACCAGGTCGGGTGGGGGGTAGCTCCCCCACTCACTACGAGGTGTAATCATGGCGAAGTTTGTTTATAATAAAGAAACAAAAGTGCTTCATGGATGGAACCCTGTTTTCCGAAGTGTGGATAAACGGTTTCAGGTAGTAGATGCAGCAGACGAGCAGAGCGCGTTGCAGTTGCTTGGAGTTGTGGCTGACAATCAAGCAGAGCAAGAAGTTGTAGCTGAACAAGCTGTAGAGCAGGTAGCCGAGCAAGATGTGTTTGGTGTAGCTGATTTTGTGGAGGATGAGGACGAGAGTCTTATTGCCCCTCCAAAAAAGCGAACCAGGAAAAAAGTAGAATAGCCTATTGCGGAGGTCGTTATGGAAACAGCCGGATCAATCATTGATCGGTTGAGGGTAGTCCTCAAAGATGAAAATAGCGACCATTACCGTTGGGAAGATGCTGAGTTATTCTTGTGGCTGACTGACGCGCAGCGGGAGATTGTAAAGTTAGACCCAACGGCTAACCCTGTTACGGGCGAAATCTCGCTTGTTGTTGGGAGCAGGCAATCAATCCCCGATGATGGGTGGATGTTGCTTGATGTTGTCAGGAACATAGGTACGGGGCGCCCTGTAATCAGAATCTCAAAAGAGAGCTACGACTTGGCTCTGATAAACGCCTATGGGGTCGATGCGAGTTCTGATATAAGAAATTACTATTATGATGCAAGCAACCGTTATCAATTCCTGGTAACGCCACAGGCTACTGATGGCACTGAGGTAGAGGTTGTCTACGCTAAGATACCTGATACAGTTGATAGTTTGTTAGATACTATTGAGCTTCGTGGCGTGTTCACGAACGCAATCACTGAGTTCTGTCTATACAAAGCATACATGAAAGACGCGCCTTACGCTGCCAACGCAACACTGGCGGCTGCTCATTACAGCGCATTCTTATCTGCGGTGGGGGTGAAGAGTGATTAGTATTGATAGTTGGTTTGATTATGTGATGCCCTTCTGTCAAGGTGTGCCTGACACGCTATACAAGCAGGGTGTTATCAAGGCATGTGTTGAGTTCTGTGAGGAAACTCACTTTGTCCAGAGGGACTTGCCTGCTATCACACTTGTAGAAGATCAGGCCGAGTACGCCTTATCACCTGAGTCTGACGAAGAGCGTATCTTGATCATAAAGAAAGTTCGTATTTCAACAGGTGGCAGTCTGCCGTCTGGGAATAGATACGATTTCAATAGGTGCTATCAGGATTGGGAGGATGAAACAGCCCCTATCCCTACAGCGTTCTTATGCGAAAGGCAGAATGTTTTACGGGTTTATCCAATACCAGACAGCACCCTGCCAGCAGGGGTTGAGTTGTCTGTTCGTGTGGCTGTAGCCCCAGTCAATGATGCCGCTGAGGTAGATGTTGGGTTATATAATAATTACAAAGACACCATAGCAGCAGGGGCGAGGTTTTTTATCAAGCAAGTTCCCACCACCCCAGCCTATGACCCTGAACAGGCTGTGTTCCAATACAGGCTGTTCAGGGATGGGATACAGTCAGCAAAGAAGCAAATGATGCTTGGGTTCTCACAGAGGAACTTGAGAGTAGTTCCAGTACGGTTTGGTGTGTAGGAGATGTTGTATGCCTATAACAATAGACAATTTCAGAGGTGCAGTCCTTAAAGGGGATGTTTCAGCCATACCTGATAATTTTGCTGTTAACTCTACAGCTATCACAAAAAACGGAACGCTTCAGCCTGTGAAGAAACCCACTTTAGCAAGTGGGTTTGCTATTAAGGCGGGGGCTAGGACTGTGTATTTCTATCGTGGCAGGGCACAGGAACAGGTTATAGCACAAGACCCAGCAGCAGGGACACGGCTTGGCGCAGGTGGTCCCGTGGACTTCACTGTTTTAATCCCAGCAAGATAAGGAGCTGCCATGACAATCTCAATAGCACAAAAACGAATCAACGAGCTTTCAGCTGCGATTGACAAGCTGCCGATCCGGCAAGCGACCGAAGGGCGCGAGACTATGCGCGATATGCTGATACGATTGCGTGATGAGGTGATTGCTGATCCAGAGGGGTATGAGGCGCAGGAGTTGGCAAAACTAGAAGGGGCTGAGTGATGGCTGACCCTTCTGATTTAAACAACATATCTCTGCTTGCCGCTGGGATAGCTGGGATAGCAGGTGTAGCTGTGCCAGATTTAATTGGTCTTACACAGGCAGAAGCTGAAGCTGCTATACTGGCGGCTGGGTTATCTGTTGGGGCAGTAACACAGACGACTGTTGACCCACAAGGTCAGATGTTATCATGGACGGAATCATTGAGCATTATCCGATCCCCCGTTGTTGAGGATCAATACCAAAGAATCTACCTTGCACCGAGGGGCAAAGAATGAGCGACCCAGATTTCAATAAAGTAGTAGCCCTGTTCCCTTTTGATACAGACTTGGTTGACAAGTCTCTTAATGTTCTGACCGCGACCCCCACGGGCACAACTGCTATCACTACGGCACAGAAGAAGTTTGGTACTGGGTCGCTGTCCATACCTACCAACTCATCAGTGCAAATATCAGACTCCCCCACAGTTAACCCCCAAGCAAGGGCGTTCACAATCGAGTTCTGGGTTAGGTATAACTACACAGCCAACGCCCTTATGGAGCTGGCTACAAAAGCCCCCATACCATCATCTTCCCCATACAGTATTGTCTTGTCAGATAACTACATAGGGGAGATCGACACAAGAATCTCCGCACTAAGCCTTATCTTAAATGGGGTGGGTCGGGTTACTATCACCCCTCCTGCCAAGAACACCTGGCATCATGTGGCGGTGTCAAAACAAGACACAACTTGCTGGCTTGCCGTGGGGGGTGTTGTAACACAGGGGGTTGCCCCCGCTGTTATAAACACAAGTATAGACCCGATCCAATTCAAGAATATTTTTTCATCTCTTGGTGAGGAGGGGGCGGAGTTGTATGTTGAGAACTTCCGCTTTACTGATGGTGAAGCTCTCTACAAGGCAAACTTCACCCCGCCTATTGCGCCATTCCCCTTCGATGATACAGTTACATTAGTGCCAGATGTAGTGGGTCTAACACAGGCACAGGCAATCAGCCTGATAGAAGGTAGAGGACTTATTGTTACCTATGGGGTGCCAGAGTACAGTGCAGCCACACCCATCAATTCCGTTATCTCTCAGTCCCCCCTGTCAGGCACAGAGGTAGGCGTAGGCGGTTCGGTTGCACTCACATTATCCCTTGGTACGATCACCGTTGCCATGCCCAATCTGACAGGACTAACACAGCCACAGGCTGCGGCGGCACTGGTTGCGGCAGGGATTCCAGCCAACATTCATGTTTTCACAAGTGATTATACTGGAAGAGTTGCTGAAGGTATTGTAGTCACACAGTCCCCGGCAACAGGCACAAATGTTGTTATCACCCCTGTCAGTGATTTTGTAGTGGTATCCATATCAAAATCTGTCTCAGGTGTTGGGCCGTTTTTTATTGCGTCAGAGTATGACCCCGACACAGTAACCTATGTTGCCAACTCATACCTGCTTGGAGTGCCCGCCCCCACGGTTTCCCCTACAGCGGACGCTGTGTTCAAGTCATCCTTCACCCTCATCAACAGAACCGAGGTGGACTGGGACTTTACTTGGAGGTGGTACTGGGAAGAGCCAGATGGCACACGGTCTGATGAGGATGAGGGCACAGTTACCCCTGTTGAAGAGGTCGCAGGGCGCAGGTACTCATTCACTGTCCCGGCCAGAGTATCTGCCACAGCTGACAGTAGGTTTATCTTATGGGCTGAGGTCAGTAAGGGTGATCAGAACTGGGGGGTGTCTATCCCGGTCCCCTCACAGTTTACCGATTCATCAACAGCACGAGTGCATAGTGCCGCTGTGTCCTCCTTACTTGAGGGGGACATAAAGACACCTGCTGAAACCTGCACCATCACATTTGACTATGCCATCTCAGATAATGAGTACAGTGCATCGAGACAGTATGCAGTTACTTATGTGAACAGGTTTGGGGATGAGGGCGCACCGTCAGTCATTACAGTTGACTCAGAGGGCAACCCACGGAACATAACAGTTCACCCCTTCCAACAAGCCTTGATCAATTATGACAGCGCGTATATACCGTTTGACTACGCCATCAGCAAATGCCGAATCTACAGAACGGTAACAGACTTTGAGGGGACTTCTTTCAGGTTTGTTGCAGAGGTAGAGATCACAGGTGTTGGGCTAGGTCAGTTGTTGTTTGTGGATACTTTGTATGATGATGCCACACAGGAGGGCATATCAACTACTTTCTATGATATGCCAGTGAAAGGACTCAAAGGGCTGGTGTCAATGCCTGGTGGCTTTGCTGCTGGGTTTGATGGGAACACAGTGTACTTCTCTGAGCCGTATCAGCTTCATGCCTGGCCGAAGCGTTATGCAGTGGGAGTGGATGCAGAGGTAGTCGGCCTTGGCGTGATAGGGAACTCCCTTGTTATCCTTACGAACAGGACTCCATACTACGCATCGGGTGCTGCGCCTGATTCCATGCTTATACGCAAGATTGATGCAACACTTCCTTGCATAAACTACGAGTCAATAGTCCCCACTATTGACAGGGTTTACTTTAACTCCCTAAATGGGATCGCTTTTGTTGCCGAGGACGGGTTTGGGTATCTTACAGAACACGCCCTGTCCAGGCAGATATGGCAGGATTTCAGGAACATTCGCCCACTTGGTATGTTCTATAATGGGTATTTGATATACTCGTTTTTAGATGAGTCTGATGTTGGACTGGCAGAAGTGCCATTACTCGACGGCAAGTTCCATTCTTTTGTAGATGGGGAAGCGTAGATTATGACAGCGCATAGCACATCGCTAATGTTCGTGGACATCACTACAGGTGATGTGACCATCGCCACAGGTGAGAACACATGGCCTGAGTATGTACCCATCACAGGACACTACATATCCCCGCTAGGGGAAACGGATGAGGATACTGAGAAGTTCTACATAGCCCGACTAGGGGAGACTGCCCTGTATTCATGGGAGGACTTCTTCAATGAGAATGTACTCCGCTCCCCCGCCAGGTCGTCTGCTGATTACTACCCGTCTGTTTGGGTATCCAAACCGTATATTGTACCACCTGAAATAGATTTCGTTTCTGCCAGAGTTATTGCAAATGGCTACCCCGTCACAGTTCAGGTTGCAGAGTTAAACCCAGATGATTTTTCAGTGGTTAAAGTTACTGAATATAGTGTAAAATCAAGGGAGCCTTTCAGGTTGAAGTCGGTGCGAAGAGGGTATTGTGTGTCATTTGCTTTTATCGAATTGCGCCAGACTGTCTACCGGATAGAGATGGTATCTGCAACGGGTGAGTTCAGATGACGAAGAAAACGCCTACAATTATCAGCCCTATCGCAGTCAAGGATGAGCTTGTAAAGCGTATCTTGTTGTCCATCAACGATAACATCAACACGATATTCGGGCGTAAGGTCGGTTCGAGCCCTTATGTTACAGCCGATGATCTAGTTAAATACAGACTCGTTGTAAAGAATGGTGAGTCCTACATGGCCAGGAATGTTAATGCCTCCATTACAGGCGGTGCAGTGTTCTCCACTATCTCTACTCAACCAGATTCACAAGTGACTATTCCTGGAGCTGGAGTCGTTGCAAAGACAGGGGCGAACACATACCAAACCCGTGAGATATTGGGTACAGCAAACGAAGTAACTTTAACTAACGGCGATGGTACGGCAGGGGACCCAACAGTATCTTTACCAAGCTCACTTGTATTCACAGGCAAAACAGTCACCAATGGAGCATTTAACAACCCTGAGATCACAACAAATATCACCGCTGTTTTTACAGGTGGTATAGACACTGAGTATGTGGACTTCGATATGTCTCCTACAGCAACCCCACAAGAAGGTCGTATGATGTGGGATGCAGATGAAGGGGTCCCTGCGACTGGGTTAGCTGGCGGAACAGTCAGACTTCAACATGGACTTGAGTTACTGAAACGAGTGCGTAATGCTTCTGGTGTAGCCATGACGGACGGGCAACTTGTTTATATTGATGGGGCGACAGGTGTTAGGCCAAAGGTCTTTCTTTCTTCAGCAGCATCGGCCACGCCTGAGAAATGGTGCGTTTGTGGTATGGTAACAGAGCCGATCCCTGCGGACCAGCAGGGCTATATCTGTGTAATTGGTTCTGTTGCTGATGTAGACACTTCCGCTTATGTAGAAGGTACAGCACTTTATCTATCGCCAACCGTAGATGGCGGGTTTACTGACACCCCCCCCGATGCGCCTGATGCAATCGTGCCTATTGGTGTAGTGCTACGACAGCACGCAACAGAAGGGGTTATCCTGTTTTTCCCACAACAAGCCAAACGGTTCATCGATCTTGCGGATGTGAACGGCACACCCTTAACAACAGATGGGCAAATAGCAGAATGGGACACCACCAATCAGTATTTTGACTTCACCAAGAACATCAATGATTATGCTAGATTTGACACGGCTGCAACCTTCCCTTCCCTGAAGGTGGGCACTGAGACTGATTTCACTGAAATAGAAGCTGATGGGACAATCATATCTAAAGGGGAAGCAACTTGCTGGCGGGATGAGTTGGAGTCACTTATCAAAGCGGCGTCCAATAACCCCGCGTCCCGACTGGCGTATGATTTTGTTGAGGGCACACTTGACTACAAGACGAATGCCACAACAGCCGACTACGCCACGATGAACATACAGATTAACCATGACTGGAAAGCAGGTTCTTCTGTAGAGCCACATATACATTGGTTCCAATCTCAAGACAACATACCTAACTGGCTGCTCGAATATCGCTGGCAGATAAATTGTGAAGCCAAGACAACAGCATGGACACGAGTTCCTTGGGCTGCTAATGCGTGTGAATATGTGTCGGGTGAGATTATTCAGATAACCAGCTTTGGTCTAATCGCCCCCCCTGTGGGGTATAGCACTTCTGACATTTTACAGCTACGGTTTATCCGCGACACAAACAACGCATCCGGCTTGTTTGCGGGGGCAGACCCCTACACAGTGGACGCGAAGGGGCTGAGTGCTGATGTACACATTGAAGTGGATATGTTTGGTTCAAGGCAGAGGTATATAAAATAATGGTACTGTCAGATCAGCAACACGACAGACGGAAGTGGCCTACGCCTGAGTGTGCGCTACGGGAAGATATGCTTGAAAGGCTATGTGCGTCAGTCAATGACCTTAGCGAGAAAGTTAGTGGGCAGGGCAAGATACTCGAAAGACTGGAAACATTCACCCGCCACTCCGAAACCTATGAGAATATGCTTCGTGAATACTTTGATGATAAGGCAGTAGAAGCTGCTGATGCGAAGCGAAGAGAGGATAAGGCTTTGCACGATGTTCGTGTGAGTCAAAGGATAGCTTGGGCGACAGGAGTAGTGGCGTTACTCACTGTTGCATGGAATACACTTGGTAGCTTGTTTAATAAGGGAGGCTAGTATGTTTGGGTTGTTTAGTAAACTACAGACCCCACCGCCAGTTCCATTTAAGCGATCTTTCAAAAAGACGCTGCGCCTAATCCGTGTGTATGAGTCGAACCTTGGCTATGGGACTTTTGGTGTTATAGTAGATGAAGATGGAGAGGAGGTCTGCAAGACAGCAGAACTCAACTGGCGAAGTAATCACAGAAATATAAGCTGTATCCCAACAGGAGTGTATAATGTTGAACCCCATAACTCCCCTACTTTCGGCAAGTGTTTTTTGGTTGAGGGCGTACCAGACCGCGAACACATACTATTTCACTTTGGTAATTGGGCAGGCAAAACTGATACGGCAGGTATGCTGTCCAACACGAACGGGTGTATCCTGCCAGGTGTATCAGTTCGAGAAATACAGAACCACAAAACAGGCATACGGCAAGTAGGGGTTACAGGATCGGGGGATACTATGCGTATGTTGCTACGCAGGTATCCTGTCGGATTTACTTTAATTGTGGAGGGAGTGTGATGGAGCTAATTACTAACTGGAAAGAAGTTGCCAAAAAAGCATGGTCTATGCGGATGTTGTATTTGGCGATTGTATTCTCAATCTGTGAGGTGGCATTGATGCTGCTGCCTGTGTGGAGAGAGGTTATCCCACAAGGCACATTTGCTATCCTCGCTGCCATTGCGGAAACAGGCGCGGTTGTCGGGCGTGTCCTCAAGCAAAAGGAGTTCCCTGATGCTGGATAAAATAATCGGCCCCCTGGTTGCGTTCTTTGGCGCGATGGCTGCACTCGCTGCGATTTTCTATCGGGGTAAGGCAGCAGGCAAAAAAGTTGAGCAGGAAAAACAGAAAGACGCGGTTATTAAAGTTGCAAAAGAGGTGCAAGGTGTGGAAGAAAGCGTTAATGCTATGCCTGATGATGAAGTTGATAAGCGGATGCAGTCATATTATATTGACTGAGTGCCAGGCTTTCAAACCGTTTCGCCCGAACCGTGCAAGTGTTTTCACTGAACGAGATAAGCGGTGGGTGGTTGAGCATAATGAAAAAGGTAAGGCGCTGTGTGGTTGGGAGTTTCCTAAAGCAGAAGCGGTGACACAATGAGAATAGCATACGCATACATGATGATGCCTGTTGTATCCACCTACATCGGCATGTGTTTTTGTGTGTGGGCGGCATGTAAAAATAGCAAGTGAAATTATAGCTGAGTTGGTATATACTACTGAAATGAAAGACATAACCGAAAGACTCTATTACTACTGCAAGGGTGATGAAGAAGCCTTTAAGTTCCTGTGCCTGTTTTTTAGGCTAGTACATTTTGTAGATGATGCCTACGATAAAGACAGAGATGTGCCTGAAGCAGAAACATACCAAGCCCTGTTGGATGTGTTCTTTGGACTGCCCAATAATAAGTTCTACCTTGAACACAAGGCAGAGCTTGAGCCTATCTTGTGGGCGTATGTAGATAGTTGGGTGACTTCAAACCAAATGGAAAAGTTAGGGGAAACAGGACTTAACCTATCCTACGGACTGAAAGAGGCTGCGTTGGGTATGTGTGGGCAGGTGGCAAGAATACTTGGAGGGGTTGGGTGGATGTTTGAAGTATCCTCAGACCTAGCGTGTTTTACGGTTGAGAATGTGAGATCACTTGAAGCTCACCATAGAGGAGAACGAGATGCCTAGTGTAGCAGTTGGCGCGATTGGGTCAGGGGTGTTAAGTGCAGTAACAGGATCACGCGCACAGAGTAGAGCGCAGAGTTCACAGGACAGGGCGCTTGCGAGCCAGGAGGCTCTGGCGAACCGCCAGATGCAGTTAGCGGAAGAGCAATACCAACGATACCTTGACCTGTATGGCCCGATAGAAGAACAGGCAGCACAGGAGGCCATGCGCCCTGTTGATTATCGTGCCCTGGCAGGGCAGGCAGAAGGTGTAGTCGGTAGAGAGTTTGACGCGCAGCGTGAGCAGCTTGGCCGACAGATGGCTAGATATGGTGTCAGCCCTGCGTCACAGCGTGGCATGGCTGCACAACAAGATGTTTCACTGGCTGAGGCAGCGGCCAGGGCAGAGGCAGCTAATCGAGCGCGTGCGACAAATGAACAAATGCGCCAAGCAAGAATAGAGAATGTGCTGAATTATGGAAAAGGTATGCCTATGCAGGCGCAGCAAGGTATGGCTGCTGCGGGGGCTGCTCAGCGCGGCATTGCAGGAGCTTATGGTGATAGGGCGGCTGATATAGGTAGGAGAACTGCTGGTACAGTTGGCAGCATTGCTAGTTTGTATGGGTATGGTAGGGAACAGAACTGGTGGGGTACACCAGCCACAACAAACCAACAGTGGGCGCTTCCTGATTATAGTGGTATGAGCTATAACCCTGTAACAAGTAACCCAGAAGGGTTTGCTGGTTCGATGATGTTTGCTGAGGGGGGCGAAGTCCCCTCACCGAACATGAGCGCTATTGGGGTAGCTGACACAGTACCCGCCCGACTGAGTGAGGGGGAGTATGTGATCCCCGCTGATGTTGTGCGAAGGAAGGGCACAGAGTTTTTTGACAGACTGATTGAGAAATCAACCCCCCAACAAACCCCCATGCCACAAGACACCATGCCAGCTATGGCTATGGGTGGGGCGGTTCAGGGATATGCCTGCGGTGGCAAAGTAAAGAGGTGATCTATGTTACAAGAATTACTGGGTGCTGCGGTAGCAGGCGGACAAGGTTACATTCAGGGAACTGAGAGAGCCAAGGAAGATATTGAGCGCGATGCGCAAAGAGCGCGTCAGGCTGAGATGTTTGGGTGGCAGCAAGCAGATGAAGAAGAGCGCAGGTTCGCCCGTCCGTTACAGCGTAGGGCGCTTACTCGTGCTGAGGGGCGCGAGATCATGGAGGACGAGTGGGCGCAAGATGACCGTAAGTTTTTGACTGGAACACTGCGTCCTGAGCAAACCGCCCAGATAGCAGATGCAGCCACGCAACGGGCCAGAGCTGCGGAGCTGCGAGCCAGAGAAAGAGTGTATGAGAGAGTAAATGTGCCACTTCGGGCGGGTGACTACCAGAAGGCATACGATACACTGCATGAAACCTACCCAAACGATTTCCCTAAAGCTAATGTAATAGTTAGAGAGGGTGGGTTGATTGATGTAGTCAGTCCTGATGGCTCTGTACTCATGCAGGGGGCTACCCCAACGCAAATTGAAAACGCAGTACACAAGATTTTCCACCCATCCCTAGGGCAGGATGCTATTGCAGGTGCAGGCGAGGGTGGCAGAGGTGCATCTATCGCCGACGCTGTGGGCCTAGCTAGAGAAATCAGAGAGATGCGCTCTGATTTTAATGAGTTTGAAGAGGTAAACAAAGGTGAAATAGATAGAATTGCTGCCCGCTTGCGTAATAACAGTCCAATAACCCCCGCACAGCAGCATCTCTATGACAGATACTTGGGTTATATACAAACTATACACGAGTATGAGGACCTGCACCGTAGCCTTGTGAGCGTGGTTGGAAGCGGAGGCACAGGGGGTGGCCGCCTGGCTCCTAGTGTATTCGCAAATGTCCCCCCCACCATTAGCGCACCGCGCCCACAATCACAGCCACAACCACCACCGAGGTCTGTGGCAGAAATTAGAGCCATGTATGAAGCACAAGAGGCTGAAAGACTGGAGGCATTAAGACGAGCAGGGTTAGCCGCTAGCAACGCCATTGGCATACCTCCATTCGGAGCTAATGTGCCTATCACTGAACTCCCCCAATCAGCTATCAGAAGATAAAGGGCAGCCTTATGTCATTACTCCAAGAGCTTAGATACAGACGAGAGGTTGAAGGCGACACAGAAACTGCGTTCCGGAAGGCCAGAGAGCTTGCTGTACAGGCTAACCCTGAATGGGCGAATGTGCCTGATGAGGTTTTCAAGCGGTATGTAGGGTATGATGAAGATGTGTACCACACACAAGGCACTGGTTCTGCGGGGCTTGTTGGGGTTGTTGCAAGGGCTGTACCGAGAGGGGCACTGGACCTCGCTGCGGGGATTGGGTATGTGGGCGCAGGCGCGGCACAGCTTGGTGCTGAGGCCCTGGGCGCGGAAGAAACCGCGAAGTCACTACGCCAAAGACGCGCTGACATTATGGCGGGTAAACAGGAACTCCTGAAGGATTCTTGGGTAGAACCCACAGCAGGTGAGCGGTTCAGAACAAGTCAGGGTATATTAGATGGTGGGGTGAACTGGACAAAAGTAGGTTCCTCACTTGGGGAGTCTGCAGCAGGCATCGTGCTTGGAGTTAGTGTTGGTGCAGTGGGTGGTAAGGCGTTAGGCAGCACAGCACTTGCCAGAGGGGTAGCTGCACGATCGCTTGGCAGCGAGGCAGCCATGGCAGCCGTAACACGCAAAGCCCTAGAGTATGGCGTTGCCACTGGCTTGCCAGTCGGAGCGGGTGTATCAGCAGGTATATCAAATGCAACAGCAGCGTATGAAGAAATCTCTTCACTCCCACTAGAAACTCTACGATCGTCCAGGGATTGGGATGTGTACATTCGCAGAGCTAACGGTGATGAGGAGATGGCCAGGCTGGCTGCGGCTGAGAGCGCAGCAAGGCGGGTTGGGTTATTGTCTGGCGCAGCCGTAGGGGGCATTTCTCTTGGGCTAGGGGCGTTCCTGCCTACCGCTGAAAGGATAATCGGTAAAGAAATCGCAGCAGGTGTGCTGCGTAGCAAGGTTAGAGATGTAGGGAGTATGCTGCCCCTACCTAAAGTAATGGCATCTGAGGCGTTTGAGGAAACCTTGCAATCTGCGGCTGAACAGTTCACAACTAATCTTGTAACACGGGAGTTCGTGCAGGGGCGGAAGCTATCTGAGGGAGTTGGTGAGGCTGCTATTACAGGCGCGATCACAGGTGGGGTTATGGGTGGGTTGATGGGCGCAGCAAGAGCCACCCCAATCTATAGAAGCCCCAAGAACTTGATGGAGGGTGGGGTTGATCCTGCTACAGAAATCGAGAAGCTACGGGACTCCCTGGAAACTGAGGAAGATAAAACAAGGTTCACTACCAATTATGACAACCTGCAAACTACTATCAGGGAAACTGCTGATAAAGCAGTAGAACAGGCTAAAGCTGAACTTGAGCCAACAGGCGACTGGTCATCTGCGGTTGAGCGATCAATCCGTGAGGCGACCAGGATTGAGCTTGAGCAGGCGTTTGTCGCTGCACAGAAAATAACCGCCGAGATGAGCAGTGTGGTAGAGGAAGGGTTTGACCTTGAGGAAGCCCCCCTTGTTGCGGCTGAACGGGTAACTGGAATAGACCTTACCAACGAGATAAACTCCCTGCGGGATATAAGAAATCGAGTTAGATATGGTACAGTATTTGGTTCATTAGGGAACATTGATACTAGGCAGGAAGGAGACATACTGCGCCAACAAACCGCCAGAAGGGATGTCGCTGCAGCACAAGAAGCGTTTGACTTGCAGACACAACCAATGCCAGTAGCCGCTCCGATGATGAGGACACCAGGGCGAGTTGTTGCACAACCAATGACTGAGTTTATAGGGCAGCAGGCAATGATGGTCGGAGATCAGACTGTGCCAATCGGGGAGGCCCAACCTGTCTCCCCTGATGCACAGTATGATGCGATCATGGGCATGTCTTTTGGGCCACAAGAAAGGGCGACCACTCTATTCACACTAGCAAGGCAGCGCGGGAAAGAAGCTGCCGCTGAACTCCGTAAGCGGATCAGGGCAACAGCCGAGCAAATTGTGGCGCAGGAAAATAACGAACTGATTGAGCAGGGTGCGGTAGTTGGTGTCGATCTATCAATGACCCCCGCCCAAAGTAAGGCAGCCGTAACCAAGCTGACAAACGAAACCTTCACACGGATGAAGCAAGACCCATCTTACGCACTGGAGTTCTTTGGGTACACAGAACCACGAACTGAACCTGTAGCCGATGTGCCTGTAGCTGCTGAACCTGTAGCCGATGTGCCTGTAGCTGCTGAACCTGCGCCCACACCTTCACCTACCCCGAAAGGGAAGCAAACAGCGCCTCGTGTTGCCAAAGCTAAGGTGGCCAGGCCAGCGGCCAAGCCAGCGGCCAAGCCAGCGACCAAGCCAGCGACCAAGCCAGCAGCAAAAACCACACCTGTTAAGGTAGAGCCAAAGAAAGTAGCTGAAATCAAAGATAAGGTGGTCAAGACCAAAGCTGAAAAGGCAAAGCAGGAAACCCTTACAACCAAGAAGCCAAACAAAGTACAGAAGGCTGTTCAGAACATAGTAAAGAAGTCTCCTGACGCAGCAGGCTTGTCAAGCGCAAAAGCCATTACTGATACAGTGCCAGCAGATATTCAGCACCTCACATCGGCAATGGTTGATATGCTTGGAATCAGTAGTGGCACTGAAGTAGCGATAGCAGTTGAGCAGTCTATCGGCAGCTCTGTGTCATTTGATGCAGTGATGGAACACTTGGGCAAAAAAGGTGACACACAATCACTCACCGCACTGCGCGTAGCAACATCACTGGCGGGACTACGGTCTGGTAAGGTCTCTGGTATAGCAATAGTAAGTTTAGATGGGAAGAAAGCAATCATTGTATTGTCTGACCGTGTAACAAACAACCTTGATGCCCCGTCTACTGTTGAAGTTCTGGCACATGAAGTCGGCCATGTGCTTATGGATACCGCCTATAAGAGCGCACCTGAATCAACAAAAGCTGCTATCGACAAAGAGTATGAAGCGTGGGCGAAAGGGGTTGCAGATGGTACAGTGAATGCAGCTATAACAAGTATGTTCCCGAACTCCTTGGCAACAAACATACTGAAGTCCACCGACGCCCGTGTGCTTGACGCCAAGTTATCACAGATGGGGGATCAAGCAAGAACCGCACTCCTTAGCAAACAAGAATACTTCGCCAACCAAGTCGCCAAATACATGACCACACAAGAGGCAGCCCTCCAAAGGATTGAAGCAGTCGGGGTGGTGCAGAAGTTCTTTAAGAAACTCGCTGAGTCCCTGCGTAGCCTGTTGGCTGATCTTACGGGCAAGCACTACCTCCCTCGCCCCGAAATCACCAAGTACCTAAATGGTGTCTTGGAGTCCACTATGCGGGCTGCTGAGGTTGAGCAACGGGTACAGACTGACATGGCGAAACAGTTAGTCAGGGACACGAACGGAGAGGAGATCCAGCAGAGAAAAAGTGAAGATAAGGCGACAATAAATCAAATGGTCGCCACGCTCGATGCTTTTATGGATGAGGGCACTGTAACAGGTGAAACGGCCAGGCAGTCCAGAGCGGTATCTGGCATATCAGCAGAGCGGGTACGCGCAGCGCGGGAGAACACTACCCCCTCCGATGTGGCCGCCAAGGTAGCTGCCCATGCCATCTACACCTATAAGGGCATGAAAGGCAACCTGATGTATATGGATCGTATCTGGCACAACCTGGAGAAGATTGTAAACCAGAAAAATGTCGCACCTGTCCTGAAGGCTGCGGGGCTTGATACCAATAAAGTGAAGTCCTATGTTGATCTTGTTATGCGTAAGGCAGCGGATCGGGACGGCAAGATCGCACAGCATGCTCATGTCGCTGAAGCTCTACTCGCCAACAGCCCGGAAGATAACCGTGTACTTGGTGAGATAGCCACCCGCGCACAATCAAACAATATCCGCATGGGTGCTGATTGGGAAAGCCAGCCCCTCTATGCCATGATCAAGAAGGAAGCCAAGACAGATAACTCAATCGTGCTTGAGATAGCACTAGAAGAAGGAAAGGCTATCTATGACGCGCTTGTAAAAGACTTTAAGGCGTTGCCTAAATCCGCGCAGGATTCATACATAACCGCTATGGATGCACAGCGGGCCGCGTACAAAGAGAAGATTGACGCAGTAAAGAAGATGGTGGAAGCCGCCAAAGAGGGCGACCCGAAAGAGGCACTGATGTATGAAGGTGTACTCAAGAGCCTGAATGAAGTAAACCTGAACATTGATTATATGCAGGCTACCCGCGTAGGTGATTTTGGTGTGGCTGCGTTCTCCCCTGAAGCGGTTGCTGAGCTTAACAAAACTGAGGACGACATAAACAGCAGACGGGATGAAATCATACAGAAATACAAGGACAAAAACCCGCTTAACCTATCTGGCGACAAGCTAGAGAAGACTGCACAGGATCACTTCGTCAGTGAGAAACAACAGCTACTCAGCAGCTTGAGAGAGCATCTGAAAGGGCTTGGCGAGATTACCTATGAAACCTACGAAAACGCAGCCGATCAGTCGGCAGCGGCGAACCGATGGCGTAACTATGGCAAGGATGGTAAGAAGTGGGTAGCAAACGAGTTCACTGTGCAACGATATTTTGACGAGTATATGTTTGGAAAAGAAACTGCACAGCTTATCCATAAGGTAGCTGGGGCGATTGGCAAACAACGCAACCCACTCACCAAAGAAGCTATTGAGCTTGATGTGGGCAGCAAGGAGATGATGATTGACTTGCTCCGCGACCTTGAACTTGTTGCAAGATCAAACAGGTCGAACAACCTCAAATACAAGCGCAAGAATGTTTTGGGCAACGATATGGACTTCGCCCGTAAGATGGCCTCTTCCCTTCATGGGGATGCTCATATCATGGCTGGCCTGAAGTATGACAGCGAAATTGCTGATGCACTGGCTGAGACACGCAAGATAGAAGATTACATGGCGAAGTCACCTGGCAAGTTTGACCCTGAGTTGGTTAAGGAAGCAGGATACCTGTTGAAGTTAATTGACCAACACAGGCTAAAAGACAGACTGCTTCGGAACGGCAAGCCGACACCTGTACTCGATGCGCTACAGAACTACCTGTATGTGAAGGGGCTGGGCAAAATCTCCCACTACTTCCAGAACGCAACACAGTTCTTCGCCTACACCCTGCCTGAGTTGGCAGCGAGAGGGTATAAAAATCTCCCTAAATCTTCTGCATTTGCCTATAAGTTCTACGGACAAATCTCTAGTGAGAGACTGGCAAAGAAGTTCATCCGTAAGGATGTTCCCTACGGGCGTGTAGATTTCCAATCTATTATGAATGGTGACCCTGATAAGGTCATGAAGCTGCTTGGTGAGATGACCAAGTACAAAGGCGAGAAGCTGCAGGGACTCTACAACTACCTCAACCACATGATTCGAGAGAACCAACTCCAGCAATCACTGGCGATTGAGCATGCAAACCTGGCCAAAGGGAGAGTGCCCACTACAAAGGCAGGCAGGCTTTGGGCGGGTATTGTTGATGTGGCGGGTATCCCCGCACGGGAGTCTGACTTCCTCAACCGCTTTGTTACTGCGGTATCCATGTTCGACTCTGCATTCGACTCAAAGACAGGCTCCCTAGATTCAAAAGTCGATGCGATCTTCAACGATGCGAAAAATGTACTACAGCGCACACAGTTTTACTATATGCCTGAGTTCCGCCCCCTTGCGTTCAAGTCAAGAACAGGGCAGATTCTTGGTATGTTCCAGTCTTTCCGCATCCGATCCCTTGCCATGATGTCAGATAATCTAGCAGGTGTGATTGATTTGGCGCGTAAG
>OBJA01000723.1_pt1 | contig 27077 bp, 26 predicted proteins | sample 1519751 | NCBI WGS metagenome assembly OBJA01 (sample SAMEA3881238, study PRJEB22517) | soil metagenome | biome: lake sediment; feature: soda lake sediment; material: sediment, water from around vicinity | place: India | collected 2013-12-23 | depth 3 m
CAACGGGCTCTGCATGCGCATCGGGCGCGGCCAAGCCCTCATACGTGCTTGAGGCGATGGGGCAGACGCAAGCACAGGCGCGTTCGGCCATACGTTTTACGATCGGCCGCAGCAACACGCAGCAGCAGATCGAAAAAACAGCGGAGCTTGTCACTCGTTTTGTGGATGATTTGCGTTTGGTAACGCCATTCTCGCAGCGCGCCGGTCAGGAACAACTCGTTTAATGCGCTGTTCATGGAACAAAAACCAAGTATTTGACAGTGATATCTTTTGTTTCTTTCGAGCAAACTATGGATAGCGAACTGCTTGAAAGGAGAGTGACAGTATGAGAGTGAATGTGCTTCTGGGTATGATTGCCGGCGGAGCTATTGGCGCTGCCGCAGCGGTCATCGCGCTTCCGTATCTTCAGCCGCAGCTGAAGAGAGCGATACGAAACAGCCGCAGGGCGATCAATGACCATATGGATAAAATGACGGAGACAAGCAGTTGATACAAGGCCGGCCACAGCGCCGGCTTTGTTGAATGCGCAGCCGGTCATCCATTAAAAAATAGCGCAGCCGTAAAAATTTACAAATACGTTATGTATCCGTTACGATTCTAATAAATTGTGATGAAGGCCTGTATTCGCGTTTGAATTCGCAGCATTCGTGGTATATAATAACGAAAACAGTCAAGGAGGGTTACCCGTGTCAAGGTTTGATGAGACGATGAAGTTTTCGCTTTCCAAGGAGCTGGCCAATCCGGCGAGGGAAGTGATTTGGCTTGTCTGCGATGCGCTCAAGGATAAAGGCTACGATCCTGTCAACCAAATCGTCGGCTACATTATTTCGGGTGATCCCACATATATCACAAGCTACAAAAATGCGCGCTCATTGATCAAACGCGTTGAACGTGACGAGCTACTTGAAGAATTCGTCAAGGTTTATATCGAAAGCCTGGCTAAGGTTGATGAGTAGTATTCGGATGATATCAGGAAAAGTGTGAAAAAGGTTAAGATCAATCTGGTTTTAACTTTTTTTATATATAAACAAACAGGAAGTGACAATGAAACGGATCATGGGCGTCGATATCGGCGAAAAACGCATTGGTATTGCGGTGTCTGACCCGCTGGGCCTCACGGCGCAGGGTATAGAGACATATACGCGAAAAGGTGAGGCTGATGCGCAATATATTGCGGAACGGGCGAAGGCGCTGGAGGCCACACTGATCGTGGCCGGGCTGCCTCTTAATATGAACGGCTCGGAAGGCCCTTCAGCACAAAAGGTGCGTGCGTTTATGCAAGAGGTTTCGGCTTTTGGGCTGCCAGTCGAATTTGTTGACGAGCGGCTCACAACCGTCAGCGCCGAGCGTATGCTGATAGAAGCCGACGTGTCGCGCAAAAAGCGACGGCAGGTGGTGGATAAAATCGCCGCTGTTTACATACTGAGCGCGTATCTTGACAGAGCCAGATGAAGAAAGCCGCGTGAATAAAAAGGTGCGCGGTTTATCATAATAACTAAATGCCATGAAGGTAAAAAGGAGATAAGCTTATGGAAGAGCTAAACGTTGTTGTTTTGACGGATGAAGAAGGCAAAGACGTTCGTTTTCTGCATATCATGACGTTTGATTATGAAGATAACATCTATATTGCCCTCACACCTGAAGAGGATGTAGATGGCATTGAGAACGGTGAAGTGCTGCTGATGGAGATACTTGAGGGCGAGGATGGCGACGACTGTTATGTGCCGATAGAGGATGAGGATAAGCTCGACAGCGTATGGGAAGAGTTCGAGCGCCTTTATTATGAAGAAGATGATGACGACGCTGACGACGATGTTGACGGCGATGTTGATGACGACGACGAAGATGATGACGACGCTGAGCAAGAGGATAAACTGACAGAGGGGTAAGAACCGGTGCCTTATGTGTTCGTGATGCTGACTGGCGTTTTCGCGGGCGCTTATGCATATGTCAAACACAGCGCGGCGCTTTTCAGCCGGTTGTTCTTCAAAGCAGCCGCAAGTGTGATGCTTGTTTTGGTGGCTGTCAGCGCGCGTTTGGAGGCCGATGAGACGTATTACACGCTGATACTGATCGGACTTTGCTTCTCGCTGACGGGTGATGTGCTGCTTGTATTCACAAGTCTATCTCGGCATTATCTGACCGGCGGCTTGATCGCTTTTATCGGCACACATATATTCTATATCATCGCATTTTGGACGATTGCGGCACCGGCTTGGTACGACGGTGCCTTTTTCATAATCATTTTTGGAGCTGGTATGCTCGCGTTTAAAATCAGAAGCATACGTTCAAAAAAAACGGCGGTTTACATCTATGCGACGGCGCTCTGTGCGATGGCGGCGCGCGCGTTTGCGATGTTGTTTGCAAAGGATGTCAGCGTGGCGTTCGCAATATGCGCAGCAGTAGGTGGGGTGCTTTTTGCGCTGTCGGATATGCTTTTGGCATTCAGTCATATCGGTGAGAGCTCATTGCGCACGGCCTCAGTTTTGAGTACAGCTGCGTATTATGGCGGGCAGGCGCTGATTGCGCTCACCGTGTTGTTTTAATTCCATGACAGTCACTTTGCTATTGAGGCAACAAAATGAATATGGAACGCTCCATCAATGCTCTGGTGATTCCCAAAGACCAGCATGCCATAAGCGCATGCAATCTACACGATTCGCTTGCCGCATTTTTGTTGACAACACCGACCTGTTATATTAGAATGATGTGGCGCTCAAAAAGCGCGATCAATCAATATGTGCCCGTAGCTCAGCCGGATAGAGTGTTTGACTACGAATCAAAAGGTCGTGGGTTCGAATCCCTCCGGGCACGCCACGAAAGACATAGATTTCCGCCAAGGGGACGCTATGTCTTTTTATTATACGGAAGAGTATGGTATTATGGATTCAAAGTTTATTACATCATGATGCGTATGTCGAGCAGCTATTGGACGTTGCCCACGTTGACAATTATCAACATTTAGAAGAAATCATAACTGTAAACTTTCCAAAGTGTTTACATGTTACCGGGAAGCATTTTGATGTTCCTCACGAACATTTACCGTTAACACAAGGAGATATTGATTATAAGCTGGACTTCCATAAATATTTGAACGGGTATGACGGAAGAATTATACTTGAGACTGATGGAGCTGATGAAGAACTGATTATGTCAAAGCAAATAATTAACGATGCTATCATATACGCAAAATGAGTACCCTCTATACCAGAAAGTGAGAAAGAGAAAAAGCACTGGAAAGACCATGCATGAAAACCCTTAGGCATTACAGGAAATTATGGCGGGAGAACCGTGAAGACAATGGATATTATTGTCCAAACGAGGCCATCTGGTTAAAATTCTGCTATGTTCATGTCTGGTACAACATATTGGCAGTTGTTATTATATAAAATAATGGGTCAATCGATATGTTTGTGGCCAGCCCAACACCTGCTGATCTTGCCGGTGTGGCCAGCCGGTTTATCCATTGAAATTTCGAGAAAAGAGGATATGCACAATGAAAGAGTTTTTTAATGTTCCCAAAATCGAATACAAGGGAAAAGACGGCGATGCGCTGTCGTTTAAATTCTATAACCCCGACGAGAAAATCGGCGGGAAAACGTTGAAGGAACATCTGCGTTTCGCGCTGTCATACTGGCATACGCTTCAGGGTAAAGGCTCGGATATTTTTGGCCTTTCCGGTACGATGGACAGAGACTTTGGCGGAACGGATACGCGTTCGATATTTGAAAACAAAGCTTACGCGGCGTTCGAGCTGATGGATAAGCTTGGCATTGATTTCTACTGCTTCCACGACAGAGACGTCGCGCCCGAGGGCGAAACGCTCGCGGAAAGCAATCAGATACTCGATCACTATGTGACGCTGCTTGAGAAGCTGATGAATGACACGGGCAAAAAGCTTCTTTGGGGAACAGCCAACCTTTTCAGCAACAAACGTTTTATGCACGGTGCGGCCACATCCTGCAACGCCGATGTGTTTGCTTACGCGGCGGCACAGGTCAAAAAAGCAATGGAGTGCACCAAACGCCTGAACGGCGAAGGCTATGTGTTCTGGGGCGGACGCGAGGGCTACACCACACTGCTCAACACCAAGATGGGCTTCGAGCAGGATAACCTTGCGCGTATGCTGACGCTCGCGCGTGATTATGCCAGAAGCATCGGCTTTGACGGCTATCTTTATATCGAGCCAAAACCGATGGAGCCCACAGCGCATCAGTACGATTACGATGTGGCGACATGCCTCGCATTCCTGCGTAAATACGGACTCGACAAGGATTTCAAGATGAACGTGGAAGCCAACCATGCAGAGCTTGCCGGTCACAGCTTTGCGCATGAGCTGCGGGTTGCGCGTGAGAACGGCGTGTTTGGTTCCATTGATGCCAACCAAGGCGAGAAGTTCAACGGCTGGGATACAGATAATTTCCCGTCCAATGTATACGATACCACGCTTGCAATGTACGAAGTCATCAAAGCGGGCGGCTTCACCAAGGGCGGCACAAACTTCGATGCCAAGCTGCGTCGTGAATCCATCGCACACGAAGATGTCTTCCGCGGCTACATACTCGGTATGGATTCGATGGCGCTTGGCTTCAAAATCGCGCATAAGCTGATTGAAGACGGACGGCTTGACAGCTTTGTGGAAGAGCGTTACGCCAGCTACAAGACGGGCATCGGCGCGCAAATCATAAACGGCGAAGCCGGTTTTGCGGAGCTTGAAAAGTATGCTCTGTCTCTCGGAGAAGTCAGCACGAATCAGAGCGGCGGTCAGGAATACTTGGAGAGCCTGATCAATTCCGTTATATTCGGATAGTATCTGATCGATAAGCCCGCGCTGTCCTAACGCTTTGGATGACGCGGGCTTTTTAATTTCCTTAAATAAGCATTATTTTGATGTCAAAAAAATGCTTGATGGACATGCTTTCAAAAAATGTGGTTAAAAATTGCGTATACACAGCATAAATTACACTATTCACCACAGCGCATGAATCGCGTAACATGTCCTTATTAAAATCAAGGAGGAACTCCAGATGCTGAAAAAAATAGGCGCTTTACTGTTGGTGGTCGTGATGCTGCTTACACTGTTTGCGGCTTGCGATGGTGCTGGCAGTGGTAAGGTCAAAGTTGGCGTCACAATGCCCACAAAGTCGCTGCAGAGATGGAATGAAGACGGCACAAATGTTAAGAACGCTCTTGAAGCCGCGGGTTATGAGGTTGATTTGCAGTATGCCGATGAAACACAGGTTATGCAGAACAGCCAGATCGAAAATCAGATCACCGCGGGCTGCGATCTTCTCGTTATCGCTTCGATCGACGGCGGCGCTGTAGGCGATGTGCTTAAGCAGGCTAAGGCAAAGGGTATTCCCGTTATCGCTTATGACAGACTGCTGACGAACACCGACGCGGTTGACTATTACGCCACATTCGACAACTATGGCGTTGGCAAAATGCAGGGCGAATTCATCGAGTCGGCGCTTGGCCTCAAAAACGGCGCAACAGGCCCGTTCTTGATGGAATGCTTCGCTGGTGACCCGGGCGACAACAACGCTACGCTGTTTAACAACGGCGCGATGGATGTTTTACAGAAGTACATCGACAGTGGTGTTCTCGTGGTTAAATCCGGTCAGATCGCTAGAGAGCAAATCGCGATTACAAACTGGAAAGCCCAGGGCGCACAGGACAGAATGGACACGCTTTTGACTGGTTACTATGCGGACGAGAACATCGATGTGGTGCTCTCCCCGAACGACAGCCTTGCACAGGGCATCGTGGCGTCTCTTAAAGATGCGGGTTACGGCACAGCTGACAAACCCTTCCCGATCATCACTGGTCAGGACTGTGACAAGATCAACGTCGGTCAGATCATTCGTGGCGAACAGTCGATGTCTATCTTCAAAGACACAAGAATTCTGGCTGATCAGGTTATCGTGATGGCCAAAGCGATTCTCGCCAAAGAAACAGTTCCGACAAATGCGACTTATAACAATGGCGTGATGGACGTTCCGTCGTTCAACTGCGAGATCAAGTTTGCAAACAAAGACAACTGGAAAGAAATACTAGTCGATTCTGGATACTACACATTGGCCGATATTCCGGGCGCAGAATAAACGACAAAAGCAGATAGTATCTGCGGTCAACAAATGGCGGCAGCAGGGACCTGCTGCCGCCATTTATTCAAAGCAAAGCATAATGAGCTGAAAAATAAGGAGTGGTCGAATGTCGGAATTTATTCTTGAAATGGAGAATATCACAAAAGAGTTCCCTGGCGTCATCGCTCTCGATAATGTTTCGCTTAAGGTTAAAAAAGGCGAGATGCATGCTCTGGTTGGTGAAAACGGGGCGGGAAAATCAACGCTGATGAATGTCTTGAGCGGTATATACCCTTACGGTTCGTATACCGGGGATATCACATTTAAGGGGACGGAGTGCAGATTTAAAAGCATACGCGAAAGCGAAGCGGTAGGCATCGCTATTATCCATCAGGAGCTTGCGCTAAGCCCGTATATGACGATAGCAGAGAACATTTTCTTAGGCAATGAGAGGGCAAAAGGCGGCGTCATCAGCTGGGACGAAACAAACGCAGAAGCGATCAAGCTTATGAAAAGGGTTGGACTTAAGGAAAAGCATACAGCGCGGATCAGAGATATCGGTGTTGGCAAACAGCAGCTTGTCGAGATAGCAAAGGCGCTCTCGAAGAACTGTGAGCTGTTGATACTCGACGAGCCTACGGCGGCTCTTAACGATGAAGATTCTGATAACCTTCTCAGCCTTCTCAAAACACTCAATACTGAGCAGGGGATTACATGTATCCTTATTTCACATAAAATTCATGAAGTCATCAAAATCGCGCATCGTATCACCGTTTTGCGTGACGGGAAGACGATAGAGACACTTGAAAACGACGAAAATGTTAACGAGGGCAGGATCATAAAGGGCATGGTCGGGCGCGAGTTAATGGACAGATTCCCAAGGCACAAGGCAAAGATTGGGGAAGTTGGCTTTGAAATAAAGGATTGGGTTGTACACGATCCTCTCAATGAAGAGCGCGTCGTCATTGACAATGTCTGCATGAATGTCAGAAAAGGTGAAATAGTCGGGCTTGCGGGGCTTATGGGAGCGGGCAGAACTGAGCTCGGAATGAGTGTTTTTGGCAAAGCATATGGAAAGAGGATCAGCGGAAAGCTCATCAAAGACGGAAAAGAAATCACGCTGCACAATATAGGCCACGCAATCGAAAACGGAATTGCATACGTCACAGAGGACAGAAAAACGGCCGGTCTTGTGCTGATACAGGATATCAAAAATAATATTGCGTTGGCAAATCTTAAGGCGATCACCAGAGGCTTTGTTGTCAGTGAAGACGAGGAAGTTGCAGTCGGCAAAGAGTACAGAGATAAACTTAATATTAAATCGTCAAGTGTTTTTCAGAAGGCGGGCAATCTGTCAGGTGGCAATCAGCAGAAGGTTGTTTTGAGCAAATGGATATTCGCAGCACCGGATGTGCTGATACTCGATGAACCGACACGGGGTATCGACGTTGGAGCCAAGTATGAGATTTACAAAATCATCCTACAGCTTGCGGAGTCCGGAAAATGCGTCATCATGATCTCTTCAGAGCTTCCCGAGATTTTGGGAATTACCGATCGGTTGTATATCATGAACGAAGGACGTGTGGTAGGAGAAATGGAAACGAGCGAAGCAACTCAGGTGGACATTATGTCCACAATCATAAGAAGTTCAGCCGAGGGCGTCAGGGGGAGTAAGAATGAATAAGTTAAAAGAATTTTTCAATCACAACATGCGCAAATATGGAATGTTGTTTGCTTTGATTGTGATCATGATCTTTTTCGGTATTGTGACACAGGGCAGGCTGTTTTTGCCAAGAAACGTATCGATGTTGGTTCGCCAGAACGCCTATGTGCTGATACTTGCCATTGGCATGATGCTTTGCATACTGACAGGCGGGAACATCGACCTTTCAGTTGGGTCGGTTGTTGTTCTGGTGGGCGCAATGTCAGGGCTAATGGCTCACACGCTTGGGCTGCCCCCATGGTTAGCGATTGTCATCAGCTTGCTTACCGGTCTATTGGCGGGTATGTGGCAGGGCTTTTGGATTGCGTTTGTTAAGGTGCCGCCATTCATCACAACACTGGCGGGCATGCTTATTTTCCGAGGGATAGGTAATTTGATTTTAAACAGCAACACATTGCCGCTCCCTCAGCTTTACAAAACAATCGGGGGAGGCTCGATTCCGGATATTGCCCCCAATACCGTACCGGATTTTATGGGCGTCAGCCGGTTGCTCGGCCTTGAAAGCACAGTGTCGTTTCTGAATGTCACAACTCTGATTGTGGGTATTTTGCTGTCGGTCATTTATGTGATATTCTTGATGCTTAACAGAAACAGTAAAAAAAGGCGCGGTTACGAGGTTTCCGCACTGGGATCGGTTATCGCGAAGGCTGCTGGGTTCTTCATTGTGATCAATCTTTTCACTTACTGGCTGGCGATGGATGAGGGCATACCCATACTGCTGATTATACTTGCGGTACTGTTTGCGCTCTATACGTTTATAACGACAAAGACGATACCCGGACGGCACCTATACGCCATGGGAGGCAACGCAAAGGCCGCGGAGCTCTCGGGTGTCAACATCAAAAAGATGATGTTCCTTGTTTATTCAAACATGGGACTGCTAGCGGCTATTGCAGGTATCGTTGTTGCAGGAAGATTGAACTCTGCTTCACCTGATGCAGGAAAGAACTTTGAGCTTGATGCCATAGGGGCGTGCTTTATCGGTGGTGCTTCCGCATACGGCGGCATCGGAACGATATGGGGCGCAATGGTCGGTGGTTTTATCATGGGTGTCATGAATAATGGTATGTCCATGATCGGCTTTGACGTATTTGGACAGCAGGTCGCGAAAGGTCTCGTCGTGCTGCTCGCTGTGGCGTTCGATACCTACTCAAAGTCAAAATCAAAGATTAAGTAGCATTTATCAAGATATTGATGAATCGGCATTTTTGGCCGGTATGTCCGGGTTGTGTGTGGGTCACAGCCCGGACATTCTTTTCATCATTTATTATGTAAGCACAATATATGAACCAGCCGAGTTTGGCTGTTCGTACGCAATACGGTATGGTATAATGCGTAGAGGTGTCATCATGAAAGTGAAGATCAGTCAGTGCAATGATAAAGTAACAGTCGCCGATTATTTCAAAGTGTTGGATAAAACGGCTTTTCGGTTTGCCTTTTTAAATAGCATTTTGAATGAATACAAAAGCGCCGTGATGATGGTCGATACGAATCAGCGTAAGCCCGGATTTTGTGTTGATTCGTTGCTTTTATACCTTAATGATGCAGGCATAGAGCCGCAAGTGATGCGAATTTCGGCCAGCCCGCAGAATTTTCTTGGATTCAGTATCAAAACAGACAAGAAACAAAAAGAAAAGCTGATTGTGTTTCAAGTGACGGCAGGCATGCTGACACGAGAGTTGTTTGATGCGCTTGGCTGCGTTGATATTGCGATCGGTATTGGCCCAAAGCAGGAGCTGCAAGAAATCTGTGAGAATTTGCGCGTGGATGGCATCGTCATGAATGAAGAATATTTTGAAGATAGCATATATGATTCGGTTCTTTGCGCACGCTTACGCTGCACATTCAATGCCAGCGCATACATAAAGGATGCCGTCTATGAAATGGGTTTATAAAATCTTTTTTCTGATATTCTTGCTGATCGCAGTGGCCTCGGCGGCAGGCTCTTTATTTTTCTATTCGCGTATCAACGAAACATACAGTGATGCAGACTATGAGCTTCGCAACCGTCCCAAATATCATTTTTCACTGATCATTAACGATGAAAGCGATGTTTACTGGGAGAATTTCAAAAAAGGTGCGCTCAAAGCGGCAGCTGATTACAACGTGGCGTTGGAAATCAATCTTGTGGCTGATCCGGGCATCAACAGCAAAACAACCGAGTATGTGCATATAGCGACAAAGTCAAAGGTAGACGGCATCATCGTGTCGGGAGAGAACACTGATGAATACAAAAAGGCGCTAAAAGCCGCAGCCGAAGCCGGTATCAATATCGTTGTCGGGGTTGTGGAAGGCATTGAGAGCGATCGCTTGTTTTTCGTCGGAACAAACAACTGGGAGTTCTTTAAAAACGCCGCTATGCTGGTACAACGACTGGACGATGGTATAACACCCATCGATTTGGCGGTGATACTGCCAAGCGAGCGCGCAGACGGCTTGCAGGACGAGGACAATTCAAAACAATACTTAACGCGTGCGCTGGCGAGCGTGGGCATCAATCAGGCTAACCGTGTGTATCGCTCAAGTGAACTGCTGGGTGCGGAGGATCAGATCAGAGCGATATTGATCGAGTTTCCCAGCACCGATGTGATTATATGCACAAATGCGAAAGATACGGTGGCAGCTGCTCATGTCATCGTGGAGCGTAATCTTGTCGGCAGAGTCAAAATCATCGGCACCGATTTGACAGAAGAGATTATCAGCTACGTCAGTAAGGGTGTTATCTACGGTGTGATTGACAGAAAAGGCTACAGAGTGGGCTACCAAAGCGTTGAAGCGCTGTTCGAGAGCATTGAGGGCACATTCCAGTCAAGCTTCAGAGACATCAAGGTGGATGTGTATACACAAGAGAATATCGGTCAATATGGAAAAGAGTAAAGCATTAAAAATCGGCGGTTTCAGCCGCCGCATATTCAGCAGCATCCGCACAAGGATGATATTTGTTTATGTGATCTCCACGATACTGCTGAGCATCACGAGTGTTTTTATTCTGATCACTTCCGGCAATCTGATCGAAAAGATGGACGATATGTTTTCCGTTAATGTCAAACTCAAAAGCTTTATGACGCAAATGGATGTGGTGAACACGCATCTGACGCATTATCTTGCAACCAACAATTCAGACAGCCAGCTCAATTACTACAAAGAAGGCGAGAGATTGACGCTGATGGCCGGACAGCTGTATGATGAATCAAGCGGCATGGTAAGCGGCAGCGAGGATGAGTTGTTATTTAAGGACATTTATTACATGGTCGCGTCGTATCTGGAGCAGACGGATATGGCGGTGGAGGAGAAACGCAGAAACAATGCGGACGAGTATATTGCGCGTTTTGCGGAAGCCAGCCGTATTGCCGGTTACATACAAAACTATGCGGACAGGCTGAATTTGAGCAAAGTAAGCGTCAACACAAGACAATACAGCGGCATGTCGGAGGATCTGAATGCAATGAATTCCACCAATATTTCGTTGCTATTCTCTGTCGTCGCGCTCAACATACTCGTTATATCCAGCATGATGCTTAAAATCACAAGACCGATCGATAAGCTGGCAGGATCAGCCCGGCAGATATCGCAGGGTAATTTTGATATCGAAGATATCAAGGTGACATCGCAGGATGAGCTGAGTGTGATGGCCGAAGCGTTCAACGGCATGAAACACAGCATCAAAGAATACATTGAGGCGCTGCACGATAAGGCAGGCACCGAATCTCAGCTATTAGAGCAGCAAATCGAAAACTTAAAAATACAATCGCTGCTTGTGGACGCGGAGATGAAAGCGCTGCAAATGCAGATCAATCCGCATTTTCTTTTCAATACACTCAATGCCGGTGTGCAGCTTGCAATGCTGGAAGGCGCAGAGCGCACATCGGGCTTTTTAGAAGACCTCTCCAGCATGTTCCGCTACAATGTGAAAAGCTTAAGCAGAACGGTGAAAATCAGGGACGAGATCAACTCTGTACGCGCTTACGGCAATCTTTTTCACGTTCGATTTGGCGATATCATAAAATTCTGCTATAATGTTGACTGCAGTTTACTCGATATCGATGTACCGCCGCTTGTGATACAGCCCTTGGTGGAAAATGCAACCATTCATGGCATAGGCAATTTAGAGCGGGGGGGCACGATCACCATATCGCTGGAGCATTTTGAAGGCACGGCGCAGATAATCATCGAGGATGATGGTGTGGGCATGAGCGAAGAGACACGACAAAGGATACTGTCGTGCCACAAGCCTGAGGATCATAAGTCAGGCCACACCACGGGTATCGGCATCTCTAATGTCATGCAGCGGTTAAGACTGTTCTTCGGTGTGCATGATATTCTTGATATCGAGAGCCGACCGGGACATGGTGCCAAATTCACGTTGAAAATTCCGTACCGCCCGCACAGCGCGATGCAGAAGGAGACGGACGATGTATAGCCTGATGGTATTTGATGACGAGCAAATCGTTATCGAGTCGGTCAAGCATATTGTGGAAAACGAGCTGCCGTGCATACAAGTGACGCAAACGGCGCGTTCTGGCAGGGAGGCCATCGAAAAGGTGCGCCTTGAGCGGCCTGATATCATACTGACTGATATTCGCATGCCGGGCATCAACGGTCTTGAGGCTGTTAAAGAAATCAAGAAGATACACAACAATATCAAGTTTGTCATTGTCTCGGTTTACGAGTATTTTGAGTTTGCGCAGCAGGCTGTGGAGCTTGGCGTTTGCGACTACATCACAAAGCCGGTCAACAAAGCGCGCTTGGTGGAAACGCTTGAGCGCATCACGCGTGAGCTTGATGAAGAGAGACGCAGGTTTGATCAGGAGCTTGAAACAAAAGAGAAGATAGACAAAATGCTCAGCGTGCTCGAACACAGCTTTATCTATTCGCTGCTGCTTTCACAAGAAGCGGACATCGGCCACTATAAAGAGCTTTTTGATATACGAAGTGATGCAGGATACATCTTTATACTGATGTTTGGCGATAAGCAGATTGGCAGTGAGGCTCAGCTTGGCGACAGCGTGCAGAATCAGAAATTCTATGAGTTTTTCAGGGACTGTTTGAAGTGCAAATGCCGCTGCATTGTGGGGCCGGTGATGCTCGACAGGGTGGTCGTATACGTCGCACAAAGCATAGACGATGAATACCGTCAGCGCGTTGCCGCCATCAGTTATATTGAATCCATTGTGGACAAGCTTGAGCAAAAGTACAACATTGGCTTCAAAGCGGGCATCGGTAAAATACACAGCGATCGCGACATCATGATATCGTATCAGGAGGCATTAAAGGCACTCAATCATACAGAGGGACAGAAGATTATACATATTGACGATATCGCGCCTAACATTTCAAGCTTCGGACTTGAGCTGCTTGCAGAAGAGAACAAGCTGATCAAGGCGATAGAAAAGGGCGATTCCCAGCTGTGCCTTGGCATATTGACCGATATTTTCAGCAAATTCGCGCCAATCATTGACCACGAGGGTGTGCGAAACAAGCTGATAGAAATATTGGTTGTGGCGCATCGGCTTGCGATAGAAAACGGCGCAGATAGCGATAAGACGGATGATTACGCCAATTATCTCTCTTCGGTACTCAACTGCACCAACCGTAACGAATTCAAGCAAATACTGATCGAAAGAATATGCAGCATTGCAAGCCGTATCAGCCGGTCGAAGGAGACAACGATCGGCATCATCGTTGATAATGCGAACAAAATCATCAACGAGCGGTTCTCACAGGAGCTGACGCTTGATGATATATCCAAAGAGCTCTATATCAGCCCTCAGTATTTCAGCAGGCTGTATAAGCAGGAAATGGGTATCAACTTCATTGAAAAACTGACGGCTGTTCGTATGGATAATGCAAAGAAGCTGATGGAAAAAGGTGATTACTCAATCAAAGAAATATGCTACATGTCGGGATACAGTGACCCCAATTATTTCAGCAGACTTTTTAAGAAGTTCGAAGGTGTATCTCCGTCCGCCTATCAAAAGCAGTTCTGAAGGAGGACTAAGTATGAAAAAAGCAATGATACTCCTGCTTGGCTTGCTTCTGGTTATCCCTGCAGCATGTCAGGCTAAGCCGACTCAAGAGAAGAATGATGGCAAAATACTGATCGGATACATTTCAGAATCGATGACCGTGCAAAGATGGGCGCTTGACAGGGAGCTCTTTGTGGACAGAGCGGAGCAGCTCGGCGCTGAGGTTTACGTACAGAACGCTTACGAAGATGCCAAAAGGCAAGAAGAAATCGGGCGTGAGATGATCAGGCAGGGTGTGGACGTGCTTGTCATCGTGCCTTGGGACAAGGATTCATTGACCGATCTGGTGCGATATGCGCAGTCTAACAATGTCAAGGTCATCTCGTATGACCGGCTGATCAGAAACGCCAATGTGGATCTTTATATTTCGTTCGATAATTATAGTGTGGGCACATTGATGGCGAGTTCAGCCGTAAAAGATCATCCCACAGGCAATTACGTGATCCTCAACGGACCCACGACAGACTATAACTGCGAGATGATTCGTGAAGGCATTGGGAAGGTGCTTGCTCCATATCTTGAAAGAGAAGATATTTTCATTGTCGGTGAAACCTCGATAACGGCATGGCGCGATGAGGGCGCATACAAATATGTGAATCAGCTGATAAGCGAAGGCATTGAGATTGATGTCATCATCGCGGCCGATGATCAGTTGGCCGAGGGCGCGGTCAGTGCGCTGAGCGAAAACAGAATGGCCGGAGAGGTTTATGTCACGGGGCAGGATGCAGAGCTCGCGGCCTGTCAGCGCATTGTGGAAGGCACGCAGCATATGACGGTGTACAAGCCCATCCGTGTTCTGGCTGAAGGCACTGCGGAAATCGCGGTGCGCATGGCAAAGGGCGAAGATCCGGGCGCGTTTGAATTGATTCACGATGGCACCGGCCTTGTGCCGTTTATCGTTTATCCGGTTATGCCGGTCTATAAAGAAAACATGGCTGACACCATCATCAAGGACGGTTTTTATGCTGTGGAAAGCGTCTACAAAAATATCGATAAGAGCTTGTGGCCCAAGTAAAAAACGGGCATAAATATAGACCGGAGGCGCGATTAACTGTCGCCTTCGGTCTTTTTGCGTCATACAGCCTCATTTTCTGCCATATGATTGATAGGGGATAGCGAACCATGGCAGGAGGGCTACTTATGGATCATGAACATTTTGATTGCGATTTTGAGGTGAATGAACCTTACCCGCCTGCGCGTGCAAGCGGCCCCAATATGGTCTATGCAGGAGAAATGCTCAGCAACATGGGCGGATGTGTATCGGAAATGAGCGCCGTCAGCCTGTATTTTTATAACGATCTGATCGCAGAGGCATCGTACCCGGCGATTGCATCGTGCTTTCATCAAATCAGCCTTATTGAGATGCATCATCTTGAGATTTTCGGCAAATTGGCGTTGGCGTTAGGTACGGATCCGCGTCTTTGGAGCACGCGCTGCTCAAGAAAGCTTTACTGGTCGCCCGCGTTTAATCGTTACCCGCGAGAGATCAAGGCCATTTTGCGCAACAGCATTGATGCAGAGTCTGCCGCCATTGCAAAGTATTCGGCACAAGCCGAGCAAATAAAGGACCCATATATCGTGGAGAATTTGAGACGCATCATACTGGATGAGCAGCGTCACCTTGATATATTTCACAGCCTGTACGCGCAATTAAAACGCGTCTAGTGCTCTGTTAATCCTAGAACTATAAGATTGTTTGTCATCGTGACAGGTGTTCAATTGTCATATATCATGAATAAAATCATGGAAACCAAACATTAATTAACATTTAATACTATACAATCCCATACACAATATGATAAAATCAATTGTTAAAATTGTGGAACAAAACAAGCATGGCAAACGTCTAAAAAAAGTCATTAACTCAGAACACAAATGTGAGAAAGGATACGTCTGTGGAATTATTAAAGATTGAAGGCTTAACCAAGATCATAAAAAAGAGAAAAATACTCGACAATATCTCGCTGAGTGTCAACTCGGGCGAAATCGTGGGCTTTTTAGGCCCAAACGGCGCAGGCAAAACGACGACCATTAAAATGATTATGGGGCTGTTCTCCATCACGAGCGGCAAAATAACCGTTTGCGGTCATGATGTGGAGACGGATTTCGAGAATGCGATGCAGAATGTGGGCGGTATCGTTGAAAACCCTGACCTCTACAAAAGGATGACAGGACGGCAAAATCTAGCTTACTTTGCCTCGATGTATGACGGCGACCAAGTGCGCAACATTGATGAGGTGGTCGAGCTTGTCAAAATGAAGGCGCGTATCGACGATAAAGTCAAAACCTATTCACTGGGCATGCGGCAGCGTGTCGGGCTGGCACAGGCGCTGCTGCACAGGCCAAAGCTGCTGGTGCTTGACGAACCGACCAACGGGCTTGACCCGATCGGTATCAAGGAGCTGCGCGATCTGCTCAAATACCTTTCAAAGAACGCGGGTGTCGGCGTATTTATATCCAGCCACCTTCTCTCGGAAATGGAGCTGATGTGTGACCGCATCTACATCATCGATGAAGGCGTCGCAATCGGCGAGAAAACGATTGAGCAGGTCAAAGAGTCTGGTGAAGAAGAGGTGTACAGCTACACATTTGTCACCAACGACAATGCCAGAGTGCTGGCTTATTTCAAGGAGCTCGATACCAACTGCGAGATGCAAAACGGCGGTGTGGTTGTGGTGATGAAGCGCAGCGAAATACCGGCCATACTCAGCAAAATCGTTGCCATGGGTATCGAGGTTTATGCGGTCAATCAAGCGCAAAGAACGCTCGAACAGGATTTTATTTCCATGACGACCGGCACAAAGACTCAGATTAAGTGAGGGATATGAATATGAATTTTATTAAACAAATAAAGCTTGAGGTTAAAAACATACTGGGCATGAAGTTCGTGTTGATTTTGGGGATACTGATGCTGCTGTTCAGCATCGCTTGGCCCATCTTCAATGCAATCGATACTTCCTCGTCAGAATCAGGGATAGACGGCAGAGCGCGCCCTTTATCTAAAGGTTATGACGAACCCTATTATGGTGAAGAGCCCATCATCGTGGACGGCATAACGATAGAGCCAAACAATCCGTTCTATTGGAATGTCAAAGGCACCATGGATGAGATGGAGAATATCAATAACTACTATCGCTTTGAAAACGCAGGAACCAAAGATATCTATTTGGCTTTGTTGCAGGAAGATATCAACTATTACCTGCCCTTTGCCAAAACGATCACAACATACAACGATTACCGGGTTGAATTGGCATGGTCAAATCACGAGCTTCGCTACGAGAGGTTTATACATCTAAACATTGATACGAGCGATATTGATGCACTCAAAGAAGCCATCAATATGCGATACTATATCGGCGATAAGGACGTATTTGAAGCCAAATTCGTCAACATTTCCGCGATGGACCGCATAGCGGCCATTGAGGAAGCGGACGATATGATTAACCGCACACTTCGAATCGTGGAAAATAACGATTTTCCCGAGTATATCGCATTGCGCATCGAACAGGAGCAGCATCGTATTGAAACCCATAAAGATATGATTGCCTTGTATGAGCGTCAGATCATCGAAAATCCCCAGAGGGAAGAGGAACTCAAATGGGATATAGAATGGCGCAGAAAAGACATACAAATCATCAACAATAACAATATACCGCTGCTTGAATACCGACTGGAGAAGAATATAAAGCCAAATACCGATGTATGGCAGAACACAGCCATCAGTGAGATGCAGAATGCGCAGGTCAGTCTTGAGTATATGACGGTGATGACCGAGGAAGAGTTTAATAAGAATCCAGAAAACAGGCGTGAGCATGGCAGCTATGCGCAATATATGGAGCAGATAAACAAACAAATTGACGAATACAACAGCACGATATTAATCGCCCGCGCATCGATCGATTCGGATAAGCCGGACTTAAAGTATGTACCCAGCGCTGCCAGGGGCCAGACACTCGATTTTCTGATTTACGGCACCATCGTTGCGCTGTTTGCCATCGTGCTTGGCGGTTTGCTGATGGCCAGCGAATTCCAGTTGGGTACGATTCGGCTGCTGATGATCAGGCCACGTACACGCGTCAAAATACTGATGTCCAAGTTCACGGCGGCGCTGATAGTATGTATTGCTCTTTTCATCGCCGGTGTTATAATCAATATTGTGATGAACGGCATCTGCTTCGGGTTCGCCGACTTTGCATTCCCGAAATTCTCGGCGGCCGGACAGACAGGCTTCTTTGCCTATTACCTGCCGATGATGCTGGCCTGCATCGTGCCGATACTGTTCGCGTTCTGCGTGGCGTTTATGCTGTCAACAATCGCGAAAAACATCGCCGTGGCGATATCGGTGCCTGTTGTCTGCTTTGTGGCCTGCGTAATCGTGATGAGCCTGCTCATAGAGCGCTTTGGCTTCCATTATTATTATGATTTTTACCCGGGCATGCCATCAAACATCACCAGCGAAATCAACTGGCTGGCGTGGACGCCTGTGCCCTATGTGCAGCTGTCGAACTTCTTTACCGTCAATTCGCCGCTGCAGAACCTGATAAAGGCCGGTATGCCGCTGCAGCTGTGGTATGGACTCAGTGTGATGGGTGTGCTGTCGGCGGTCTGCGCCGCCATATCCGTACTGGCGTTCCGCAGACGTGATATTACACAATAGAGAGGCTTTAGCATGAATGAGAACAACAGTTTCTTGAGCAATTACGGCAAGGACGAGAGGCAGGACAAGCCGCAGGACAAGCCGCAGGACGAGAACCAGAGCGTGGCGCAGGACGAGAATCAGGGCGAGGCGCAGGATACACCGCAGGACAAAGCGCAGATCACTGTGGACGCGCCCAAGACCTATAAGTATGAGCAAAAAAGCGGCTTTAAAAAACCCGAACGCAAGGATGACGCGCCTCCCGTATCCGGCGGAGGCAAATCCAAACTGACGATCGGACTGATTACCGGCGGCGTGCTGCTGGTGGTTGCGGTCTTGCTGATTGTGCTGCTCTCGGGCGGCGGCGTGCTGCTGCCCGATTTTGTGGGTGAAAACTGGGCGCTGTCACAAGTGCAGGTATGGGCGCGCGAAAACAGTGTGCTGATTCAGACCGAGCAGGTTCACAGTGATGCGATAGATGCGGACAGAATCATCGCTCAGGACAAAGAACCGGGCACACGCATCGGCAGCGGCGAATACGTGCGCGTGACGGTGTCCTTAGGCCCCGATCTGACGGTCACGTTGCAGCTGCCCGACATCATGTCGATGACGATGCAACAGATTGAAGAGTGGGCAGCGCAGAATTTCTTAAGCCGCGTGCGTTTTGCCACCGAATTTGATGAAACCGTTCCATCGGGCGGCGTGATTCGTTTCGAGGTTAATGACGACAGTGTTGTCGGCGGTATTGTCAGGCGTGATTCGCCTATATACATCATCATATCCAAAGGGCCCGAAAGCGAAGCCGCAACGATTACCGTGCCGGATTTCAAAACGAAATCGATGGCTGAAGCGTATGCGTTCGCCAATGAGAACGGCATCACACTGACGATCAAAGAAGAATTTGACGATTATGTGCCGGCAGGTGTTGTGATTTCGCAAAGCGTCAAGGCAGACGAGAAGGTCAGCCGCGGCAGCGAGATTACGCTTGTGATATCCAAAGGGCCTATGGTCACGGTACCCAGCTTTAAATCTTATTCGAAGGAGAACGCCATGGCGCTCGCGTCATCGCTGGGCATTCCGATTACCATCACCGAGCGCTATTCGGGCTCATCAGCGGGTGCTTTTCTCTCGCAAAGCATTGCCGCTGGCTCGATATATGAAAGCGGAGATTTTCTTGAGCTTGCGTACTCGCTCGGCAACAGGATTATCATTCCAAGCTTTGTCGGGCAGACGCAGGATGCCATCGAAAGCTGGGCACAAGCACTCAATGAGCAGGGGGCCAGCATCAAAATAAAGAAAGCGGCCGATACATACAGCAGCATGCCCAAAGGCTCGATCATCACGCAAACTCCATCAAACGAATCGAAGGGCATCAAGACCACGATCACAATAACACTTTCGCTTGGCAAAGTTGTTTATGTACCCGATTTTATCTCTGGCGCTAAAGACCCGGATCACGCGTATACAGTTGAGGAAGCGCTTGCTGTTTGTGAGCAGATTGGGCTGATTCCCATTTTCGAGCAAAAAGCAGAAGCAGGCGTATTGCCGGGTGTCGTTTGGTATCAAAGCATCGCTGCTGGAGCCGAGAAGCCGGAAGGCACGGTCATCACGCTGTACTATCAACCGGGAAAACCGAACGTATAATAAAAGATGAAAGGCCGCTATGCAACAGCACGGCGGCCTTTGCTTTATATGTCCCGTGTATAGACCTGTGTCCGAGGCGGTACAATGAAAACAGCACGCAACATGCGGAGGGACACTATGCAGGATAAACTCGATGCACTTGACGGCAAAATCATCGCGCTTTTTGAAAGGCGCATGGCTATGGTCAAAGCAGCGTCTGCCAATGATAAGCGCCAGCTGGCAGAGCAGAGAAAGCGGCGCGGGGCGCATGCCGCGGACAAAACTGTGCGGTATGCGTGCGATGGTGAGGTGATCGCATATACCGAAGAGCTTGTGATGCTGATGCTGCGTGCCGCCTATCGATATGAAAAAAAGCTGATCGCACGCAAGCGGCGAAAAGTTGCACGTCAATAGCTCCATTTATTTATATGCATACGCACAATGACACAGGCACAATACAGATGACAAATTGTGTATGCATTTGTGGCTTTTATTTTTCGGTTGTTTTTGTTACAATTGTATGAAGAAACGGGGGCGAGCATGTACATCACGTTTTTGGGCGCGGCCGGTTGTGTGACGGGATCGTGCACAATGATAGAGGCGAACGGAAAAAAGATACTCGTGGACTGCGGCATGCGACAGGGCAGGGATGAGAAAAACACACCCGTGAAGGATGGCTTTGTGTTTGACGCGGCTGAGATAGACGCTGTTTTTCTAACACACGCGCATATCGATCATTCGGGACTGCTGCCGCTGCTCGTTAAAAAGGGTTTTTCGGGCAGCATTTACTGCACCGGCGCCACAGCACAGCTTTGCTCGATCATGTTTCCGGATGCGGGCTATATTCAAGAGATGGAAATCGAGTGGGAGAACAGAAAACGCCGGCGTGCGGGCCGTGAGGAGATCGAGCCGCTCTACACCGCCGAAGACGGCCGCAGAGCGGTGAAGAATTTAAGTCCGCTTAATTACGGTGAGCAGCGCACGGCGCTTTATGGCATCGATGTGCGCTTTGTTGATGCGGGTCATCTTTTGGGCTCATCATCGATAGAGCTTTTTATCACCGAAAAGGGTAGGCAAAAAAAGCTTGTGTTCTCCGGCGATATCGGTCAGAAGGACAAGCCGATCATCAAGGATCCGCAGTACATCGAAGAAGCTGATATCATTTTTATGGAAAGCACCTATGGCGACAGGCTTCACAAAGAAACCACGGATGCGCGTGAGCAGCTCAAGAAAGTGCTGATCACGGCACTTGCGCGCGGCGGGAACATCGTGATACCATCATTTGCTGTGGGGCGCACGCAGGAGGTGCTCTACAGCCTCTCCGTGCTGCTTGAGGAAAAAAGCGTTCCCGGGCTTGAGAACGTGCCTGTTTATATCGACAGCCCCTTGGGCATTGCGGCGACGCAGATATTTGAGGAAAACAGCCGCGGCTACTTCGATGAGGAAGCCATGGCTTACAGGGCAAACGGCGTTAAGTTTTTCTCGTTCGATACGCTTGTGGTGGCACAGTCGGTCGACGAATCCAAAGAAATCAACTTTGATGAACGCCAAAAGATCATCATATCGTCGAGCGGTATGTGCGAGGCAGGGCGCATCAAGCACCACTTAAAGCACAACCTGTGGCGCGAGGATTCCACCGTTTTGTTTGTGGGGTATCAGGCCATCGGCACGTTGGGGCGCTCTATACTCGACGGTGCAAAAAAGGTTAAGATATTCGGCGAGGAGATACAGATAAAAGCGGCGATCGAGCGGATAGAAGGCTTTTCGGGTCATGCCGACAAAGCGGGATTGCTTGAATGGATCGGGCATTTTGATAAAAGCCGGATAGAAAAGGTGTTTGTAATGCACGGCGAGGCAGGCGTTTCACACGCGTTTATGGAAGAGCTAAGACAGCTTTCATACGATGCTGTCGTGCCAAGCCTTTTCGGCAGTGTGGATACGAATGATCTCAAGGCCGTCGTTTCCGCAGCGTATAATGAAAAAACGCATGATAATGGGCTATCGGGTCTGTTGTCATTGATAAGCGAAAAAATTCAAAGAGCAGGAGAAGCGGACGCGGCTCGTATGCGTCGGGAACTTTCAGCGCTGATAGATCGATGGAATTAACAAGGCTCAGTTAGCGCATAAAGGCTTAACGGCCGGGTAAGGGGTACATCATGGCAAGAATCATTAAGCGAAGAAGAAACTATGCGTCACCGACGGGATACCGTTCGTCACGCGGCACAAGAGCAAGCGGCAGCACAAGAGCGAGCAGCAGCGCAAGAACACGCGGCAGCGCGAGAGGGCGAAATCGGCGCTACAGCGGCATTGCGGGCTTTGTGCAGCGGTATTATAAGATTTTGGCGATCGCGGGTATCGGCTTGGTGATCGTGGTGCTGTGCATTGTGCTTATTGCGAGCGGTCAGGATACCGTGGCATCGCATACGGTGATTGATCCCGATACGGGTGAAGAAATCATCGTTGAGGGTGACGATCCTGTTTATGAATACACAGATGAGGAACTCGCCGGCCTTGAAGGTACGGGTGTTGATTTTATGTTCGATGATGATGAGATGATGGCGAGTGCAGGTATACGCATCGGCGTGACAGTAGAAAAACTATCAAGCGCAGAAGAGCAAGCTGCCGTCAGCCGTTTTGAAGAGGCATGGAGCAAAGCCAAAACGTTAAAAAAGGTTTCCGGCGTGTATTACTACGATGCGGACGGCAACTATAACCAGCATGTTCAGGATGTCAGAAGCCTGATCAACAGACAGGTGGATGTGATCGTTATCGCGTTTACCACAAAAGAAAACTACGAAATGGCTGCGCTTCAGGCACAAAAGGCAGGTATACCCATTGTGGCGTATAACGCGCCCGCAGGCAGCAGCTACGACATCAATGTTGTGACAGAGCATGCGGAATGGGGCGCTGCTTATGGGCGTTTTGTGGCGCAGAAGCTCACATCGGGCGTTGTTGTACCGGTGCTTTATTCACAGAGCAGTGAAATGGGTTTGCTGCGCTCCGGTTCAGCCAAAACAGCGCTGACTGCTAATGCGCAGATCACTGTCGCCGATTCGATTTATACCGAGGGCAGTGCCAGCACTGCAAAGAACGAGATCACAAAGCTGCTAACGGATTCGACGATTGACGCCGTCATTTGCGACAAGGGGCTGGCCGAGCCTGTTTTGGATGCGTTCATCGCGGCGCGCAAGCTGCCCAAGGTGATGTGCGGCGATGTGACAGCGGGCTTTATCAAAAAGTGGTATGCGCTTAAAAACGGCGGTATTGATGTGACGCCGGCCGCAGGCGCCAATCAGACACCGCCGCCGCCGGAAACCTTTTCGGCACAGCCGGGCGAATTTATCGTGTGCGCGCAGCCCGCGCCATCAGGTGGGCTTGCCGCGGCATTTGATATCGCGGTGGAAATGGCAAAGGGTCGCAAGCTCAAGCAGCCGGGTCAAACATACAAGTTTGGCGTACAGACGATGATCACAGATGCGAACCTTGCCACCTATTACGCGATGGTCAAGGACTGGGACAACAGCTTGGCTATTGGCGAGTATCTGACCGACAGCGTGCTCGATTCACTGCTGCATCCGCTGGAAAATGAGCAGTAAACGCATCGATATCACTGTGCCGCTTCGGCACGGCATGGCGCACCATCCGGCCGATCCGCCGATCAGCATTGTGCCGCTTCTTTGCACAGATAAGGGTGATGTCGCCAATGTCAAGCACTTAAGCTTCAGCGTACATTCAGGCACGCATATGGATGCGCCTTATCATTTTTTGCAGCACGGCAAAAGGGCGGACGAATACCCGCCCGATTTTCTGTGCGGCCGGGCGCGCGTGATCGATCTGACGGCATGCGGCGATATCGGCCGTGACGATATCGCGCAGCAGGGCATAGAGCACGATGATATCGTGCTGCTGAAAACCACAGGTAGCGCGCACATGAACGATGCGCATTACTATACGGCGCATCAGAATGTGCTGGCATCTGCGGCAGAATTTTTGATAGAAGCAGGTATTCGCGCAATCGGGTTCGATTATCTCTCGATAGAGGAAGACCCCGCATTTCCCGCCCATCGCTTGCTGCTGGGCGCAGGCATACCCATTATCGAGGGTCTGTGCTTAAAAGGCGTTAAGGCGGGGCTATACCGCCTGACGGCCATGTGCATGCGCATTGATGACGCGGACGGCGCGCCTGTGCGGGCGGTGCTCGAAGCATATGAATAGGAGCAGGGGCGGGCATATGGCCTGCTTTTTGCTTTTTAGGGAACCGATTGGATTTGACAGGCGTCTAATCCATAAAGGGGGACTGATTTCATGAAAAAAATGATTCTGCTGGCTGTTGCGGCAATGTTGATGTTGGTGATGTCTGCTTGCGGTGCCGATGTGCTGGAAAAATCGCCGTACGATGCGCAGACTGCCGATTTACGCATGACGATAAAGCCCGATATAGTGGCTGCTGATGCGCAAACGCTTGGTATCGTTATCGAGAGCCTTTCGGAAAACGAATACATCACCGGTGTTGACTTTGGAATCGAAATGCAGCGTGACGGCACATGGTACACCTATGCGCCCAAAGAGGATTTGGAATGGATTGATATCGCACTCATCATCGAGCCGGGCGGCGTTTATGAAGATGAGATAACGCTGTATAGCTTTTACGGCAAGCTGAAGCCGGGCACCTATCGGGTGGTCAAAACGTTTTATCAGATCGATAAAGACAGCAGCGTGGCTTTCGGACAGTTTATAGTCGAATAAGAGGGTATTTCTATATACGTTAGCCATGAGGTTTCACAATGAAAAAATTGAACCATGTGACGATGCTTATCCCAATCATCTTGCTGATAACAGGATGCCAACCGACTCCCGAAAAAGAAATTGTGGTGCATAAAGGCAGCGACGCATTGAAGCAGGCCATAGAAGCTCCGGCAGTATCAGAGCATGCCGATAACATAACAGTTCCAGCCGAGACTTGGCAGTATTGTTTTGAACCTTACGAAACAAGTGGCGTAACGATAAATATCGACGCTGTATTTGAATTGCCCCCGGTAACGGCTTACCCTGTTATGAAGGTTGTTCCACACGCATTCACACTACAAGAGGCTCAGGCGTTTGTGGATTATTTTATGCAAGGGCAGCCGATTTACAATCAAGAAATCGCAGCCACAAAATCAGATATCGCAGAGAAAATCGTAAAGCTAAAGGCTCAGATCGTTGAAAAGCAAAATGAGATAAAAGAAACCGATGACATGGCTTTGAAAAATGCGCATCAATCATTTATTGAGACGCTGACAGAAGATTTGCATCAATTGGAGATGCAATATGAAAAAGCGCCGGTTGATAACCCAAAGCCGCAACCCGCTGCAATTGAATTTAAAGAGATAAAAAACCAAGGCCAAAAAAATTCTAAAGAAATATTTATTGTGGCTGATTTAGGCAAGCAAAGGATGGCGACAGCAAGCGTTACTGTGTACGAAAACAATCTTGGCAACATAATCAGCTTTAGAAATATGGATTCAAACATGCGGCGTTATCATGATTATGAAGTCACAGATACGCTGCAGGGGTTATCTGTGACTAGACAGCAAGCACAGCATACAGCGGAACAAACATTGCAGTCATTGGGCATATTAGACATGCAGATCACTTCAACGAAGGTCAATGTCGATGTAAAGACACCAGAAGAATTTGAGCAAGCCATAAGCGATCCGAACAGGAGAAAGTGCTATGTGTTTTATTTTAGCCCTGTTGTCAATGGTCTTACGACCACTGATATCACACCGTGTTATGGCATTCAGACTGATGATCATAACGAGACGTATGACGAGATGTGGCTTCAGGAGCGGCTTTCCATAAGTGTTGACGATACAGGCGTCATCATGTTTGAATGGCTGTGCCCGGGCGATATTATCCAAACACTCAATCCAAATGTCCAGCTACTCGACATCGATACAATCAAGAATATTTTCATACAGCAAATATCGTTTCAGAGAGTCTGGTCAGCATCGGAGGATGATAAGAGCATCATAGAAGTCAAGAATATACAATTGGGCTACATGCGGGTTAGAAATAAAGATGACAGCAGCTATTTGCTGCTTCCGGTTTGGGATTTTATAGGCGACTGGAGCCATGCAAACAACACAAGCACACCAAGCAGCAACATCAGTTCAACACAAAAAGATGTCAGTTTTTTAACGGTAAATGCGATTGACGGAAGTGTGATAGACAGATATAAGGGTTATTGATATAAAGCAGCTCAATACAGATAACAAAATGAATAAGATGGTATCTGTTATCGAAAAAATGATTATCAATGCCAATTCTATTAGCGATTGAAGCTCATAGGTAAAAGGCTTCCTTTGTGAGGCCTTTTTTACGTATCCATCGGCCTGATGACGGGGGAGGGCTGCGTATTGAATACGGTGGAATAAGGCGGCACCGACTGCGTCAGCCACACATTGCCGCCGATCACGCTGTCGTGTCCGATGCGCGTATCGCCGCCGAGTATCGTCGCACCCGCGTAGATAATCACATTGTCCTCGATATCCGGATGGCGCTTGACACCCTTGATGGGGTTGCCGCTCTCATCAAGCGCAAAGCTTTTCGCGCCCAGCGTCACGCCCTGATACAGCTTCACACCGCTGCCGATGGTGCAGGTTTCGCCGATTACCACGCCCGTGCCATGATCGATGAAAAAGCGCTCGCCGATTTGCGCGCCCGGATGGATATCGATGCCGGTGTTGCGGTGCGCGTATTCAGTCATGATACGCGGCATCACAGGCACATCGCATTCATGTATCAAATGTGCGATACGGAATATGCTGATGGCCTCGAGCGACGGATAGCTGAGCATGATCTCCTCAAGCGATTTGGCCGCCGGATCGCCCTCATACGCGGCTTTGATATCGGTTTGCAGCATCAGCCGTATGGCGGGAAGGCCCTCGAGTATGCGAATTGTGGTCTGCTCGGCGCGCCGGTCAATAAATCCGAGCGTT
>OBJA01000724.1_pt1 | contig 27070 bp, 20 predicted proteins | sample 1519751 | NCBI WGS metagenome assembly OBJA01 (sample SAMEA3881238, study PRJEB22517) | soil metagenome | biome: lake sediment; feature: soda lake sediment; material: sediment, water from around vicinity | place: India | collected 2013-12-23 | depth 3 m
TTGGTTATTTGGTTAATGGTTTTTTTTCCAACAACCCAATAACCCAATAACCCAACAACCCAACAACCCAATAACCCAATGACCCAATAACCCAATAACTCAATAACCCATCAACCCAATAACCCCCTATTTCCTCTCCGAGGCCTGTTCGTAGTATAGGTTGATGATCTTCAGGATCACGCTGGTTGATTTTTCAAGGCTTTCCAGGGGAATGAACTCATATTTGCCGTGAAAGTTGTGGCCGCCGGCAAAAATGTTGGGGCAGGGCAAGCCCATATACGAAAGGCGCGAGCCATCGGTACCTCCCCGGATTGGCTTGATCCTGGGCTTGATGCCCAGATCCTTCATTGCAAGGTTGGCGATCTCTACAATGTGGTAAACCGGCTCAACCTTTTCGCGCATATTGTAGTACTGGTCTTTCATTTCCAGAGTGAAGGTTCCCTCACCGTACTTCTGGTTCAAAAAGCCGGCAACCTGTTCTATGAGCTTTTTGCGGTTCTCGAACTTCCCGCGGTCATGATCACGGATGATGTACTGGATGGTGGATTCCTCAACAGTACCATCAAATTTGATCAGGTGAAAAAAGCCTTCGTAATGTTCGGTAAACTCCGGGCGATCGAATACCGGGAGCATGTCGTTGAACTCCGCACCCAGGATCATGGAATTGATCATCTTGTACTTGGCCATACCCGGATGCACGTTGCGCCCCTGGATTTTGACCTTGCAGTATGCCGCGTTGAAGTTCTCGTATTCCAGTTCACCCAGTTCACCCCCATCGATGGTATAAGCGTACTTTGCCCCGAATTTCTGCACATCAAAATGATCCACTCCCTTGCCTATTTCTTCATCCGGAGTAAAGCCAACCTTGATGGTGCCATGCTTGATATGGGGGTTGCTGACCAGATACTCCATTGCCGTCATAATGGCTGCAATGCCGGCTTTGTCATCGGCTCCCAGCAGGGTGGTGCCGTCGGTGGTGATCAGGGTCTGACCAACGTATTTGCTCAATTCGGGGAAGTCCTCCACCTTCAGGTACATTTTTTTTTCCTGGTTGAGCAGAACGTCTTTCCCGTCATAGCTTTTGATGATCTGCGGCTTCACGTTGGCACCATCCATATCGGGGCTGGTATCAACATGGGCCAGGAAACCAATTACGGGAATATCCCGATCGGTATTTGCTTCAAGAGTTGCCATCACGTAGCAGTTTTCATCCACATGGGCATCCTGAAGGCCTATGGCTTTGAGTTCTTCAACCAGCAGCCTGGCCAGATCAAATTGTTTGGATGTGCTGGGAAATGTCGTGGAGCCGGGATCACTCTGGGTATCTATACTGACATAACGCAGAAATCTTTCAAGTAATTTTTCTTTCATTGCTGGGGTTGTTTGTGATGGTACCTCCCTGGGGTGGTTCATCGGTGAATGAATAAAACGGAAAGGCCAGTTTAATTGTTTATTGCAAATGAAAAGAAGCTGAAGACCTCCTTTGTCTTCAGCTTCTTTTGAAATTCAGTTGTTAATCTTCTTTTTTCGCCATCAGGGCGGTGAGATACAGGTAAACGCAAAGCAAGGTGAACATAGCCAGGCCAAGCCATTGTGAACCGGGGTGAGCAAGCCATCCGGCAGCTTCCACATCCAGCCCGCCAAACCTAAGCATGGCACTAACCACTCCCATCAATGCACCCCCGGCAATGAAACCACTGGCCACCAGGGTGCCACGTTCTTTGCGGGCAGTATTCAGGCTTGCATTTTGGCTGCGGTTGGCCACATAATAGGCGATGATCCCGCCTACCAGCAGGGGAGTATTCAGGTCGATAGGAATGAACATACCCAGGGCAAAGGCCAGGGCTGGTACCCCCAGCATGGTGAGAATCAGCGACATGAAGGCCCCGGCTCCGTAAAGCAGCCATGGAGCTGCACCCCCGGTCATCATAGGTTCAATGACTGCCGCCATGGCATTGGCCTGAGGTGCCACAAGGGCTCCCTCGCCTTTGAAGCCATAGGTTTGGTTCAGGAGGATGATCACTCCGCCCACGGTGGCTGCCGAAACAACGGTTCCCAGGAATTTCCAGGACTGCTGTTTGTAAGGGGAAGCACCCAGCCAGTAGCCGATTTTCAGATCAGAGATAAAGCCCCCGGCCATTGCAAGGGCAGTACATACCACCCCACCTATGATAAGGGCCGCCACCATGCCCGAGGCACCCGACAGACCTACCCCTGTCATGATCAGCGATGTGAGGATCAGGGTCATCAGGGTCATGCCCGATACCGGGTTGGTTCCTACTATGGCAATGGCATTGGCTGCCACGGTGGTAAACAAAAACGAGATGATCATCACAATCAGCAGGCCCACCAGGGCATGGGTCAGATTCTGGACTACTCCAAACTGGAAAAATACAAAGATCATGACTGCAGTGAGCAAAATGCCTCCCATGATAATGCTCATGGGCAGGTCGCGTCGGGTACGCATCCCGTTCTGGGCTGTGGAATGTTTGCTGAATGTTTCCTTCGCGGCAAGTTTCACGGCCGAGCGGATGATTTTCGAGGAGCGGATGATGCCGATAACCCCGGCCATTGCAATCCCACCGATACCGATCATGCGTACATAATCGCGGAAGATCAGCTCCGGGGCAACCCCTGCCATAAAACCAGCATCGCCAAACATGGCCCCTGCATGGGCTATCATGGGAATGATCACAAACCAGCCCACGAAGGAACCCGCACAGATGATCACAGCATATTTAAGCCCAATAATATAGCCCAGGCCCACGATGGCAGCACCCAGGTTGAGCTTGAATACCAGCTTGGCCTGGTCGGCAAGCTGCTCGCCAAAGGGAATCACCCGGGTTTCGAATACCTCATTCCACCAGCCAAAGGTGGCAATGATAAAGTCGTAGATCCCTCCGATAAGGCCTGCAAACAGCAGCACCTTGGCCTGGCTTCCGCCTTTCTCGCCCGAGATGAGTACCTCGGTGGTAGCAGTTGCTTCCGGGAAAGGGTATACCCCGTGCATTTCGGCAACGAAATATTTGCGGAAGGGGATTAGGAACAAAATGCCCAGGAAGCCCCCCAGCAGCGAGGACAGGAATACCTGGTAAAAATGGGCCTGCAAATCCAGAATGTAGAGGGCAGGCAGGGTAAAGATTGCACCAGCCACAATTACCCCGGAGCTGGATCCAATTGACTGGATAATGACATTCTCGCCCAGGGCGTTTTTGCGGCGGGTGATGGAGGAAAGACCCACGGCTATGATGGCAATGGGAATGGCCGCTTCAAATACCTGTCCGATCCTCAGGCCAAGGTATGCTGCAGCAGCCGAAAAGATAACGGCCATCAGCAAACCCAGGGATATTGATCGGAAGTTTACTTCAGGGTAGATCCTGTCGGGGGCCAAAACCGGGATATAATCCTCACCCGGAGTGAGTTCCCGGTAAGCATTATCGGGCAATCCCGTTATCTGGTAATCAGTTTTTTCCATATGCTGTTTGGTTAGGTGAGAAAATCTGATGTGATTGATTGTTTTTTTCTGTCCCGCTTTTGCAGGCACACTTGCAAAGCTACAAATGTTATATTATGATCGGCAAGATGCTGGATTTTTTTTTAGGGCTTCTTTAAAAGAAAAGCGGGAAACTATCCATACAGATGTTCTCAGATCAGAAGAATGGCCCATATTTTCTCAAATAACTTCCTTGAGCCTGGAAATTATCTCATTATCACATTATCTGCAAAGCATGATCCCTGCTGCAAAGCGGCCGCTGAGCCCTTTGCCGGCGCGTGATGAGAAGAATATATCGGAATGGCATTGGGTGCAGAGGCTGGAAACTTCAATGTGATCTTCCCTGACGCCATAATCAAGGAGTTGCATCTTGTTTGCCTGCCATTGATCAAAGATGTATTTGCCGGGGTTTTTTCCCGGCAGTATCACATGCTGCAGGCTGCCAAGGGCGGTGAGGGTTTCCCGTTTCACATCTTCGCCCACTTCGTAGCAGCAGGGCCCGTTTGCCGGGCCCAGGCATGCCAGGATGTTCCCGGTTTTGCAACCATACTGTTGTATCATCATTTCAAGGGCATGGGGTACGATGCGTTTCAGGGTGCCCCTCCATCCAGCGTGAAGGGCTGCAATAACCCGTTCAACCGGGTCGTACAGCAAAATGGGAACGCAGTCGGCCACCAGAACATTCAGGCAGATGCGCTCCACATTGGTGATCATGCCGTCGGTATAGGGTATGGCATCTTCGCGTTCGGCCGCCCCACGGCCCCTGCTCTGGCAGTCGATGATGGCAACATTGGCCGTGTGATCCTGGTTGGCAAAGGTGAACCACATCAGGTTAAGCCCCAGGGCCTGGGCCAGCTGCTGGCGGTTCTGAAGCACGATAAAGTTGTCGTCCCCTACATGGAATCCTAAATTTAAACCTGAAAAGTTGGCCTGGCTGTGCCCTCCGGCACGCGTGCTTACATAATGACGCAGCTTTTGGTGGCTGCCCAGAAGATCAAACTGGTACAATAGCGTGCCGTCTTTCGCAATCGACTGCATAAGATATGGTTTGGGAGTGTAAGTTAAAATTTTTTTTAACACGAAAACAGATGAATTTGTGGAGGCCTTTTTATGAATTACAATGTAGTTTCTTTTCTTCTTACCTTTAATCTTTAAAAAAAACTGATGGCCGGGATCTATATCCATATTCCTTACTGCAGGCAAGCCTGCCATTATTGTAATTTTCATTTCTCTGTATACCAGGGCAACCGTTCGGCCTTTGTGGGCAGCCTGCTGAAGGAGATTACATTGCAAAAGGATTTTTTGCGCCCTGAAGCTCATCAGCAGCCCCAGCTTATCCTGGATACCCTTTATCTTGGGGGAGGCACCCCTTCCTTACTTCCGGCCGGGGAGCTGCAGATGATCTTTGAGCAGTTGGGTAATTATTACCAGCTGGGGGTGAATGCCGAAGTGACCCTTGAGGCCAATCCTGACGATCTTACACCTGATAAGCTCCGCAGCCTGCGTCAGACCCCGGTAAACCGCCTGAGCATTGGCATACAGTCGTTTCATGAACCAGACCTTAGGTACATGAACCGGGTGCATTCCAAAGGGCAGGCTCTTCAGTCCCTGGAAGATGCTCTTGATGCAGGTTTCAGCAATTTGACGGTTGATCTGATCTATGGCACACCCACCCTTGATGACAAACAATGGGAGCAAAACATCCTGAAGGTGATCAGCCTGGGCATCCCCCATGTTTCGGCTTACGCCCTGACGGTAGAAAAAAAAACCGCCCTGGAGGTTTTTATCCGTAAGGGAAAAGCTACCCCGGTCGATGAGGAGCAGACCGCCCGGCAATTCGACATACTGCTCAGCCTGATGCATATGCATGGCTACCAGCAGTATGAGATATCCAACTTCAGCCTGCCGGGCCATTATTCACGCCACAACCTCAGCTACTGGACAGGCCAGCACTACCTGGGCCTGGGCCCCTCGGCCCACAGTTATAAGCAGGGCCAACGATGGTGGAACATTGCCAATACCTGTGCATATATCGATGCCCTGGAAAAAGGTTCGATCCCCTGTGAGACCGAGATCCTGACTCCAAACCAGCTGTATGACGAGTACCTGATGACTTCCCTGCGGACCATGTGGGGATGCGACCTTCAGGAGATAACCCGCAGATGGGGCGGGCAGCGGGCCTCCCTGCTGGAAGCCCAGGCTGAAAAATACATATCCGGGGATTTGATGCAGAAAACAGGCCGAAAACTCGTACTTACCAACAAGGGCAAGCTCTTGGCCGATGGCATCGCCTCCGACCTTTTCATTGTTGAATAAGCGGATGTTTCAGTTTTTGTAAGAAATCAAACAGAAAAGGCGAAAATACTCAAAGCACGAAAATTTTTCGGTTTTTGAGCTTTTGCTGTTTTTGTGCTGATCTTTTTTCTTTGATTTCTAATAATTTAACTATAATATTGCATAAAAAGAAATGCATTCAACCAGCCAGCCATGAAAAAACAATACTGGATACTGATCACAGCAATTTTGTTGATTTTAGTAGGCTTGATCCTGCACCTGAGCCTGGGCAGCATGTTCAGTGCAGGAGATTATTCGTTTAACTGGTTTGCTTCCGGGGATTATTCGGCCGGGGTATTTGCTTCTGGAAAATTTGCTGTAGGGATTTTTTCAGCAGGTATCTTTTCAGCTGGCATTTTCTCGATTGGGATTTTCTCGGTGGGCATATTTTCCATCGGGATCTTTAACATTGCGGTCTTTTCAATAGCCTTGTTTGCCCTGGCCCGGCAAAATTGCCTGCCATCTTCTTTCGGGGGAGGCAAAGACTAAAGAAACCCTGGTTATTCAACTGCTTTTCCGAACAGCAGTCGGACAACCCGTTTGTTTGACACGAACAACAGTCGGACAATTTTTTTCGATACCTTGTCCGATACCAGTCTGATACAAGTCCGATACAAGTCCGACAAAAGGCTGTCCGGATTCGGGGGGAGGAAAAGCCTGAGCCAGGGATGGGCCAGGCAGATTTAACTTCATGATAAATAAAACCCGCTGGTTATGCCAGCGGGTTTGTTATGATGCTATCTGCTGATTATTCGTTCTCTATGGCAGCGATTGATTTGCGGATGATGTCAACGCATTCCATGAGCTGCTCTTCGGTGATCACCAGCGGGGGTGCAAATCGGATGATGTCGCCATGGGTGGGTTTTGCCAGCAGGCCATTTTCGGCCATTTTCAGGCATACATCCCAGGCTTCCTTGCCGTTTTTGGGTTTGATGATGATGGCATTCAGAAGACCCTTACCTCTAACGGTGGTTATCATGTCGGATTTAATGGCCTTTAGTTCGCGGCGCAGGATCTCGCCAAGGTATTCGGCCTTTTCAGCAAGATTTTCTTCCTTTACCACCTCTAATGCGGCCATGGCTACGCGGGCTGCAACAGGGTTGCCACCAAAGGTTGATCCATGCTGGCCGGGCTTGATCACCAGCATCACCTCGTCGTTGGCCAGAACTGCCGATACAGGATAGATACCGCCGCTGATGGCTTTGCCCAGGATCAGCACATCGGGTTTTACCTCTTCGTGATCGCAGGCCAGCATGCGGCCCGTGCGTGCAATACCGGTTTGTACCTCATCGGCCATGAACAGTACGTTGTGCTGCTTACACAATTCATATGATTTTTTCAGGAAACCCGCCTCGGGAACATAAACACCGGCCTCACCCTGTATGGGTTCAACCATGAAACCGGCCACGTTGGGATCTTTCAGGGCTTCTGCCAGTGCATCCACATCATTGTAGGCAATACGGATAAATCCGGGGGTGTAAGGGCCATAATCGCCATAACCGTCGGGATCGTTCGAGAAAGATACTATGGTAGTGGTCCGGCCATGGAAGTTGTTTTCGCAAACCACGATCTTTGCCTGATTCTGCTCAACACCTTTCACACGGTAGGCCCACTTGCGGCAAAGCTTGATGGCTGTTTCAACAGCTTCGGCACCCGTGTTCATTGGCAACACCTTGTCATAGCCAAAATATTCAGTTACATACTTTTCATATACCCCCAGAACGTCATTGTGAAACGCGCGTGAAGTAAGGGCAAGTTTTTTTGACTGCTCAATGAGGGCATCCACGATTTTCGGGTGGCAATGCCCCTGGTTAACAGCGGAATAAGCCGATAGAAAATCATAATAGCGTTTGCCTTCTACGTCCCATACAAATACTCCTTCACCCCTGGATAATACCACCGGCAGGGGATGATAATTGTGTGCTCCGTGCTTATCTTCCAGCTCAATGGCTTTTTGGGTAGTGATTTTTTCGTTCATGATCGTACTCATATCAAAATCTCCTTGGTTTATAAATGAATTTCGGAAAGGCAGCAGCTACCTTTCTGCTCTACAGTTTATTTGCCGCAAAGATAGGCAAAAGCCAAAGGATAAAAAAGCATAATAAAGAGCTGATTGAATAAAAACTGTGGACGTGAGAATAAAACCAAAGCTTTGTGTCTGCCCTGGATTCAGGGATAAGTTTATTACAGGCGCATTCCTTTGCCTTTCCCCTGGAAAAATAAATCGGTTGCAAAGACGCAAGTCATTGCTAACGTAATGAATGAATAAAAAAACCGGCAGCTTCCCGAAGGAAGACTGCCGGTCACCATCACTCATCACCCGTGATCTTCAGTATTTTCAGCGACGCGCCTGATCGTAGCGTCTTTGAACTTCTTCCCAGTTGATTACGTTCCAGAAGTTGGTAACATATTCTGGGCGACGGTTCTGGTATTTCAGGTAGTAAGCATGTTCCCAGACATCCAGCCCCAGTATGGGGGTACCTTTTTTATCGGCAACATCCATCAGGGGGTTATCCTGGTTGGCGGTGCTTGTAACTTCCAGTTCGCCATTGTTATTCACAATCAGCCATGCCCATCCGCTTCCAAAGCGGGAGGTGGCTGCTGCGTTGAATTCTTTCTGGAAATCGTCGAAAGAGTTGAATTTTCTTTCAATAGCCTGCATCAGGCTCCCTGATGGCTTGCCTCCGGCATTGGGGGCCATGATGGTCCAGAAAAGGGTATGGTTGTAATGGCCACCTCCGTTGTTGCGTACAGCTGTGGGGTGGTTGCTCATGTTCTCAAAAATTTCCTCAAGGCTCATGTTTTCCATGTCTGTGCCTTCAATTGCCTTTACCAGGTTGTTAATATATGCCTGGTGGTGCTTGGTGTGGTGGATCTCCATGGTCTCCCGGTCGATATGCGGCTCAAGGGCATCATAGGAGTAGGCCAGCTCAGGTAAAACGTGTTTTTCAGTCATTGTTGCCATAGTATTTTCTGCTTTTTCGTTACTATTTTTTATGGTTCCTGATCCCTGGCTGATGGTGAGAATTGCCACTGCAATACTAGCCAGTAGGATCCCTTTGGTAATTGTGTTCATGATTTTTTATTCCGGGTTTTAATGGTAATGATTTTATTTAATCTCAATTTAAGTAACAAGGTAAACTCCTTTTTGTTTAAATTCATCTTCCAAATGATGTTATTTTTTCATCGGGAACTGATTTCCTTCGTTTCAGCCGGATTCTCAGGAGAGATACTAATATAGGGCCTGATTTTATCCAGGAGTTGATTGTCGATAAGCACCGATCGCAGGATATCCTGCTCTGTTTCAAATTGACCGTGCTGGTTGCGGATGGCTACTATTGATCTGGCCGTATTGAAGGAGATATAGGGATGGCTTGACAGTTGTTGGACTGTTGCCGAGTTGATGCTGATTTTTCGCAGCAGCGTGGTATCCACCCTAAGGTTCTCACGGATTCCCTGGAGGCGTAGGGAGTCCATTCCATAGACCTCCAGGAGTTGATCGATGCAGTGGAAGCCACCCAGGAATTCGCGATAGCGCACAATGCGGCTGCCGAACACGGGTCCTATTCCGCGCAATTGTGTCAGCTGCAGGCTGTCGGCCCGGTTGAGCTCAAGCATCAGGGGCTCAGGTACTGGTTTGGTAGCCGGCTGCCTATCAGGGATTCGCAACCCGGGCCGGGGAGGGAGATCGATGAAAGGCTCCAGGGCTGCATAAAGACTATCGTCGATCAGGTATATGCGTGAGAGGTCTTCCCGGTAGCGGAAACTTCCCCCTGCCTGGAGATATTTCTCCACTGAGCGGGCAATTGGTGCAGCCACGCCCATCTGCTGCCATTCTGCCGCGCTGAGCTCATTGGGGTTGAATACACTGGGTTGACGCCTGAGCGTCTTCAGGGAATCTTTCTGCTGTTGCAGTATTGCCAGCTGGGCCTGGAAGCGGAGGATCTGTTGTTCAGTGGCTGAAAGATCGGCCGGCTGCAAAGGCTTTATAATACCAAAAATCCATGGGGCCAGCATCACCAGCAGTATCAGCACCAGCAAAACCATGATGCCATTGCGCTCTGTGCAACTGAAATAAAAAAGATCCCTCCAGTCCATAATAAGCCAAAATATTGATATTAAAGATAATAATTTATTTGACAAGAAGAAGATGATGCTATTGTCTGGATCAGAATTTTCAGAATTTAGGTTGCAGAGAAAGCTTCAGAATATTTGCTTATTTTTGGCATGAATACAATTTTAAATTAAGCATATGGTCAAATGGATCAAAGGGACTTTCGCCCTGTTCATATTTCTTGCTGTTTCTATACAGGAAGTTAGCTGTCAGCTGCCTGATAATGCCAGGCTGAAGGAACATATGCAGCAGGCATTTTCTCAGACTGACCTGAAAGCTGTGAATTTCGGGTATGTTACCCGGGGAGGTAATCGCTTTGATCTGAACCTGGGGTCGGCTGCCTGGGAGGAGCAGGTTGAATTAACGGGCGACCATATTTTTCGCATCGCATCCATGACCAAGGCCATTACTTCTGTGGCTTTGCTCCAACTTTTCGAACAGGGCAAGCTTGATCTGGATGAGCCGGCTGGTAAGTATCTGCCAGAAATTGACAGCCTTCCCCTTCTTTCCGATCAGGGACAGTTGCAGCAACCCGCCGTTCCTGTTACGGTACGTCACCTTTTGACCCATACCTCTGGTTTCGGTTACAGTTTTATGGACCAGCGGCTGCAGGCTTTCGGCAGGCCTGCCCAGTGGCCGCATGCCGATTTGCCAAGGCTTGAAGAGGCCGGCACCCGCTGGATCTACGGCACAGGTACCAACTGGGTGGGCCGGCTGGTGGAGCATATCTCGGGCATGGATCTGGAGAGTTATTTGCGTACTCATATCACCGGGCCATTGCAGATGGACCATACCTGGTTTAATGTACCTGATTCATTGCATCATCTGATAGTTTCAACCGGAAGGCGCACTGAGGCTGGTATTGCCGAACAACCCGGAAGGGCACCCGCCAGGGCTGAATCGTCGTACAACGGGGGAGGGGGGTTGTTTTCTTCCCTGAACGACTACCTCACCTTCCTGGAGTGTATTCTGAATGAGGGGAGCCTGAACGGGCAGCAGATTCTGCGGAAACAAAGCGTGGAACTGATGTTTGCCGACCAGCTTCCCAAGCTGCTTCCCCGTGAAAACCAGCATCATCATGGGCATAGTGTTGCATGGGCCATCCAATACCAGGATAACGACTACGGGCGCAAGAAAGGCTCTGCCTACTGGAGTGGGATACTCAACTCCTATTATAGTATTGACATAAATACGGGAATTGCCGTTGTTACCATGGCCAATATCCTGCCTTTCCCCGATCAGCAGGTGCTGAACCTTTACAAGGAATTTGAGAAGAGGGTGAGAATGGAAGAGGAGTAGGAGGGGCTCCCGCTCCATACCTTTAATTATTTCTGTCAGAAAAATATTCCTTTCTGTCGCACATATTATGTGCCATGGCTTTTTAAATCCTTTGTATTCCACAAGTGACAGGGGTTTGCTGTTTAATTTTATTCACCTGTCCCGCTGTATTGTAACGGTAATTTTATATTTTTGGCCTCTTCCGGAAGGTATTCCGGAGGCAAACAACACCAATCAACCAACCAAAACAACAATTTTTCTATGTCAACTTCAGGAAGTGGGGGTCGCGACGGATTCACCAGTAAATTCGGTATTATATGCGCGGCTGCCGGTTCAGCTATCGGCCTGGGCAACATCTGGCGTTTCCCATACGTAGTAGGTGAGAACGGGGGGGGCGCATTTTTATTGGTTTACCTTGGATTCATCCTTTTGCTGGGCATTCCGGTGATGCTTTCTGAGCTGCTGATCGGGCGCCGTGGCCAGCGCAATACCTTTGGTGCCTTTCGCAGGCTGGCTCCTGGTAAGCCCTGGTGGATCGTGGGGGTGATGGGTATTGCCGCAGCCTTTATGATCCTTGCCTTTTACAGCACCATTGCCGGCTGGACCCTTGAGTATGTTTTCAAAGCCCTCACCAACTCCTTCCAGGGAAAATCTACCCAGCAGCTGGCCCATATGTTCCAGGAGTTCCATACCCAGGCCCTTTGGCCAATTTTCTGGCAGGTGGTATTTATGATCCTCACTGCAGGGATCATCATGGGTGGTGTCAGAAAGGGCATCGAAAAATATTCAAAGATACTGATGCCCTTCCTGGTATTGCTGTTACTGATCATGTGTGTTCGTGCAATAACCTTGCCTGGGGCCATGGGAGGTCTGCAGTTTTTATTCAAACCAGATTTTTCCCTTATCACATCCGGGGTGTTCCTGTCAGCCTTGGGGCAGGCCTTCTTTTCCTTAAGTATAGGCATGGGTGCCCTGATCACCTATGGCTCGTACATCAACCGGCAAAACAATCTGACAAATATTGCAATTGAGGTATCGGTGGCCGACACTCTGATTGCCCTGCTTGCCGGGGTTGCTATCTTTCCGGCGGTTTTTGCCTTTGGCCTGGATCCGGCCGAAGGACCCGGACTGATCTTCAACGTCCTGCCCAACATATTCCAACAGATGCCAGGAGGCTACTTCTTTGCCCTGATGTTTTTCATACTGCTGACCATTGCCGCGCTAACATCTTCCATCTCAATTCTGGAAGTGGTAGTAGCCTTTATGGTTGAAGAGCTTAAAATCAAACGTTTTGCTGCCACTCTGATGGCAACCCTGGCTGCCATTATGGTAGGAGTGCTCTGCACCTTATCCTTCAGCAGCTTAAGTGATCTGACCATTGCAGGGCAGACCATTTTCGGGCTGCTGGATTACACCGCCTCCAACATACTGCTGCCCCTGGGAGGCTTGCTGATAGTAGTCTTTGTTGGATGGTACATGAAGCAGGCCGATGTGAAGGATGAATTATCAAACAGCGGGGTGCTGAAGCTGAGGCTGATGGCTGCATTTACTTTTATCGTCAGGTTCGTGGCTCCCATTGCCATTGCCATAGTATTTCTAAACAGTATAGGTTTAATAAAATAAAAGAAAGAATATTATGTCAGAATTTCTGGAAGTTTTAAACAGTATCATCTCCTGGTATAACGAATATATTGGCGGGTATTTGATATTGTTCCTCCTGGTGCCAACAGGAGTGTACTTTGCTTTCAAATTTCGTTTTTTGCATGTTCGCAAATTTGGTCACTCCTTTGCCATCCTGGCCGGGCGTTATACAAAAAAGGGCGAATCGGGCGATGTGAACCATTTCAAGGCCCTGACCACGGCCTTATCGGCTACCGTGGGAACCGGCAACATTGTAGGGGTGGCTCTGGCCATTTACTGGGGCGGTCCGGGGGCGGTTTTCTGGATTTGGGTTACAGGCTTTTTTGGAATGATGCTGAAAATGGTGGAATGTACCCTGGCCCTTAAGTTCCGTAAGTTCAATGATGACGGTACCGTCTCGGGTGGCCCCATGTATTATATGGAGCATGGGCTGAAAAAGCAGCTTGGCAAACATGCCAAAACCCTGGCGGTTATCTTTGCTTTTGCCACGGTTGTTTGTTCACTGGGTACGGGAAATATGGCACAGAGCAATTCGATGACCGATGTATTGAATTCAAGCTATGGTTTTCCAACCTGGGCATCAGGCCTTGTAATTACCCTACTGGTACTGCTGATCATTGTAGGGGGGCTCAAGCGCATTGCCGAAGTTACTTCTCGCCTGGTACCCTTTATGGCTGCCATTTATTTTATTGCTGCCGTTCTTGTAGTAATTCTGAATATTGATAATTTTATTCCTTCACTGGTACTGATTGTAAAAGATGCTTTTACTACCCAGGCAGCCACCGGAGGATTTGTGGGCTCGGTATTTATCATGACTCTGATCATGGGTGTTCGCCGGGGATTGTTCTCCAATGAAGCCGGGCAGGGCTCAGCAGCCATTGCCCACGCGGCAGCCCGCACGCAATACCCCATGCGTGAAGGGATGGTCGCCAGCCTGGAGCCTTTTATTGACACCCTGTTTATCTGTACCCTGACAGCCATTGTAATTATCACCACGGGCGCCTGGTCGCATCCCGATGCAGCGGCAGGGGTTTCTCTTACGGTACTGGCTTTTGATCTTGGGCTGAGTAAGATCAACCTGGGATATCTTGCACCACATATCATTTCGGTGGGCCTGATGTTGTTTGCTTTCTCAACAATTATTGCCTGGTCGTATTATGGTTCACGAGGGGCCCAGTATATCCTGGGCGACAGGGCAATTAAACCATACTATTACCTGTATGCCTTGTTTGTATTTTTTGGCTCGGTATGGGGCCTTGACCTGGTGTGGAACTTCGTGGATATGGTAATTACTTTTATGACCATTCCCAACCTGATTGCGATCATTTTGCTGGCGCCGGTCATGAAAAAGGAGATCGACAACTACTTTAATATGCCCGATTATAACAAGCGGCCCCAATAACAGCTGATATCATAATAAGGCATAAAACATTTTGGTTTTTTTGAAGTTGTTAATAGGATGGCAGAAAATTTGCATGCCATGCCATGAAATCCTATGATCAAAAAAAACGACAAAAACCTGCTGCCCTTGGTGGTGCTGCTGTTGCTGGTGGTAATAATGCCGGCCCTGGTACTGTATGCTCAGTCGCCCAATAAAGGCACTCCCATTGAGTTCAATGCCAGTAGCATGCAGTTCGACCGGCGCCTGGGGCAGGATGTTCGCCGGCTTATCGGAAACGTGGTTTTTCACCACGAAGATACCCGCATGTATTGCGACAGCGCCTACCTTTTTACCGCTACCAACAGTTTCCAGGCTTTCAGCAACATCCGCATTGAGGTTAGTGATACCCTGGATATTTATGGCGACCGTCTGGACTATGACGGCAATACCAGGCAGGCCGAATTACGCGGCAGGGTGCGGATGGTGGATCCGCAAATGACCCTTACTACCGACCGGCTGAAGTATGACATGAACTCAAATACAGCCAATTACTATACCGGGGGGCGAATTGTGGACGATCAGAACGTGCTGACCAGCCAATGGGGTTTCTATTATGCTGATGAGAAAAGATTTTTCTTCCGGGGAGATGTGGTACTCACCAACCCTGAGTATGTAATGCACTCCGATACCCTTCTTTACAACACGTATACCGAGGTTGCCTATTTCCTGGGGCCTACCACCATAACCAGCGAGGAGAACCTGATCAGCTGCCGCAATGGATGGTACGATACCCGCCACGATATTGCCCGCTTTAGTAAGGAAGCCTATATCAGCAGCAATGAACACTCTATAACCGGCGACAGCTTGTACTACGACCGCAGGTTGGGTTATGGAAGGGCTGACCGCAACATTGTGATCCACGACAGCATTCAAAATACCCTGATCAACGGTCAGTTTGCCGAACATTTTGAAAAAACAGGTTTATCAGTGGTTACCGGAGATGCAGTGCTTACTGTTATTGCCCAGAATGATTCCTTGTTCTTGCATGCCGATACCCTGAAATCGGTTTACTATGAGGAAGATGATCAGCGCTGGGTGTTTGCCTACAACAGGGCCAAATTTTTCAGGAATGATTTGCAGGGTAAAAGCGATTCCATTGTTTACAGCTTTGCTGATTCTACAATCTTTCTTTATCATGATCCGGTGATATGGACTGGCCCCCATCAGCTGACTGCCAATCGCATCGAGGTACTGACTTCCAATGAGGAGGTTCGTTCCATCGAACTTTTTGAAGCAGCTTTTGTGATCTCTCAGGAGGATACCCTGGGATATAACCAGGTGAAGGGCCGAAGGCTCACAGGTCACTTCCGGGAAAATGACCTGTGGAGGATCGATGTTTTCGGAAATGGTGAAACCATTTATTATGTCAGGGAGGAGGATGGCACCCTTGTGGGAATCAATAAGGCACTTTCATCAAATATTGTTATATTCGTGGAAGATCGCCGGGTGGTGGGTATACGGTTTTTGCAAAAACCAGATGCCAATCTTTTTCCCCCTGGTAGACTTAGTGCCGAGGACAGGCTGCTGCGAAATTTCCGCTGGCTGGCCAACCGCAGGCCTGAATCCAAAGAAGATATTTTCAACTGGTAAAAAGCTTTCAGAATCATGATTGGTTTTGAAAAGAAGACCCTTAGTAATGGAATGCGCGTTCTGGTGCATTTCGATCCCACTACCCCGCTGGCAGTGGTGAATCTGTTGTATGATGTTGGGGCCCGCGATGAAGCCCCTCACCGCACGGGTTTTGCCCATTTGTTTGAGCATTTGATGTTTGAAGGTTCGGTGAATGTTTCTGAGTTCGATATGATGCTTCAGGATGCGGGGGGCGAAAACAATGCTTTTACCACTAATGACTTGACCAACTACTACATTACCGTTCCGGCACAGAATCTTGAGACGGCTTTCTGGCTTGAATCGGATCGCTTGCTTGGTCTGAGTTTTTCGGAAGAAAAACTTAGAGTGCAAAAAAATGTGGTGGTTGAGGAATTTCGCGAGTCATTTTTGAATCAGCCATACGGTGATGTGTGGATGTTGCTTCGCTCGCTTGCCTACCAGGTGCATCCCTACCAGTGGTCAACCATCGGCAAAAGTATTGATCACATTCAGCAGGCTACCCTTGATGAGGTGAAGGGATTTTTCGACAGGCATTATCATCCTGGGAATGCCGTATTATCGGTTGCCGGAAATGTGCAGGCTCAGGAGGTTTTTGAGCTGGCCCATAAATGGTTTGGTGATATTCCTGGCCGCGAGCTCCCGGGTCGCAATTTGGCCATTGAGCCCGAACAAAACCAGCAAAGGCGTCTGCGCGTTGAACGCGATGTTCCTTTTCATCAGCTGGTGATGAGTTTTCCCTGTCCCGCAAGGCAGGATCCGGGTTTTTATGCAGCCGACCTTTTAAGCGATGTTCTGGCCAACGGCTCCTCATCGCGGCTGATGCTTCAGCTGGTGAAAAAAACCAGGCTATTCAGCGAGATCAATGCCTACCTTACAGGAAGCATCGACCCGGGCCAATTCCTTGTATCGGGTAAACTTACTGAAGGTGTGTCGCCCGAGCAAGCTGAAGAGGCCGTATGGCAGGAGCTGGAGAAGCTGATCAAATACCCCTTGTCAGGCCGTGAACTGGAGAAGGTTAAAAACAAGGTGGAAGCCTCCCAGATTTTCTCCGAAAGCAGCGTGTTGGCAAAGGCTATGAACCTGGCTTATTATGAATTACTGGGAGATGCCAACCTGATCAACCAGCAGATGGATCATTATTTTGCGCAAACTTCCCAAAGCCTGCAGCAGGCTGCCGGCATGCTGTTTCAGCCTCAGAAGGCATCTGTATTACATTATTGCGCCAGGAATAATTCCGGTAGTTGAAATTTTATCCCCTGAATATGCCCGATAGAAAGACCCCTCCCAAGAACCGAATCATTACCCAATTGCCCTTTATTGAGCCAGGCAAGCGTCTGCTGGATAATGGATTCCCGGTTTACTACCTGGAAGGGGGCACAGAGGAGATCATGAAAATTGAATGGATCTTCCATGCGGGTAGTTATTACCAGCAAAAACCCCTTACTGCCTTCTCGGCCATTAACCTGCTCAAGTCAGGCTCCCTTAGCCATTCGGCAGATCAAATAAGTGAGATACTCGACTTTTATGGAGCTTACCTTTCCCTGGATGCACAAAAAGATATCTCTTCGGTTATATTATACGTACTGAATAAAAACCTGGATCCTGTTCTTGAGCTGCTGCGCGAAATTATCAGGCAGCCTGATTATCCCGATGATGAAACCCGGATATTTCTGGATAACCAAAGGCAGACCCTGGTGATCAATAACCAGAAGATGCAGCACCTGGCCCGGGCATTCTTTGCCGAAGCACTGTTCGGTGAGAAGCATCCCTATGGGTACCGTGCAAGGGAAGAGGATTTCGGAAGTATCAGCAGGGAAGACCTTCTGGAGTTTCACCATCAGCGGATCCATGCTGGCAATGGCCTTTGCATCGTTTCGGGAAAAATACCTGAAGGATTGCACCAGAAACTGAATGATTATTTTGGTGATCAGCAATGGATAGGTCCAAAAGTTGAAAAATCGGATGATATCCCGATTGTACCCTCGGGAGAAAACAAAATGCTGATCCACCGCCAGGAAGCCCTTCAATCGGCCATTCGCATCGGAAGGCGGATGATCACCCGCCAACATCCCGATTATCACCGGGTAATGATCACCAATGCTCTGCTGGGAGGTTTTTTCGGATCCCGGCTCATGCAAAACATCCGCCAGGGTAAGGGCTATACATATGGGATCCATTCTACACTCGTGTCTCTGGTGCGCGATGGTTATTTTTTCATCAGTACCCAGGTGGGTGTAAATGTTAGTCAACTGGCTGCAGATGAGATTTATCTTGAATTGAAAAAGTTGCGTTCGGTTCCTGCCAGCAGCTCTGAGCTTCAGGTGCTGAAGAATTATCTTTCGGGCAATTACTTGCGTTCATTTGATGGCCCTTTTGCACAAGGTGAGAAGTTTAAGGAAGTGGTGATTTTCGGTTTGAACACCAGTCATTTTGATGAATTTCTGCTGGAACTGAAAAACATTACCCCGCAGATGATCATGGAAACAGCTTCCCAATACCTTCACGAGGACCATATGCTGGAAGTGATTGCAGGAAAGAAACCGGAAAATGAATAAATTTTTTTATCCCTTCGCTTTATAACCTCCTGTTCTACTTGCTTTCCCGAAAAATCCCAACTTTTTCTTGTAAAAAGGTTCCCGGCAGGCAGGATTGCTGTTCGGCCCATCTTGCATGATTCCGGAAGGCCTGATTCAGCTCCAGGCCATCTTCTTGTCCGGGCCATATTTGAGCCGTATTTAAACCGTACTTTAACCGTATTTAACCGTATTTAAACCGTAATTTTACGGGTGAAATACGGTTTAAATACGGTTGAAATATAACGATGGGTTTATTTACTTATCAGCACATTCAGCAGCCAAAACTTTATATTTTCTTTTTGTTTATATCAGGATGCTGGAAAAGGCAGTAATTTTTTCTGTCAGGATGATTTGTAAATGGCAGGGCTGCAGCCTTTGATTTAAGCTTTTTTACAACACACTCTAAACAAATTTTCATACTTTTGCATTTCATTCTAAATATCAGGGCCTATGTTACCAGAAACCGAGAAATTCTCTCTAGAAGGTTTAACTTTTGACGATGTTCTGCTGATACCGGCTTATTCGGAGATACTTCCCCGGCAGGTGGATGTAACCACCCAGTTTTCGCGCAATATAACCCTGCAGATTCCCATAGTGTCGGCAGCTATGGACACGGTGACCGAATCGCGCATGGCTATTGCCATTGCCCAGGAGGGGGGAATAGGGGTTCTTCACAAGAATATGTCGATCGAGCTTCAGGCCAATAAAGTTCGCAAGGTAAAACGTTCCGAGAACGGTATGATCATCGATCCGGTGACCCTTCATGAGAATGCCCGCCTTGGTGAAGCCCTCAGGATCATGAAGGAATTCAAAATCGGAGGTATCCCCGTGGTGAATGATGGCAACCGCCTGGTAGGCATACTAACCAACCGCGATCTGCGTTTTGAAAAAGATCTGAACAAGCCGGTAACAGAAGTGATGACCAGCCAGAACCTGATCACTACAACAGAGTTTATTGATTTTGCTGTAGCAGAGGAGATACTGCAGGAGCATAAAATTGAAAAGCTTCCTGTAGTGGACGCCGATTATCGCCTGGTTGGATTGATCACCTACCGTGATATTATCAAGATCAGGGAAAGGCCAAATGCCTGCAAGGATCAGCGCGGGCGATTGCGGGTAGCGGCAGCCGTTGGTGTGACAAGCGATACCCTGGAAAGGGTGGAAGCCCTTGTTTCAGCCGGGGTAGATGCTGTTGTAGTAGATACAGCCCATGGTCATTCGGCTGGTGTTTTGGAGATGGCCTCCCGGGTGAAGCGTAAGTTTCCTGAACTGGATCTGGTGGTTGGAAATATTGCTACGGCCGAGGCTGCCCTGGCCCTGATGAAGGCCGGTGTTGACGCCATAAAAGTAGGTATTGGCCCTGGAAGTATATGTACAACCCGCATTATTGCAGGGGTAGGTGTTCCTCAGCTTACTGCTATATACCAGGTTGCCAAAGCCCTTGAAGGTTCAGGCATTCCTGTAATTGCCGATGGAGGAATCCGTTTCACGGGCGATGTGGTAAAAGCACTTGCAGCAGGTGCTTCATCCATTATGGCCGGAAGCTTGTTTGCCGGAGTGGATGAAGCCCCGGGAGAAACAATTATTTTTGAAGGCAGGAAATTTAAAACTTACCGGGGCATGGGTTCCATTGAAGCCATGCAGCAAGGCTCAAAAGATCGTTATTTCCAGGATGTGGAAGACGATATGAAAAAGCTGGTTCCTGAAGGAATCGTTGGCAGGGTCCCTTATAAAGGAAACCTCTCGGAAGTGATCCATCAGATGGTAGGTGGTTTAAGGGCTGGTATGGGTTATTGTGGCGCAAGGAATATCCTGGCCCTTCACGATGCGCAGTTTATCCGCATTACCAGTGCAGGAGTGCGCGAAAGCCACGTGCATGATGTAACAATTACCCGCGAAGCACCCAACTATAGCAGGTAAGAAATATATTTAAATAGCGTCTGAACCAAAACACAATAACCATGATGAAATTGCCTTTGCTTTCTCTGATATTGTTTTGTTTTGTGGGAATGATTGGTCAGGCATTTTCCCAGGAATCTGACCCGGTGCTTTTCCGTATCAACGAATATGAAGTACATCTTTCAGAATTTGCAGAAGTATACCGCAAAAACAACCTGGAGATGGCAGTTGCCGATCCCCCTTCTGTAGAGGAATATCTGGAGCTTTTTATCCATTTCAAGTTAAAGGTCATGGAAGCAAGGACCCTTGGGCTGGATACCAATCCCTCATTCATTAGTGAGCTTGCTGGTTACCGCGAGCAGCTTGCCCGCCCCTATTTTTATGATCAGCAGGTAAACGATCAGCTGTTGCAGGAAGCCTACCAGCGCATGCTTTTTGATATCAGGGCTTCACATATTCTTATCGCCCTTGATGAACATGCTGCCCCTGCCGATACCCTGCGGGCTTATCTGCGGGCAATGGAAATTTACCAGAGGCTGAATGGTAATGAATCTTTTGACGTGGTGGCCAGGGAACTCTCTGAGGATCCCTCGGCGCGTGACCGCGCTGCTACGGCTCAAAGTCCGGGATATCGGGGAAACTCAGGTGACCTTGGGTATTTTACCGTCTTCAACATGGTTTATCCCTTTGAATCGGCGGCCTATAATACCCCAGTGGGGCAGGTGTCCCTTCCTGTTCGCTCTCCCTTTGGTTATCACCTGGTTAAGGTGACCGATCGCCTGCCCGCTATTGGAAGAGTAAGGGCAGCACATATCATGATCAACAGCCCCCTGGGTACACCCCCCGCTGAGGAAGAAACAAACATGCAGAAAATCAATGAGCTGCATCAGCGGTTGCTACAAGGCGAGGATTTTGGGACCCTTGCAGCCCAATTCTCCCAGGATGGTGCCTCGGCTGCAAGAAACGGACAGTTGCCCGAATTCACATCCAGCCGCATGGTTCCCCAGTTCATCAAAGCTATTAGTCAGCTTCAGGAACCTGGAGATTTTTCTCCTCCTGTGAAAACCGACTTTGGCTGGCACATAGTCATGCTGCTGGATAGAAAAGCACCCGCCTCCTTCGAGGAAGAGTATTTCGAGTTGCGAAACCGCGTGTCGCGCGACTCCCGATCACGACTTAGCAGGGATGTAGTGCTGCAAAGGCTTAAAAATGAGTATGATTTCAAGGAGCAATCAAACAACCTGGAAGTGTTCTTCCAACTGGTAGATGCTTCAGTTTTTGAAGGACGCTGGGATGCCAAAGTGGCGATGGAACATGATAAACCTTTATTTTCATTTGCCGGTAAAACGCTCACCCAGCGTGATTTCACCAAGCATCTTGATCTGGTGCAGGGAATGCGCACTCCCGAAAGCATTCCGGCCTATGTCAGGTCGGTGTATAATAACTGGGTGGAACAAAGCCTGATTGCTTTTGAAGATTCGCTGCTTGAAGAAAAGCATCCCGAATTCGGTTCCATAATGAAGGAATACCATGAAGGGATCCTGCTATTTGAACTTACCGATAAACTGGTCTGGAGTCGTGCTGTAGAAGATACCCTGGGGTTGGTTGAATTTTTTGCCAACCATTCGGATCAATATATGTGGGAAGAGCGGCTGAATGCCAGCATTTATATTTGCAGGGATGAAAAGACTGCATCACGGGTACGTAATGCCCAGAACAGGGCCAACCGGAGAGGTTCCGATCTTATGCAATACCTGAAGGTGGAATCTCTCACTGATATATCAGTTAAAAGCGGACTTTTTGAAAGAGGTCAGGATCAATTGATCGATCATATTGAATGGAAACCTGGCTGGACAAAACCCTTTCCCTGGAATGGAAATTTTGTGGTTGTAAATGTTCAGGAGGTGATTCCTGCCCAGCCTAAAGCAATGGATGAAATTCGGGGCTTGCTGATTGCCGATTACCAGAATTACCTGGAGAAACAATGGGTGGAGCAGCTGAAGGATAAATATCATATTGAAGTTAATAAAGAATTACTTGGTAGATTGGTTTTTTAGAATGGGTTGATTAAGTTTTTGAAAAATGAGTTGTTTTCTTAACCGGATCAAAATATTATTCTCCTTTGGTAAGGTTTCCGGCTTTTTCATTTTGGCAGGATTATTGTTTTTTACTTCCTGCGATTGGGTCAGAATGAGAACCAGAAACGATGCTGTTGCCCGGGTGTATAATCAGTATCTTTATAGGAGCGATCTTCTGGGTATTGTTCCCCAGGGAACATCTGCAGCCGATAGTGCCCTGATCATTCAAAAATACATAGACAATTGGGTAAGACAGAAGATCCTGGTGCGGGAGGCCAATCGGCAACTTACCCTAAAAAAAAATGAATACGAGAAACAGTTGCAGGATTACCGCAATTCACTGGTTATTTATGCCTGGGAGAACCAACAGGTGGTAAATCAATTGGACACGGTGATCACGATTCAGGAAATATCTGATTTTTATGAACAGAATTTGGAGATCTTTCAGCTCAAGGAAAGTATCGTCAGGATTTCCTATGTGAAGGTTCCCCTGCAAATAAACGACCCGCAGAATATCAGCAGGCTCATTCGAATGGATGATGCTAACAGTCATGCCGAACTGGAAGAATATTGCCTGCAGCATGCAGCCTCGTTTTTGCTGGATTCGGAAGCCTGGATGGTGTTTAACGATTTATTGCGAGAGATACCTGTTCAAACTGGTAATCCGGAAAGTTTCCTGCGATCTAATGATATGGTTGAACTAACTGATGAATTTTACCGTTATTTCCTGCGCATTCATGATTATAAGCTTAAGGGTAGTACTTCCCCCCTGGGATTTGAACACGATAATATCCGGAATATCCTGGTCAACAAGCGGAAGATGCAATTCCTTACCCAGTTGCGTCAAAAAGTAGTTCAGGAAGCAATTGATAATAAGAATATAGAAACTTTTTACTAGAAAGGATATCAGGCACACCTGATACCATACTGAACAATGAACCTAAAATGAACAACAATATAATGAAGAAGTTAACTGTAATTATTGCCGGCATGCTGCTGGCACTTCCTGTATTTGTCCATTCCACCTATTCTCAGGAGAAGGTGATCATAGATCAGGTGATTGGCGTGGTTGGAACTGCGGCAATTCTGGAGTCAGATGTTTACAATCAGCAGCGGCAGCTGGAAGCTCAGGGCATTAACCTTGGGGCGAACCCTTTTTGTGCCATTCTCGATGATATGGTTTATCAGAAGTTGCTGTATCATCAGGCTATTCTGGATAGTGTGGTGGTAGGCCCAGATCAGGTAGAGCAGGTTTTGGAGCGGCGGCTGCGGTATTTTATCCAGCAGATCGGCTCTCGTGAGAAACTGGAGGCCTATTACGGTAAATCCATCGAGGAACTGAAGGATGAGTTTCGCACCATTGTGCGCGAGCAGGAGCTGAGCCGGGCAATGGAGGCAAAAATCACTCAGAACGTCAAGGTTACTCCGGCAGAGGTAAGAAGGTTTTTCCGCAATTTGCCTGAAGATAGTATACCCATGGTAGAGAGTGAGATAATCCTGGCCCAGATTGTAAAAAAACCCCCCATTCGCAAGGAGGAAATAGAATTGGTAAAAACCAGGCTGGAAGAGTTTCGCCAAAGGGCATTAAGGGGGGAAAATTTCAATACGCTTGCCATTCTTTATTCAGAAGATCCGGGTTCAGCACGCAGGGGAGGAGAGCTTGGTTTTTATGGAAGAGGGGAGTTGTACCCCGAATTTGAAGCCATTGCCTTCAGCCTAAGGCCAGGAGAGATTTCTGATATTGTTGAAACTCAGGCTGGCTATCACATCATTCAGATGATCGAGCGAAGGGGTGAAACTGTCAACGTGCGTCATATATTATTGCAACCAAAGGTAAGCCCTCAGGACCTGAATAAGGCCAGAGCTGAGCTTGACAGTATCAGAGGTTTGATACAGGCAGGAGAAATGAGCTTTGAGGAAGCCGCTTTGAAATTTTCGGATGATCCCGGCAGGATGAACCAGGGACTAATGATCAATCCCTTTACTGGTACCTCCCGCTTCCGCACGGAGGAGCTGGAACCCAACCTGTTTTTTGCAATCGATAATCTGGAGGAGGGTCAGATCTCCATGCCTTTGCCAACAACAACCGAGGAAGGAACACAAGCTTTCCGCCTGGTTAAGCTCAATAGCCGCACCGAACCCCACAGAGCTAACCTGGAGCAGGATTATGATTTTATCCAGCAACTGGCACTGCAACAAAAAGAAAGAAGAGCAATCAAGAGCTGGATTAACAGGAAATTGCCCAGCACCTATGTTTTCATTCACGAGAACTATAAAAATTGCGAATTTGAATTCGACTGGATGAGAAATCATCAGGTCAGCAGGTAATCATTTTCTAAACATAAAAGCGCAAAAGCATGCAATTCCGGTCCGATGTTGAAGCCCTGGATGCCCTGGCAATGAAGTATCAGGAGCTCCGTGATGAAATAGGAAAAGTAATCGTTGGACAGGATGAAGTGGTCAAAGATGTGCTGATCTCCATTTTCAGTCGCGGCCATTGCCTGCTGGTGGGGGTGCCTGGCCTTGCCAAGACACTCCTGGTAAATACCATCGCAAGGGTTCTTGGTCTTAAATACAGTCGAATACAATTCACTCCTGATCTGATGCCTTCCGATATTATAGGCACGGAGATACTGGACGAGACAAGAAACTTTCGTTTCATCAAGGGGCCGCTGTTTGCCAATATTATTCTTGCCGACGAGATCAACCGCACCCCGCCCAAAACCCAGGCTGCCCTATTGGAGGCCATGCAGGAACGCTCGGTTACTGCTGCAGGAAATACCTATGGCCTGGAAGAGCCTTTTTTCGTGCTGGCTACCCAAAACCCTATTGAGCAGGAGGGAACTTATCCCTTACCAGAGGCACAGCTCGATCGGTTTATGTTTAATGTCCTACTGGATTATCCCTCCTTTAAAGAGGAGGTTGAGGTGGTACGCACAACCACTTCCAACCGGAAAGTGGATCTGAAAGTGGTGCTTACTGCTCGCGAGATCATTTACTTCCAGGAGCTGATCCGCCGTATCCCGGTTACTGATCATGTCATGGAATATGCAGTAAATCTGGCCTCACGCACCAGGCCCCGAACCAAAAATGCTCATGAGCTCTCAAATGAATACATCAATTGGGGAGCAGGCCCCAGAGCCTCGCAGTTTCTTATCGTGGGGGCAAAATGCCAGGCAGCCATCCGGGGTAAATATTCTCCCGATATTGAGGATGTCAATGCCATTGCATATGCCATTCTTCGGCACCGGATCGTGCGAAATTACAAAGCAGAAGCCGAGGGCGTGTCTGTAGAGAATATTGTTGATAAACTCCTGGCTTAGTTTAGCGGTTGAGTTTCAGAGGGGATGTTAAATTTGATAAAATCCTCCATAAAACCCCTTGAATTTACTGAGTAATTCGTATCTTTGCATCTCGCAACAGTAAAAAATCATCTCCTGACAAAACGTTCTTGAATTTTTTTTGACCTTTTTGTTGGAGATTTAAAAATTTTAATTACCTTTGCACTCCCCAAACGCGGGGAACGATCTTTGAAAGAATGGGAAGCCAGAAAGTAGCAAAAGCAAGCAAGCAAAAATAAATACCCGTTTAATGAACTTGAGTTAAACGAATGAGGTAGAGTCAGGACAGCATTTAAGTTATTTTAGGAATTAAAACAACGGAGAGTTTGATCCTGGCTCAGGATGAACGCTAGCGGCAGGCTTAATACATGCAAGTCGAACGGTAACAGGCGGTAGCAATACTGCGCTGACGAGTGGCGCACGGGTGCGTAACACGTATGCAACCTACCCTTTACTGGGGCATAACCCTGAGAAATCGGGGCTAATACTCCATAGTATCTTCGGATGGCATCATTTGAAGATTAAAGTTTCGGCGGTAAAGGATGGGCATGCGTCCCATTAGCTAGTTGGTAAGGTAACGGCTTACCAAGGCGATGATGGGTAGGGGTCCTGAGAGGGTTATCCCCCACACTGGTACTGAGACACGGACCAGACTCCTACGGGAGGCAGCAGTAAGGAATATTGGGCAATGGGCGAGAGCCTGACCCAGCCATGCCGCGTGCAGGAAGACGGCCCTATGGGTTGTAAACTGCTTTTATACGGGATTAATCGCCCTGACGAGTCGGGGTTTGTAAGTACCGTAGGAATAAGCATCGGCTAACTCCGTGCCAGCAGCCGCGGTAATACGGAGGATGCGAGCGTTATCCGGAATCATTGGGTTTAAAGGGTGCGTAGGCGGACTAATAAGTCAGCGGTGAAATATCCCGGCTCAACCGGGAGGCTGCCATTGATACTGTTAGTCTTGAGTGTAAGTGAAGTGGGCGGAATGTGTCATGTAGCGGTGAAATGCATAGAGATGACACAGAACACCGATAGCGAAGGCAGCTCACTAATATACAACTGACGCTGAGGCACGAAAGCGTGGGGAGCAAACAGGATTAGATACCCTGGTAGTCCACGCTGTAAACGATGATCACTAGCTGTATGCGATACACCGTATGTGGCTAAGGGAAACCGATAAGTGATCCACCTGGGGAGTACGTCGGCAACGATGAAACTCAAAGGAATTGACGGGGGCCCGCACAAGCGGAGGAGCATGTGGTTT
>OBJA01000725.1_pt1 | contig 27015 bp, 29 predicted proteins | sample 1519751 | NCBI WGS metagenome assembly OBJA01 (sample SAMEA3881238, study PRJEB22517) | soil metagenome | biome: lake sediment; feature: soda lake sediment; material: sediment, water from around vicinity | place: India | collected 2013-12-23 | depth 3 m
CGTCCTAGCTATTCCCGCAACTTCGAACTCAGCCCAAATCCCCCGGCCAGCCCCCGCTGCGTCCGGCCCTTCGTGCTGCCTGGAACCTATCCCCGCCCCTTGCGCCAGTTACATGCGGCATGCGCCAGCTGCAAATTCTCTGCCCGGTCCGATCCGCCCCGCGCCTTCGCCCGGATGTGATCAAAGCTCGGCCGCTGTTTCTTCCAGAGCGTGGCATGGGCCACCTCAAATCGGTGGCGCGGCATCGGCCGGCCACAGAGGGCGCACAGCCCGCCCTGGCTTTCCCATAGCGTGTTGAACAGCGCCGTCTCCGGCGGAGCGAAAGGCTGGCTCACAGGCCTGCCGGAACCGCCCAGCCGCGCCGCGCGCAGGCGGCCAGCACGGTGTTGCGCAGCAGGCAGGCAATCGTCATCGGCCCCACCCCGCCCGGCACCGGCGTGATGAACCCGGCCACCTCTGCGCAGCTTTCATAATGCGCGTCGCCCACCAGCTTGGTCTTGCCCTCGCCCTTTTCCGGGGCGGGCACGCGGTTGATGCCCACATCGATGACCGCCGCGCCCGGCTTCACCCAGTCGCCGCGCACCATCTCGGGCCGGCCCACCGCAGGCACCAGAATGTCCGCGCCCCGGCACACTTCGGCAAGGTTTGCCGTCCGGCTATGGGCGATGGTGACCGTGCAATTTTCCGCCAGGAACAGCAGCGCGGCGGGCTTGCCCACAAGGATCGAGCGGCCGATCACAACCACATGTTTCCCCGAAAGGTCCTCACCCAGCGCCCGCTTGGCGAGGATCACCGATCCCACCGGCGTACAGGGCCGCAGGCCCGCCTTGCCCAGGCTGAGCCGCCCGGCAGACACTTCGGTCAGCCCATCCACATCCTTGTCCGGATCGATCTTCTCGATGGCCGCGTCCGCGTCGAGCCCCTTGGGCAGCGGCAGTTGCAGCAGAATGCCGTCCACCTCCGGGTCCGCGTTCAGGCGTTCGATCAGGCTTTCCACTTCGCCCTGCGCCGCATCGGCCGGCAAACGGTGATGGAGGGAGACCATGCCGGCGGCCTGCGTCATCTTCACCTTGTTGCGGACATAGACTTCGCTGGCAGGATCTTCGCCGACCAGCACAACCGCCAGGCAGGGCTGCCCGGGAAGCGTGGAAACCGCTGCGGCCACTGCAGACCGCACATCTGCCGCCACGGCGGTGCCGTCAATCTTTACTGCTGCCATCGCTGCCACCTGCCAGTTCGCTGATCCGGGCCGCGAGCGCTTCTGGCCCTTCGATGTCGAGGCCTTTAAGGCGGTTTTTTCCGCCCGTCACCACTTTGACGGCAGACTTCGGCAGGCCGAGCGCTTTTGCCACAAGCGCTTCGACCGCCGCATTCGCCGCGCCTTCCGCCGGAAGGGCACGCACGCGCAGCTTCAGGAAGGGCCGCCCGGCCTCGTCCGCCGCCCATCCCTCCAGCCGGTCAGCCGAGGCCTTGGGCTGAACACGTACGGTCAGCCTGTGACGCATCTGGGAGAAATCCCGACAGTTCCGGACAGATCAGAACGGCACGAGGCCATACGCATACCGGGCGATCACCTGGCGCAGGAAGAAGATGATCAGCAGCACGATCAGCGGCGTCAGATCCAGCCCCTGCATCGGCGGCAGGAGGTTGCGGATCGGGCGGTAAACCGGCTCGGTCATCCGCTCCAGCCCCGACCAGATGGAACGGACGGTGGGGTTGCTCAGGCTGATGACGTTGAAGGTGATGAGCCAGGACAGGATCGCCTGGATGATGATGATCCAGGTGATGATGTTGAGGATCACCAGAATGACGTCGAGAATGGCGGCCATCGGACCCGTCTCCGTGAGAATGCAGTGCTTCGCCCGAGACTTAGGGGGCCCCGCCCCTTGAAGCAAGCGCAGCGGTGACGCGGCCTGCCCCGAGGAAAGATTTGGCAAGCGCAACGGCGCAGCCTAGTTTGATATATCTTTTGACCGGATATATCTGATGACCGCTTCCGAAACGCCGCTGCATCCGCTGACCGCTTTCCAGAGGGCCATGCTGATGCTGGGCACGATTGCCGTGGGCGCGGGCATGAGCATCAATTTCGTGGTGGTGACCCCGTTAACCCGCAAGGCGGGCCTCTCCGAAATGGAAGTGGCGGCGGTGATGACCCTCTCCACCGTTCTCTTCGCGGTGACGATCCCGCTCTGGGGCCGGATTGCCGATCTCGTCGGGCGCAAGCGGGTGATGATCTTCTCCCTGTTTGCCACCGCGCTGACCAATATGGCCTTCCTCTTCGCGCTGGAGGCAGCGCTGGCCGGGATGATCACGGGCACCACGCTTTTCCTGACGCTGACATTCGTGCGGGCCTGGTTTGGCGTGCTGGCGCCCGGCCTTCAGCCCGCCGCGATGGCCGCGATGACGGACGCCACCACCACGGCCAACCGCGCGGCAGGCCTTGGCATGATCGGCGCAGCGATGGCCATCGGCTCCATCGTCGGCCCGGCCGGGGCTGCCGTGCTTGCGCCTTTTGGGGCACTGGCCCCGCTCTGGGGCACAATCGTGTTCTGCGTGATCATTGGTATACTGATCAGCTTCACCCTGCCGAAAACGGTAAAGCGGCCCCGCAATGCCCCGCGCCCAAAGCCCCTGTCGTTGACCGACCGGCGGATGCGCCCGCACCTCATCTTCCTGCTGACCTATTTCGTGGCCATCGGCATCATGCAGCAAACCCTCGCCTGGTTCATCGAGGACCGCTACCGCCTGACTGATACCATGGGCGAGGCCGCCGGGCAGGCCGCCATACTCTATACCGGCATCACCTTTGCCTGCTACGCGGTTGCCTCGCTGATCGTGCAGTTCGGCTATATCAACCGGGTAAGGCCCGACCCGCGCAAGGTGTTACCGCTGGGGCTGGCGATGGTGTCTGCCGGCTATTTCGGGGCAGATGCCTTCCGGGAGCTTTATGTGGTCTATGCCTGCTTCCTGCTCGTAGGGGCAGGCGCGGCGCTGGCCATCCCGTCTGCCAATGCGCTGGGCAGCCTGTCGGTCAGCCGTGAGGAACAGGGCGCCGCCGCCGCGCTGCTGGCGATTGCCCCGCCCGGAGGGTTCATCTTCGGACCGATGATCGGCGCCTGGCTCTACGGCCTTCACTATGCTCTGCCTCTGCTGGCGGCGGGAGGGCTGGTGGGCGCGCTGGCGATCTATGCGCTGCTGGTCACGGCGCGAAAGCCCCTCTCGCCGGGCTGAAGCCTGCCGCGAGGACAAGCGGGGCGGAAAAGGGTTTGGCAACCAGCGGGGGGCAACATAGCCTGTGCCAGAAGAAGGCGGGGGAAAACCACAACATGGCAGATACCGAAACGCCGCTGCATCCGCTGACGGCCTTCCAGAGGGGCATGCTGATGCTGGCGACCATTGCCATGGGCGCAGGCATGAGCATCAATTTCGTGGTGGTCGCCCCGCTGACACGCAAGGCGGGCCTCGGCGAAGTGGAGGTGGCGGCCATCCTCACCCTCTCTACCCTGCTCTATGCCGTGATGATCCCGCGCTGGGGCCGCATCGCCGACCGGGTGGGCCGCAAGCGGGTGATGGTGTTCTCCCTGATCGCCATGGGCGTCACCAACATGGCGTTCCTCTTCACGCTTGAGGCAGGCCTTGCCGGGGTGATCACTGGCACATCCCTGATGCTGACGCTGATCTTCGTGCGCCTCTGGTTTGGCCTGCTGACGCCAGGCCTGCAGCCAGCCTCGATGGCGGCGATGACGGACGCGACCACGCCCCTGAACCGCGCGGCGGGCCTCGGTATGCTGGGCGCGGGCATGAGCATCGGCTCGATCCTCGGGCCCGCGGGCGCCGCGGCACTGGCGCCCTTCGGCGCGCTCGCCCCGCTCTGGGGCACGATCGTGTTCTGTATCCTGATCGGCATCCTGCTGGGCTTCTCCCTCCCTCGCACGGTGAAGCGGCCCCGCAATGCCGCCCGGCCCAAACCGCTGTCGATGTTTGACGCGCGCGTGCGCCCGCACCTGATGTTCCTCGTCTCCTATTTCATCGGTGTCGGGATGGTTCAGCAGACGCTCGGCTGGTTCATCGAAGACCGGTACGCCCTCGCCGGGGACGATCCCGCCGCCGTGGGCCAGACAGCGGTGCTTTACACCGGGATCGTGTTTTCCTGCATGGCGGTGGCCACCATCGCAGTTCAGTTCGGCTATATCGCGCGGCGCAGGCCTGATCCGCGCAAGGTGCTGTGGATCGGCCTGGCCATGGTGGCGGTGGGCTATATCGCGGCGGATGTGTTCCACGCCTTCCCTGTTCTGTGTGCGGCGTTTCTGTTGATCGGGGCAGGCTCGGCCCTCGCCATCCCGTCGGCCAATGCGCTGGGCAGCCTGTCGGTCGGCCGGGAGGAACAGGGGGCGGCCGCTGCGCTGCTGTCCGCCGCGCCGCCGGCAGGGTTCATCTTCGGGCCGCTGATCGGCGCGGGGCTTTACCAGCTCAACCACGCCCTGCCGCTGATTGCCTCTGCTGTTCTGGTCGGCTCACTGGCAGTCTATGCCATGCTGGTCACGGCGCGCCGCCCGCTGGCGCAGGACTAGCGCGCAAACGGCGCCGCGCAGGCACTGCCCCGCGCCGGAGAACCAAAGACCGCCGGAGACAGCTTCAGCGCGTCGCTGTCCAGCTCCACCTTGCCCGAGAAGCTGGCGTCTGACGGAATGTGATTGCCGCCATCGGGGATAAGCGTCAGCGTGCCGTCTTCGAAGGTGTAGGTGCCCCAGTAATCCTTGTAGACCTCAAACGGGGTCCAGGTCAGGGCAAAGGTGCCATCTGGATGGAAGATCAGTTCCCGGACGGGCTCTGCCCCTGCCTGCGTGCAGGCTTCCTCGGCCTGCGCCCACTTGCCCACCAGCGGCTGAGCCTCTGCCAGATAGACGAGGATGCGGCCCGAAAGACTTGCATCCCCGACCTTGCCTTCCACCTGCACGGCGGCGCCGGGGGCGGCATCGGCATTGATCTTCACGGTGCGCCCATCCGCCTCCAGCGTGGCGGGGCCGGCAATGGCCACCCCTTCCAGACAGGTTGCTGGAACAGGCTCCATCACGCCGGGTTGCGGCGTAAACCAGGGTTGCAGCACCAGGCTGGCGCCGGGCGGCACAGCGGGCGGCTCCATCCAGAAGAGGAAGCCGCCAAAGCTTGAGGGCGGGGCGCAGTTTGCCGGCGCATCGATCGCGGCGGCACCAAGCGGGGCGCGCTCCTCCGGCGGATTGGCGCAGGCGGCCAGAAACAGAGCGGCGAGACAGAGACCAGATTTCTTCATGGAACCCCTCCTGGCACGACCAACGCGCAATCAGGTGTGAGGGTTCCTCTTCGAGTGATTTGCCCGAGGCTGTCTATAAGGGGGCGAAGATTTACGGCGGGATATTTGGGAAAAGAGCCCGGATCAGCCCTGCAGGCCTCTCCGGGCTGATGGAGCGATCACATTGCGCTGATGCCGCCATCGACTTTCAGTTCCGCGCCGGTGACGAGTTTGGACTCGTCAGACGCCAGATAGAGCACGGCATAGGCGATGTCGTCAGGCTCCCCCACCTTGCCGAGGGGTACCTGGCGGGCGAGCTTTTCAAGTCCCTTCTCCTCGCCGAACATCTCCTTGATGCCATCGAGGATTGGCGTGTTGATGAATACGGGGTGCACGGAGTTGCAGCGGATCTGGCCGCCGGTCTTGGCCAGGTGCAGCGCGATGGATTTGGAGATGTGGCGCACCGCCGCCTTGGCCGTGTTGTAGGACACGTAATTGGCGCTGGCGATGATGCCGGCGATGGACGAGATGTTGACGATGGAGCCAAGCCCGTGGGCACGCATCAGGGGGATGGCGTATTTGCAGCCGAGGAAAATGGAATCCACGTCCACGGCCTGCACCTTCTTGAAGCGCTCATAGGTCTCGTCCTCGACCGAGCCGAGCCCGCCGATGCCGGCATTGTTGACGAGGATGTTGAGGCCGCCCATCGCGTCATGCGCTTTCTGGGCGATGTCTTTCCACTGTTCCTCGCTGGTCACGTCATGCTGGAAGGCAAAGGCTGTGCCCGCGCCATGGGCTTCGTTGATCGAGGCGGCGACCCGGGCCGCGCCCTCGCCGTTGATGTCGGTCACCGTGACCTTGGCGCCTTCGCGGGCGAACATGCGCGCGGTTGCTTCGCCGAGGCCCTGCGCCCCGCCGGTGATGAGTGCCATTTTTCCTGCAACGCGGCCCATGGAAATTCCTCCTGATTTTTGCTGGTTCCAGCCCTAGCAGCCCGCTTCCCCGCTCGCCAAGCCCGGCCTTTGCCAGATCGGTGAAATTTCAAACGATCCGTTCAGCGGGGGCTTACCTTACCCATGATAAGCAGGCCCAATGCCACGGCGCCTCATTTCCCTCCTGCTGACCGCGCTCGCCATCGCCTTTGCGTTCGGCGCGATGACGGCGGTACGCTGGCCCTCCATCGTGATGGTGATGGGCTGGATCGTGACCGATGATGTCGCCGGCGGCCTCAATGCCATCGACTGGCGCAAGCTGGGCATTGCCCATGGCGGGGCGTATCTCCTGGCCGCAGTCTGCTATTATGCCGCTGCCGCCACGATTGCCGCGCGCAAGCCGGGCGCCGTGCTGTGGTACATCATGGGCATGGCCGCTTCGATCCCGACGATCTTCCTGGTGCATTTCGACCCCGAATGGTGGCTCAACCCCAGCGCGGGCGAAGGCGCTATGGCGGGGCTGGCCGCAGCTGCCCTGCTGCTGCTGATTGCCGTCTGGGAGCTGCGCTACCGTTCGCCGGAAGAACTTGCCGAGGAGCGCGAGATGCTGGAAGCAGCGCCTGCCCCGGTCTACCAGGCCGCGCCGGTGGTGGCCGCGCCCCCACGCAAACGCCCGCCGGTGTTCATCGCCGATGTCGTTGTGCAGCGCCAGCGCGCGATGTTCATCGCCCAGGCCCGCCGCAAGAAACAGCGCCGCGCCGAAGCCATCGCCCGGCGCCGGGGCCAGCTGGACATCGCAGAGGACGACGAGGGCTAGGCCTCGCGGCATCGCACGCCCGTTGCAGTCCCGCCCGCTTCGCCCTACCCTTCGCGGCAACGATATGCCCGTGGGGAGGCAAGACATGCTGACAATTCGCCGTATTGCGGGCTTGGGGCTTGCTGCTGTTTCCGGCTGGCTGCTGTGGCAGGGGCTGGAGGGCGTGCTGATGATGACCTCGCGGGGCAGCCCGCTGGCCCAGGCGATTGACCTGCTCAATGGCTGGCGCTTCGTGGCCGCGGGCGTTGCCATCCTCGGCGGCCTGCTGGCGGCGGCAAATGTGCGCTTCGGCGCAGTGGTCGCCCTGATCGGCACCGTGCTGTTTACCGCCCTTGCGGCCGCCTTTGTGCTGGCCGGGGCAGATGCCAGCATCTGGCTGGATGAAGTTCTTGGCGCCGCCGCAATGATCGTACTGACGGGCATTCTCCTGTTTATCCGCAGAAGCTAGGTCCAGATTTCGGCCTTTGCAGATTGATTTCGGGACGAGAATGCATAGGTTGGCGCCAGATTCGGACCAGCCTTCTCAAAGGAATATTTTCCCATGGCAGAGACCTATGACGTCGTCATTATCGGTGGCGGACCTGGCGGCTACAATTGCGCCATCCGCGCCGGCCAGCTTGGCCTCAAGGTCGCCTGCATCGAGATGCGCGGCACGCTTGGCGGCACCTGCCTGAATGTCGGCTGCATTCCCTCCAAGGCGCTGCTGCACGCCTCCCACCTTTTCAGTGCGGCGCAGAACGAGTTTGCCAGCCTCGGCATCAAGACCGGCAAGGTCGAACTCGACCTGACGCAGATGATGGCGCAGAAATCCGACGCTGTGGACGGCCTCACCAAAGGCATCGAGTTCCTGTTCAAGAAAAACAAGGTCGATTACGTCAAGGGCAAGGGCAAGATCCTGAGCAAAGGCAAGGTCGAGGTGACCGATGCCGATGGCAAGAAACAGGTTATCGAAACGAAAAACATCGTCATCGCGACCGGCTCCGAGCCCGCCACCCTGCCCGGCATCGAGATCGACGAAGAGCGCGTTGTTTCCAATACTGGCGCGCTGAGCCTCAAGGCCGTGCCGAAGAAGCTGGTGCTGATCGGCGCGGGCGTGATTGGCCTGGAGATGGGCTCGGTCTGGGCGCGGCTTGGCTCGGAAGTGACCGTGGTGGAATATCTCGACCGCATCCTGCCGCCCGCTGACGCCGAAGTCGCCAAGGAAGCCGAGCGCACCTTCAAGAAACAGGGGCTCTCCTTCAAGCTCGGCACCAAGGTGACCGGCATCGAGAAGACCAAGACCAAGCTGAAAGTCGCCGTGGAGCCTGCCAAGGGCGGCGCAGGCGAAACGCTGGACGCGGACATCGTGATCGTCGCCATCGGCCGCAAGCCGTACACGGAAGGCCTCGGCCTTGAGAATGTCGGCGGCAAGACCGACAAGCGCGGCGTGATCGAAGTGACCGATCACTTCAAGGTGGCCGATGGCGTGTGGGCGGTGGGCGACTGTATCCCCGGTCCGATGCTGGCCCACAAGGCCGAGGATGATGGCACGGCCGTGGCCGAACTGATCGCGGGCAAGGCCGGTCATGTGAACTATGACCTGGTGCCGAGCGTGGTTTACACCAGCCCCGAGATCGCCTGGGTCGGCAAGAATGAGGAAGAACTCAAAGCCGCCGGCATCGACTACAAGAAGGGCAAGTTCCCCTTCATGGCAAACTCCCGTGCCCGGACAAACCATGAGACCGTTGGTTTCGTGAAGATTCTTGCCGAAAAAGGCACCGACCGGATCCTCGGCGCGCACATGATCGGTGTGGGCGTGGGCGAGATGATTGCAGAAGTCTGTGTGGCAATGGAATTCGGCGCGGCCTCCGAAGACATCGCCCGCACCAGCCATGCCCACCCGACGCTTTCCGAGGCCATCCGCCAGGCGGCAATGGGCGTCGAAGGCTGGACCATGCAGATGTAACCTGCCCCTGCCCCGGCGGCAGGGGCGTCCCTTGCCGCCGGAGCCGCGCATGGCAGATGTGCGCAGCTGTGTTTTACCGCGCTTGCCGCTGGACGCAGCGTGTCCAGCCTCTTACTTTGGCGGCCATGTATACTCACTTCGGAGCCGGATGGATGATCAGGCCGCTGGAAACAGCGGACATCCCCGAATGCCGTGACATCTTCACGGATTGCCTGACGGATATGCCCTGGCGGGAGCGCCACCGGGGGCAGCATCTGGCGTTGCGCCGGGCGCTGGAAACCCAGCCAGCCTGGGTGGCCGAGGAACCCAATGCTGGCGTGATCGGCTTTCTGACACTGCAGGTGCCGACAGATTATGTGGACCATTTGTTCGTGGACCGCGACTGGCGCTTTTGCGGGGTGGCCCGCGGCCTCCTGGAAGTGGCACGGATCGAGGCGACCGGCGCACTGAGCCTGGACGTGGATTCTGAAAACATGACGGCCCGCCGCGCCTATGAGGCGCTTGGCTGGCAGGTTGTTGCGAGCACCGGCGGGGCCGGACGGGCGCGCCAGATGCGCCTTGTCGGCCCCTGAGGGGATGACACCCACCACCCCGGATACGGTCTATGCCGCGCCTGCCGAATGGGTCGCGCGGGGGGCAGGCGCGCAGGGCAACCTGTTCCTCACCGGCCGCGCAGGCACCGGCAAGACCACCCTGCTGCGCAAATTCCTGGCTGAGGCCGGCGACAAGGCCGTCGTATTGGCGCCCACGGGCGTCGCCGCGATGAATGCCGGCGGCCAGACGATCCATTCCTTCTTCAAGCTGCCCCCCCGCCTTGTGGAACCGCAGGATGTGCGGCGCCTGCCGAACGCCCGCGTGGTGCGCGCGGTGGAGACGGTGGTGATCGACGAAATTTCGATGGTGCGGGCCGACATGCTGGACGCCATCGACCGCAGCCTGAAGCTCAATCGCGGATCGAAGCGGCCCTTTGGCGGGGCACGGATGATCCTTTCAGGCGACCTGCACCAGCTGCCCCCGGTTGTTTCCGCCGATGAAGGACCGATCCTGGCAGACCGGTTTGGCGGCTCGTATTTCTTCAACGCCCCCGCCTTTCGCGAGGCGGAGTTTTCGCTGCTGGCGCTGAAACATGTGTTCCGGCAGGCCGAGCCGCGCTTTCTGGCGCTGCTGGGCGCGCTGCGGACGGGGCGCGTGACGCCTGCCGATGAGGCGGTGCTGCAGCGGCTCGTCTCCGGGCGCAGCGCCGCTGAAGCGTCTGATACGCATGTTGTTCTGACCCCGAACAATGCCAATGCCTTCCGCATCAATCAGAGCCGCCTGGCGAGCCTGAAGGGCGAACGCAGGGTGTTTGCCGCGACCGTTCAGGGCCAGTTTGACGAGAAAAGCTATCCCACGGAGCTTGACCTCGAACTGCGTGTGGGCGCGCGGGTGATGATGATCCGCAACGATCCCGAAGGGCGCTGGGTGAACGGCACACTCGCCTATGTGGCAGGGTTTGGCTCACGCTCGGTGATCGTGGAGATCGACGGGCGAGCCTATGAGATCGACCCTGTGGCCTGGGAGAAATACCGCTACGATTTCGAGATGGACACCAAGAAGGTGAAGCGGGAAGTTGTTGGCACGTTCAAGCAGATGCCCCTGCGGCTCGCCTATGCCGTGACCATCCACAAGGCGCAGGGCCTCACCCTGGACAAGGTGTTCATCGACTTTGATTCCGGAATGTTCGCCCACGGACAGGCCTATGTGGCCTTCTCCCGCGCGCGCACGCTGGAAGGGCTGGAAATTTCCCGGCCGCTGCGCCCGCGTGACCTGGTGCTGGACCGGGACGCCTTTGCCTTCGGCGAACTCGACAAGATCGACGAGACCCCCGCCTATCTCCTGGCAAAGTTCCGCAAGGATGAAGGCGCGCTGCTGTAAGCCCGGCCCGCCTCAGGCGAGGCGGCGGATTTCTTCAGACAGCTGGCGCTCCTGATCGGTCACGATCTTTTCCAGAACGCGCACCCGGTCTTTCAGCTTGTCGACATCGGCGCGCATGGCAGCGAGTTCGGACTGGCTTGCCATATCTGCCGGCGCATGGGCGCGGGCCTTGATCCAGGTGTTCAGAATACCGGCGCCGACGCTGATCGCGACGATGGCAACAACCATGCTAAACGGGTCCATAGGGCGCCTCCTCTATGCGCGGATTGGGTAGGTATAACGTGGGACGGACGCCCCGGCCAGTCTCGGCGCCGGGATCAATCCGGGGATCAACCCAGGCCATCAATGTCCCGGCGCAGGCGCCAGTCCCGGTCGGTGATGATCTGCTCCAGCGTGCGGACGCGGGCGTTGAGCCGTTCGATGTCCGCCTCGCGCGGGTCGGGACGTGTCTGCGCCGCGCGCCGGGAGCCGGAGCGAAACGCCAGCCAGAAAACCAGCGCGCCGATGAAGAAGTAAAAAGCAGCAGCCATGAGCACTCCCTCCTTATTGATATTCAATATGTGGGGAGGATGACCCGCCGTTCAAGAAAAATTGATCGCGGCGGGCCAGTTTTTTGATCAGGAATTTTTCAGCCGCGCTTCAGCGCCCGGTAGAGCCGAAGCCGCCTGCCCCGCGCGCTGTCTCGCTGAGCTGATCCACCTGCGACCAGGCAAGGCGCGTGACCGGGGCCAGCACGAGCTGGGCAATGCGCTCGCCGCGCTGGATGGTGAAGGGCTCGGCGCCGAGATTGATCAGGATCACCTTGATCTCGCCGCGATAATCGCTGTCGATCGTGCCGGGCGTGTTGAGGCAGGTGAGGCCATGCTTGGCAGCCAAGCCCGAGCGCGGGCGGACCTGGATCTCATAGCCTTCGGGGATCGCCACCGAAAGACCGGTGGGCACCATGGCACGCTGGCCGGGGGCGAGCACCATTGGCTCACGGTCCGGCACGGCGGCGCGCACATCCATACCGGCAGAACCCGCCGTCTCGTAAGCAGGAAGATCAAGCCCGGCAAAATGGGGCAGCGGCAAAACTTGAACGGTCACATCAGTCATGGCCCGAGGCGTGGGGAGACTCTGGGGGAGAGTCAAGATCAGCGCCGCCACACGAAATTAGATACAGCTATTAAAAATCGCGCAGCTAGCGACAATGCCAAATATAATTCCTGGTCCGATCAGTGTTGGACAAGTTAGAAGAAAAATGGCGACGGCTTTCAAAGGAAAACGGGCGAAGCAACCAGCCAGGCTAAGCAGCCAAATCACGCCCAAGGGCCCTGCTACGATCACAACAAATTCAGTCGGCAGACGCGTAAGTCCAAGCCACCATTGCAATTGTAGGCCGCCAGAAATCAGGCCGCTAAGCAAAGCAACGAGTAGCCACACAGCTCTTAAGCTTGTGATTGATCGGTCACTTATAAAAAAGAAAGTACCAGTTCTTCCGGCCAGGGGGAAGGGTCTACTCCTTCGCCAGACTCAGGCCGTCTCTATCCCTACCCAAGGCCTCAGAGACCTTTTGAGCAAGGCGCGCGCTGACCTCTTCCTTGGCCATGCGGGGCCAGCGGTCGATGCCGTCTTTCGTGATCAGGGCGATCTCGTTTTCCAGGCCGCCCATGACATCGCCGGAAACGTCGTTGGCGACGATCCAGTCGCAGCCCTTGCGGGCGAGTTTCTCCTGGGCATGGTGTTCAAGGTCATGCGTTTCGGCGGCAAAGCCGATGACGAGCGCCGGGCGTTTCTTTTTCTTGTGGCTGAGCGTGCGCAGGATGTCAGGGTTTTCGGTCAGCTCGATGGCGGGGGATTTGCCCTCCCCTTTCAGCTTCAGCTTCTTGTCGGCAGCTTTGACCGGGCGCCAGTCGGCTACGGCGGCGACGGAGACGAAAATGTCTGCCGGCAGAGCATCTTCGCAGGCCTTGAGCATGTCGCGCGCGGTTTCCACCTTCACAAGATCCACGCCTTCGGGCGCGCGAAGCGAGACCGGACCGGACACTAGCGTCACGCGGGCGCCTTCAGCGGCGAGCGCGGCGGCGATGGCATAGCCCTGCTTGCCGGAGGAATGGTTGGAAATGTAGCGCACGGGGTCCAGCGGCTCCCGCGTCGGGCCGGCGGTGACGAGGGCGTGGCGGCCCGCGAGACGTTTTGACCGGGGACGGAGCATCGCTTCGATTTCTGCAACAATGCGGGGCACATCCGGCAGGCGGCCGGGGCCGAACTCGCCGCAGGCCATCGGGCCGACATCGGGCTCCATCACGGTGACGCCATCGGCGCGCAGCTGGGCAATGTTGCGCTGGGTGGCGGCATGCTGCCACATGCGCACATTCATGGCGGGCACCATCAGCACCGGCTTGTCGGTGGCGAGCAGCGCGGTGGAGGCGAGGTCGTTTGCGTGGCCGTGAACCGCCTTGGCCATCAGATCCGCGGTCGCGGGACAGACGACGAGCAGGTCCGCCGAACGGGAAAGCTCGATATGGCCCATTTCGGTTTCGTCCGTCAGGCTGAAGAGTTCGGTGTAGACCTTTTCGCCGGAGAGGGCGGCCACGGAAAGCGGCGTGACAAATTCGGTGCCGGCCTTGGTGAGGATCACGCGCGCGCCAATACCGCGCCGCCCAAGCTCGCGGATAAGCTCAAGGCTTTTATAGGCGGCAATGCCGCCGCCGATGACGAGAAGGATGCGTTTGGCGCTCATATGTCTGCTATATCGGGTCTGACCTGCGCCATTCCTAGCGCAAAAACCTTGCCGGGCCCCCATTAAATCCCTGCGAATGCGCGGCCCGTCTCAACTTTCCGGCAAGATTTGGCCTGGCTCAGGGGACGCGGATGATGCGGGCCTGGCTCGATCCGGAAAAGTCGCCCCGGTCAGACACCTTGATGATAGCGCTTTGCTGAGCCGAGACCCCTTCCCGGCGGCGGATCACCACCGTGGTGGCCATCGGTTCTCCGGGGCGAGCGACATGGATGACTTCGCGCGCGGGGCCTGCCTCGGCGCAGGGGCCGGTGATCACGATCACGCCGCCTTTGGTCATCTCTGACACGTCCAGCTGGACCGCCTTGCTGCAATTGCCGCCGGCGAGCGGCTGGGAAAACGCGGGCAGAGCCAGGGCGCTGGCAGCGGCGAGGAGAATGGCGAGCTTCATGGATCCGGCTCCCTTCTGGTGGCGGAGCCGGAATGGTAACCGAAGTCTTAACAGCGCGAAGCGGTTACCCCTGAGGCGGGAACCTCATGAGGGGCCGGGCGCCGCAGCCGCGAGAAATTCGCCTGAGATTGCCCGCGCAGATCAGTTGGCGAGACCAATCGCCCAGACGGCAAGACCGGCAAGGGCGAGGACGAGCCCGAACCAGCCCCACCAGGGCGCAAAGCGCTCGCGCGGGGGCGGGGCGGCGGGCTCCGCGTCGAGGCTTCTCTCGAACCGGTCCATCACCTCGGGCAGGCGTTTGAGGCGGTTTGTCACTTCACGGACGTTTTCCGAAATCAGGCGGGCGGCGCCTTCCGGGCCGAAATTGCGGCGCATCCAGGCCTCGATCACGGGCTCGGACGCGTTCCAGATATTGTGGGTAGGGTCAATCGTGCGCGCGACGCCTTCGACCTGCACCATGGTTTTCTGCAGGAGAACCAGCTCCGGGCGCAGGGCCATGCCGAACGTGTGGGTATAATCGAACAGCTGGAGCAGTACGCGGCCCATCGAGACTTCCTCGGCAGGTCGGCCAAACAGCGGCTCTCCGATCGAGCGCAGAGCCTGGGCAAAGTCGCCGACAGACTGGTTTGGCGGCACATAGCCTGCCTCGAAATGCACCTCTGCGATGCGCACATAATCCCGCTTCAGGAAGCCCCAGAGAATTTCGGCGAGGAAGCGGCGCTCGATATTGCCGATGCGGCCGATGATGCCGAAATCGACGAGCGCAATCTTGCCATCCGGCGTGAGGATCGCGTTGCCTTCATGCATGTCGGCATGGAAGACGCCGTAATTGATGGCGCTGGCGAGGAAACCCTGGGTGATGTCGTTGGCGAGCTTCTTGCGGTCGATGCCGGGTTGATCAAGCACGCCGGGCGTTGTCAGCGGGGTACCCTCGATCCATTCGGCGGTCATCACGCGCTTGCCGGTCCGCTCCCAGTCCACCTTCGGCACACGGAAGAAACCGGTCTTGCGGTAGACCTCCCGCATCTCGTCGGCGCCGCCCGCCTCCAGGCGCAGATCGGTCTCGCGCAGCATGGCGCTGGCGATGGTTTCGGTGAAGGCGACCGGTTTGAGGCGGCGGCTTTCGGTGGAAACGCCCTCGAGGGTGCGCGCGGCGCGGCGCATGGCGGAGAGTTCCAGCATAAGCTGGCGCTCTATCCCGGGACGGAGGATTTTTACCGCGCGGTCTCCATCCGGCATTGGCATCCGGTGGACCTGCGCCAGCGAGGCGGCCGCGACAGGCTCTGAAAGATTGGGGAAAAGGCGGAGGGCTTCTTCGGCGCCAAATTCGGCGGCCAGCGCCGCGCGGGCCTGTTTCATAGAGAAAGGTGGCAGCTTGTCCTTCAGGCGGGCAAGATCACCGGCAACTTCGGACCCGAACACATCCGGCCGCGTGGCAAGGAACTGACCGAGTTTGATATAGGCCGGGCCCAGACGTTCCAGCGCATAGGCAAGGCGTTCGCCCGGCCGCCCCTTGGCACCGCCGCCGATGATGCGCAGGAAGCCCCCGGCAATGCGCGCCGACAGCGGCAGGCGGGACTGATACTCACCGGGAAGCACCACATCATGGCGCGCCAGCGAAGTGCCCGCGCGGATCAGCCGGCGATAATCGGAAAACATGCCCATCAGACGGCGCCCTGCCCTTTGGAACCAATCGCGCCGCGTGTGCGTTGTTGGCTTACCTGCATCTTCAGGAGACGGAGAAAAAGCATGTCTGCATCCCCCTCATCCAACAAGTTTCTGTATTTTATTGTCGGCCTTCTGGTGGCCGGCGCCGTTGGTTTCGGCATCTACTATTTCACCGAAGGCCCCGGCGGTGAAGACAAGCTGGAAATCTCCATCGGCGAAGATGGCATCGATATCGACGGCAACTGACGCCGCCTGACTAAAAGCCGGCCGCATCAGACCGCCCAGCCGAAATGCAGGGCGGCGATGCCGCCGGAATAATTCGTGACCGATACCTGGCCAAACCCAGCGCCCTCGATCTCTGACTTGAATGTCTGCTGGTCGGGGAATTTGCGGATGGATTCGATCAGATACTGATAGCTGTCGCGGTCTCCGGCGACGAGTTCGCCCATGCGCGGAATGACGGCAAAACTGTAACGGTCATATGCGTCCTGAAGGATCGGCGCGGTCATGTGGCTGAATTCGAGCACGGCGAGGCGCCCGCCCGTTTTCAGTACACGGCGGAATTCTCGCAGTCCGGCCACCCTGTCTGCAAAGTTGCGGATACCGAAGGACACCGTAACGGCATCAAAGGTCTTGTCCGGATAAGGCAGGTTCTGGCCATCCGCGCAGACCCAGGCGAGACGGTCGCCCCATTGGGCATTGTCTGGCCGTGCCTTGCCGGCCTCCAGCATTGCGTCGTTGATGTCAGAGACGATGGCGGTGGCTTGCCTTGTATCGCCGCGCCGCTTGCCGGCCTTGTCGGCCAGGGCGAGAAAGGCGCGGGCAAGCTCGCCGGTCCCGCCGGCCACATCCAGATGACGCTCGCCCGGCTGCGGGTTGAGGCGGTTCATCGCGTCATGCTTCCAGAGGCGGTGGACCCCGGCGCTCATCAGATCGTTCATCAGGTCATAGCGGGACGCGACCGAGCGGAAGACCCCCTTCACGCGGGCGACCTTCTCGGTTTCCGTCACATCTTCGAAGCCGAAGGAGACGATGCGTTCTTTGCTGTCCTGGCCGGTCATGGGAACCTATCTTACCTGCGAATGCCTTAGCGTATATGCGATAAAGATGCCTGAATTACCTGAAGTCGAGACAGTTCGCCGCGGATTGGCCCCCGTCATGGAGGGCCGGCGTATCCTGAAGCTGGAGCAGCGGCGGGCGGACCTGCGGTTTCCCCTGCCCGAACGCTTCGTCGAAAGAGTGGCCGGGGCGCGGATCGACCGGCTCGCCCGGCAGGCGAAATTTCTGGCAGCGCACCTCTCTAATGGCGAGGTGCTGGTGATGCATCTGGGCATGACGGGGCGGTTTACCATTGGCGGCCAGATGCCGGGCGAGTTCCATCACACTGCCGGCGGGATCAGCGCGCATGATCATGTCGTCTTCCATATGGAGGGGGGCGAGACGGTGACCTATAACGACCCCCGCCGGTTCGGCTTCATGGAACTCTGGCCCGCCGCGACTTTCCCGGCATACCCACGGTTAATGGCGATGGGCCCCGAGCCGCTCTCCAACCGCTTTTCCCCCGCCTATCTGGACGAAGCGCTGCGCGGCAAGGCGGCGCCGATCAAGGCTGCGCTGCTGAACCAGAAGGTGATTGCGGGCCTGGGCAACATCTATGTCTGCGAAGCGCTGTTCCGGTCCGGCATCTCGCCCAAACGGCTCTCGAAGACGATCCCCGGCCAGCGGGCCGCGCGCCTCGCCCCAGCGATTAATGCCGTCATTGCCGAGGCGATCGAGGCGGGGGGATCGTCGATCTCCGACTTTGCCGCCACCGATGGCGCGCTCGGCTATTTCCAGCACCGGTTTGACGTTTATGACCGCGAAGGCCAGCCCTGCAAAACCTGCGGCAGCGAGGTCAAACGGATCGTTCAATCGGGGCGGTCGACATTTTATTGTCCGAGCTGTCAGCGGTAGGGCTCCAGCCCCATCCTTTTTAGCGGCGCGCCAAAGCCGCCCGCGACCAACCCTGCAAGAACCGGCGGGGCGGGCCAGAGACGCAGCAGCGGCGCAGCCAGCCGGTCGCGCAGCCAGGGCGTCACCACGCCATCTGACTGGTAGACCGGCGTGAACGCCCAGGTCATCAGCTGGTAGAGCCGGACATGGCCGGCGCGGATTTTCAAGAAACGGCGCAGAGCGGCGGCGATACGCGCCTCTCCGTGCAGGGCATGAGCAAGACCATAAGCGTCCAGCAGCGCCATGTTGGCCCCCTGCCCGAGCTGCGGGCTGGCGGCGTGCCAGGCGTCGCCGATATGCACGAGGCGCCCTTCCACCGGCGCGCGATGGGTGCGGTGGCGATAGCGGGCAAAGGTAAGCTGCTCATGATCCGTAATCTGATGGAGCAGCGCCTCGGTTTCCGGCCATAAATGGCAGGCGGCGTCTTTCCAATGGGTGAGCGGCGCGGCGCGGAAAGCGTCATATTGGTCAGCGCGGATCGACCAGAAATAAGTGAGGCTGCCGGGCGCTTGCGGGTTGGCGCGGCCAGACGGCATCACGCCGGCCATCTTTCGCGCCGCTTCATAGCGCTGCTCCAGCGCGGCCCGGTCGAAAGGGCTGCCTTCCGGCCAGGGCAGCGTGGCCCAGAGGGCGCCATAGGCGAGTTCCTTCCGGGGCGCAGCAGAAAGCGGGGAGCGCACCCCAAGCGCATCGATTACCAGATTATAGGGCCCGTGCTGGCCCCCGGCCGCGTCTGCCAGCGTCCCCTCCGCCCGGCCGGCAGACAGGATGCGCGTTCCCGGCACAAGGCGCGCGCCCGCAGCATGGGCAGCTTCCTGCAGCAGGCTGAACAGCACAGATCGCTGGATGCCAAGGCCGCAAAGCCCCGCGCGCAGGGCAGCGTAGCGCACATCCAGAACGGCCCGGCGCGTATCCACCGAAATGCCGTGCAGGCGCGCAATCGGGCTGCCTAACGCTTCAGCCTTCTCCCGAAGGCCCATGGCACCGAGCACGGCGAGCCCCGTTTCCTGCAGCATCAGGCCCGAGCCGACCGGCCCGGCCGCGTCGAACTGGTCAAACAGGGTAACCCTGTGCCCTTCCCGCGCCAGCAACGCCGCTGCCGCCAACCCGCCAATCCCGGCGCCTGCGATCCCTATGCTGAACTGCCGCGCCATCCTAAGGCCAGATGCCCCCTACCAGACTATGGCTTCTGTTGACGCCACGCGCGGCGCATTGGCAAGGGGCAGCAGGGCTCTAATTGGGTAAGCGCGTATCTCTGGCGTAGAATTCCATCAGTATCGGCTGGCCCGCATCTGCCGCTGTCAGCAGCAGCACATTGCGCCTGCGGTCAATCTGCATACGGAATTGGGAGAGATAGTCTATGCCCAGCAGCATCAGGGGTTCCTGCTGCAAGCCCAGATCACCGAAAAGCGCGGGATCTGCCACGATCATGTCCATCTTGCGGAAGGTGTAATAGCCGACCGAAATCTGGCGCGCGGTGGCCACATGCGCCAGAAGTTTTCCGCCAGTGGCGCCTTGCAGAAGCTGGGTTTTCTCCTCATTGCGGGGAAGGCCAGCAGCGCGCGCAAAGGCCGAATTCATGAGGCTGACGGGAGATCCGGTATCGACCAGCGCCCTGCCCTTGACGCCGTTGATGCTGATCTCGGCGAAATAAAGACCATCAACTTCCGTCAGCGCGCTGCGCGCCGGGGACACTGTGCCGACACGCTTTGGCCGTCCACTATAGGCGGAGAATTGTCCCGCCGGAAAATCGAAATCAATCACATCGCCGCCAAAAGCCGTTGCGGGTATCACAAGGGGCCCGCCGGGCATCGCCTCCCGGTCATTATAGGCGGCGGTTACCTGATGCAGGCTGACAGAACCGGCACGCACCTGCGGGATCTTGACCTGACCATACTGCCGCTCGCCCAGAAGCCCGAACACCGAGACACGGTCTTCTTCATCAGAGGGGCCCGAAATGCCCGCAGCCATAGCGGCCCGGCTATCGATCATTGCCATGGTCGCGGCCGTATCAATGACCACCGGCACCGGCGGGCTGGCATTTATACTGGCCTGGACGACGAAATAACCCTGAGTGTTGAACAGGAGGGGGAAGGTGACCCGCTCCACCGCGGCAAACGCCGATACGGCCGACAGAAGCGCCAGCGTCAATGCGGCGCCTAATCCTTTCCGCGCGGCCACCGACACCAAGCTGCGCATCGGCAGATCCTCCCATGTTCAGGCCATTTCCTGGCGCTTTGACCCAGAATGCCACAGAAGCGGGGCGGCGGCCAGAAGACTTCAGACCATACCGGCATCCGTCGGCAGGCCGAAGAGGATGCGCCCCGTCAGTTCCAGCGTGGAAGGCGCGGTGACGATATGCTGGGTGATGGCATGCGCGTCCCGGAAACGGCGCTGCAGGTCGCTTGTCTCGAAGAGGGCCGCGCCCCCGCCCAGATCATACAGTGTGCGGCAGATATCCGCTCCGCTGCGCGTCATGTGGGTGCAGGCCAGGCGCAGGTCAGCGCGCGCCTCCATGGGGATCTCCCCCTCCCCCCGCGCAATCGTCCAGACCCGGTCAATCTCGGCAAAGAGATAGGCCCGCGCCGCGCGCCATTCCGCCTCGCAGCGCGCAAAATCGGCCTGCATGGTCTGGCGCTCGCTGAGCGTCTTGGACGAGCCCTGGCTTTTCTTGACGGTGGCAAGGGCATGGAAGGCGTCCAGCGCGCCGCGCGCATTGCCAAGTGCCACGGCAGAAACGCCCAGCGCCAGCAGGCCGAAGGCCGGAAACTTGAACAATGCGCCCACCTCGCGCGGCTTGTCCGCTACCAAAGACACCGACCGCCCGCGCGGCACGAGAATGTCCTTCACCTCAATATCACCCGAGCCTGTGCCTTTCAGGCCCATCACATGCCAGGTATCGTGAAGGGTCGCCTCGGAGGCCGGGAACACCATCATCCGCGTATCCGGCGCGCCGCTGGGCAAACGCTTCATCTCGCCATTTTCCCAGACCGTGCAGCCCCCGCAGAGCCAGGTGCAGTTGGCCGAGCCCGAGCCCCACTGCCAGCGGCCGGTAACGCGGAAATGCTCTCCCTCCACCACCGCCCGGCCCATCGGCGCGAACACACCGCCAGTGATCGTCAGCGGATCGGCATAGACCTCGCGCGCATGCTCGGGCGCCATATAGGCCGCGTTGAGTGCCGTGGTGGCCGCGATCATCACGCACCAGCCGGCGCTTGCATTGGCGCGGGCAGCCGCCTCGGTCACCTCGACAATCTCGCGCGGGCTGAGCTCCAGCCCGCCAAAGGCTTTCGGGGTCACCATCCGGAAGGCGCCGGTGGCGGCGAGCTTTGCGGCAAGGTCAGCCGGCAGGCGGCGGGCCTCTTCCATCTCGGCGGCGCGGGAGGCCAGTTCGGGCAGCAGCGGCGTCAGCTGGTCAAGCGGCGTGGGCATGGATCAATTCTCCCCGCGGGCAGCGGTATAGATGGTGACGCCTTCCTTGATCGTTTCAAGGACGCGGATGGATTGCAGGTCCGCCGGATCCATCGTCAGCGGATTATCTGAGAGGATCACGAAATCAGCCTTCTTGCCGGGTGTGATCGAGCCTTTCTCGGCTTCCTCAAAATACTGACGGGCCGCGTTCAGCGTGACCGCGCGCAGAGCGTCCATGGGGCTCGCCCGCTGGTCTTCCCCGAGCACCTGACCTGACCGCGTTTCCCGGTTTACCGACACCCACAGCAGCCGGATCACGTCTGGCGGCACCACCGGGGGATCATTGTGAACCGTATACGGAATTCCAAGTGCCTTGGCTGCAGCGAGCGGGCTGATGAAGGCAGCGCGCTCGGGTCCCAGTATAGCATCCCTGTGCCAGTCGCCCCAATAGAAGGGGTGCGCCGCAAAGAAGGAAGGCAGTATGCCGGCGGCCGCCATCTCTTCCAACTGGTCCTGCCGGGCAGCCTGGGCGTGGATCACCACCGGGCGCTGGTCCTGCCCCGGATGGGCAGCCATCACCGGCGTCATCATGTCCAGATACTGGTCAATCGCCCGGTCGCCATTGGCATGGGCGATGATCTGGATATCGCGCGCATAAGCCTGCTCGAACAGATTGGCCACGCTCTCGTCACTATGAATTCTGTAGCCGGAATATTCCGCCGGCTGTCCGGGCCCCGGCGTGGCATAAGGCTGCGTCAGCCAGCCCGTCCGCCCCTGCAGCGAGCCATCCAGCAACAGCTTGATACCGCCGATCCGGAAGCGGCTGTCATAAGTCTTTGAGACAGCAAAATCCTCCGGGATCACGCCGTCCTTCTGGAAAAGCTGATAGGCGACAACATCGAGATACAGGTCTCCGCGCGCGGCCACCTTCTGCAGGTCGGCAATATTCTGGCCCTGCGCCGCGCCTTCCTGCGCCGTGGTGATGCCATAGCTGGCATAGAGCGCCTGCACAGCGCTGAGCCCGGCCAGGCGCTGGCTTTCGACCGGCTGGGGCAGATGCGCGTAGGCGAGATAAAGCGCGGTTTCTTCCAGAACACCGTTTGGCGTGCGCCCATCGCTCTGCCGGCGGATAATCCCGCCCTCCGGATCGGGCGTTTCGGCGGAGATGCCGATGGCGTCCAGGCAAAGCGAATTGCACGCGGCCAGGTGCGCCGATGTATGCATCAGGAAGACCGGTTTTTCCGTGGAGACGGCATCCAGATCTTCCCGCGCCGGGTGGCGCTGCTCGGCGAGCAGACTGTCGTCATAGCCCCAACCCAGGATCCAGGGGGAATCTGGATGGGCCAGCGCCCAGGCTTCCAGCTGCGCCTGCAGTTCGGGGATTGAGCGGACAGGCCCGGCGGGCGGAGGCTGCACATTTGCCATCCCGGCGGTCTGCGCCAGCATGGCAAAATGCCCATGCGTATCGATGAAACCGGGCGCGAGGGCTGCCCCGCCGAGATCGCGCAGGCTGGCGCCGGTGCCGGCTGCCCGGTTGACCTCTTCGCGTGTGCCTACAGCCAGGATACGGCCGTCGCGCACGGCCACCGCCTCGGCCTGAGGGAAGGCATCGTCAACCGTTATGATCTGCGCATTGACGAAGATCACCGCGCCCTCGGCGCTCACCTGCTGCTGCGCCATGTTCTGCGGCGCGGCGCAGGCAGCCAGAAAGAGCCCCGCCACGGCGCTGCACAAAATCCTGAAGCCTGCTCTGGATGGCATGGCGTCTCTCCCCTGGATTATCTTCTTTTTCCCGAACCATCGGCCAAACCGGCCAGTGTTGGCAAGCCTGCCTCTTTGGGCGGTCTTATTTTCCGGGGAGCAGCGCGTGCAGCTTTACCGGCGCAGCATGGCGCCAGGACATGACGAGGGCCGAGCGCAGGGTGGCAAGATCGCACGCGGCCAGGCGGATGGACGTTGCCCCCTTCTCCCCCCATTTGTTGGGCACCGGGAAAAAGATGCCCGGCTCTGCCGCGCATAGCATCCTCTGCTCGTCCGGCGTCAGGAACACATTGGAAAACTCATGATGGGGCGGCAGGGTGGCGAATATCTTGCCCTTCTGGGCGTCCACCCGGAAACTCGCCCAGTCAAAATGTGGGCGCTCAAGGGCATGGGGAAGCTTCAGCGCCTCCGCCCGGAGCTTCTCCGGCTTGATCATATGGACAGCGCGCCCAGGATTACCGCGACCAGCAGCGTCGACATCAGAATGAAGAAATAGATGCTGTCGAGCGTCAGCACGCGGAGCACTGAGGTGAACCGCCCACGCCCATAAACCACGCGGTTCAACCGGTAGAGATACCAGTTGGAATAGACGAGGAGAGCGAGCGTCACCCAGCCCGGGCCGACCAGATAGCCGGCCAGCATACCGAGCGCCATGGCGAGGAAAAGCGCCGAATGGAAGTGCAGCGACACGATGAGGTGATCGAAGAACAGGAACTGCCGGCGCCAGAGATAGACCAGCGCCAGTAACAGGGCATAGACCGGCAGCATCACGAACATCAGGCGCGGAATCCATTCCCGCGTCTGTTCTTCCAGCCGGCCGGGATTATCCATCACTTCGGCAAAGCGGGCTGCTTCCTCGTCCCCGCTGGCCCCGGCATTCCGGACAGCTTCCAGCGCGTCCTTGGGCATGAAACCGGCCCATTCAGGATCCTCCGGGGACTCGGCGGGCGCAGCGTCTTCCGCGCCGGGGACCGCTGGAGGATCCGGGATAAAAATGCTCGGCCCGCTGCTCCAAATGTTCTCGGCTTCGGAGATACCCTGCAGCGCGGCCTGATATTCCTCCTCGGTCATCTCCCCGGCGGCATAGGCACTTTCGATCTGGGTGCGGGCTTCGTCGAAATTCTGGTTGCCGCCCGGCACGAGCGACAGGCCCTGCCCCGTCACCAGCGGCAGCAACACGAAGAAGACGAGCGAAGCGAGCACATAAAGCCGGAAAGGCGGAATGAAGCGGGCGCGCTGGCCATCCAGATAGGCGCGGGTGACCTTGCCAGGTTGCAACAGCAATCCCGGCAGCGTGCGCGCCGCGCGGCTGTCGAGCGAGAACAACGTCTCGACGCTCTCCGCCAGCAATGCCCAGAAAGGCTGGCGCAGGCTCTGCGCGCTCTGGCCGCACTGATGGCAGAAATCCCCGGTCAGCGGGGCGCCGCAGTTCAGGCAATGGGTTCCGGCGGGCTTCCCCCTGGCCCCGCCAAGACCGGCGGCTGCATCCGCGCCGGCATGTTCCATGGCTGTATCGGCGGCTTCGCCAAAGCTATCGCTCATCTCTACCCCTCCGGTCCGCGGAACACGCGCGGCTTCTTCGCCATGAAACGGGCCGTTGCCGCATGGTATCGCAAAGCGCGGCCCTCCGGCGCAAGCCCATAGGTTCGCTCGCGCAGGAACTCCATCAGATTGCGCCTTTTTCCGGCCGCCTCCAACATTGCGGGGCTCAATGTTTCACCGATCCCCACCGTCAGCGTCTTGCCCATCCGCCGGCGGACCTCCCGGAAAACGAGGGCCAGGCGCAATTCCAGCGACAGATGCGAGGCGATCTGGAAGAGGCGCGAATTCTGCCCCTCGAAGAAAACCGGCGTCACGGCGGCCCGGCCATGGGTGATCAGCTTGGCGGTAAACGGCTTCCAGTCATCATCCACCGCGAGCGGATCGAACGGGCCGGGCGTGGTGGAGACCCCGCCCGCCGGGAACACAATCACGCAGCCCCCGCCCTTTACATGCGCCAGCGCCGTCCGCCGCATGGCGATGTTGGCGGCCACCGCCTCGCGCGTTCCGGCAAAGTCTACCGGCAGCAGATACGGCTTGGCCTCGGGCACGGCATCAAGCACTGAATTGGTCAGCACCCGGAAATCCTGCCGCCGCCGGCCTACCAGCCAGCTGATCACCAGCCCATCCAGCACGCCGAAGGGATGGTTGGCCACGATCACCAGCGGCCCCTCGGCCGGCAGGGCGGCGAGGCGGACCTCATCGAACCTTATTGTCAGATCCAGCAGGCGGATGGCGGCATCGAAGAAGCCGGTCTCGCCCAGTTCACCGGCGCGGTAGCGCTCATAAAGGCGCGCCAGCTTTGGCTGCCCCGTCGCCCGCTCCACGGCGCGCACCAGCGCCCGCTTCAGCGGGTCGTTGAAATACGCCGCATAGGAGAGTTCCGGCGCGGCAGCAGTGTCCATCAAAGCCGCCACATGCGCGCAAGGTTGTTCTTCTGCATATCGGATGATCCGCCTACGATCGGCATGCCCAGAAGGTCGCGCAGGTTGCGCTCGATGTCATAGGCGTCTGACAGGCCATAGGCCCCAATCACCTGCTGGCAGGCGAGACCGATCTCCACGCCGGCATCGGCCACATAAAGCTTGGCCATCGCCGTCTCTGCCGAGCAGGGCTGGCCCGTGCCCGCCAGCCAGGCCGCGTGATAGAGCATGTGGCGGCAGGCGGCGAGTTTCGTCCGGGCGGTGACGAGCTTGTGGGCAATCGCCTGATGCTGGCCGATGCGTTTGCCAAACTGTTCGCGCTCCCCGGCATAGCGCCAGGCTTCTTCCAGCGCCGCGCGGGCAAGGCCGAAGGCAACCGCCGTAATCTCGATCTTCTCCACGTCCAGTGCCCGGCCGGCGAGGGCCTCCCAGCCCCGGTTCCATTTTTCCGGGCCGCCAACGATGGCGCTTTCGGGCAGACGCACATCATCCAGGAACACATCCATCGAATGGGTGTAGCGCAGGTTTGCATGCTCAATCGGCGCCATGCTGACGCCCTTGGCCTTTGTTGGCACAAGGACGAAAGTGAGATTGCCATGCCGGGCGCCCGGCTCACCCGAGCGGCAGAGGCAGTAGATATAATCCGCCCAGTCCGCCCCCGTGCACCAGCGCTTGGCGCCCTTGATGACGATCTCGTCTCCCTGGCGCTCCACCCGCGTCTCGACACTTGGAAGGTCACCGCCGACATTCGGCTCCGACAGGCCATAGGCAAGGAAGATCTCTCCGCGCGCCAGCTTGGGCAGCAGCTCTTCCTTCTGGGCTTTCGATCCGTTCTCGGAAATATTGAGCCCGCCATAGAAGGCCGCGTGAATATAGGGTCCAGCCATGCTGGGCCCGCCCTGGCAGAGTTCCTCAATCACGGCGGCGGCGGCGTAAATGTCCTCCCCCTGCCCGCCATATTCCTCCGGAATGGTGAGGCCGATCAGGCCCATCTCCGCGATTTCACGGAAGAGGGCCCGGTCCCAGGTGGCTTCCCGGTCCCATTGCCGGCGCTTCTCGCGCGGCATCCTTTCGGCCACCCAGCGCGAAAGCTGGCGGCGGATTTCGGTCACATGGTCAGGTTCTGCGGCAAAATAGGTCATGCCGCACTTCTCAGCTAACCGCCGATTTCGTCAAGGCTGAACGGCGTGGACTGGTAGGTCTGGTTGATCCAGTTGCCGAACAGCAGATGGGCATGGCTGCGCCACCGGTTGAGCGGCTGGCGGGTGGGATCATCGCCGGGAAAGTAGCCATACGGCACCTGGATCTGCTTGCCCGCTTCCCGGTCCCGCTCGAACTCTTCCTTCAGGGAGAAGGAATCATATTCCACGTGATTGAACATGTAGAGGCTGCGCCGCGCGCGGTCTTCCAGCAGGCAAGGCCCGGTGTCATCACTGTCGATCAGCAGGCGGAGCTCAGGCCGCTCCAGAACCTCATTGCGGCGCACTTCGGTCCAGCGCGAAACGGGAATGGAGAAATCATCCGAAAAGCCCGACAGATAGGGCGAGGCAGGATCAAGATTGCGGTGGCGGAACACGCCGAAGGCTTTAGCCTCCAGCAGGTGTTTCGGCAGGCCGTGGAAATGATAGGCCGCCGCCATCGCGCCCCAGCAGATATAGAGCGGGGAATGCACAT
>OBJA01000726.1_pt1 | contig 26980 bp, 18 predicted proteins | sample 1519751 | NCBI WGS metagenome assembly OBJA01 (sample SAMEA3881238, study PRJEB22517) | soil metagenome | biome: lake sediment; feature: soda lake sediment; material: sediment, water from around vicinity | place: India | collected 2013-12-23 | depth 3 m
CTCAACCTCTCAACCCCTCAACCTCTCAACCTCTTTCACCTAAGCAAAAAGAACCTAATGCTTACCTGCTTTTTCCAGATAAGGTAGTGGGGAAACCAGCTCAAACTGGGGCGACACCTCCAGGAACCAGTTCAGCAGGTTCAGGTGATCGCTGCCGATGATCAGCAGGATGCGGTCTTCGGATGTAAAAGGCAGGCGCTGAATGTTTCGTAGTATGCGCAGGTTGCGGTTGAACCAGCGGCCCGACTCAAAATCCACTCCCGTGAAGTCACCCGGCTCTTCTTCATAATCGAATGGATGGACCAGGTAGCCTGCCAGCCGTTCTTTGTTATATTGCGGCTGGTTGCTATCAATCAGCGTCCGGACAATGTCGGAGATCTTTCCCCCGCCAGGAAGGTCTTGATTTGTTTTATGGTGCTGCAGGTAGTATTTTTCAAATCGTGACAGGCGTGCCGGATCATTGAAAATTTCCAGGACATTGCTGTAATGCCGCCCCGGGTCATCCACCCCGTAAACCCTGTCAAGGCAGTTGTCCTTTGCAATGCGGAACCCTAACTGATAATCTTCTCCCGCCTTTAATTCCCATTGATCTTCTCTGTAAAGGGCATACAGCGAATCCATTACCCTCTGCAGGGAGGGGATAAATTCACATGCTATCAGGGTAGGTCTGAAGGCTGACAGCTCACGGGCAATGGCCAGGATCTGCGACTGGAAAGGTTCATCCAGCACGCTGATTTTGTCTTCCTCAGCAGTTTTTACAACATCCAGGTTGGGGAAATCAAAATGGAAAACGCCAACAGGCATGATCTTTACCGATTTTTCCTGACAATAAGCTGTCAGGGACAGGAAAACTAACAGAATGGCGGATAATTTTCTCATGATCATAAAAAATTGGATGGTAATATATAGGCAGACGCAGCAGACCGGGAAAAAGTTACAGGCTTGGGGGATATTTCGGGCTGCAGGGGCCGGGGGACCCTTAGGGTTGTATGGAAAGCCTTACCAGCTGCGGGCTGCAGGGGCTTGTTCCGCCCAACTTCATTTATTTGAAACTACGGATCAACGGTAGCAGGCATTATTCGGCGAATATCCGGTTGGCTTCCATAGATACTGATAAAAAAATTATATCTTTGAAATTACTCTCTAAAACCTGAACCTTGGCAAGAGCGAAAAAATTCGGTGCATTCGGAGGGGTGTTTACCCCTTCAATACTAACCATCCTGGGTGTGATCATGTTCCTGAGGCTGCCCTGGATTGTTGGGCAGGCTGGGTTATGGTCGAGCCTGGCCATTATATTGGTGGCCCATATCATTTCGGCCAGCACAGGGCTGAGCGTGGCCTCGGTGGCTACGGACAAAAGGGTAGAGACAGGAGGCACCTATTTTATCATCTCCCGCAGCCTGGGGTTGCCAATCGGGGGCACCCTGGGCCTGGCATTGTTTGTCGGGTTGTCCTTCAGTGTCAGCCTTTACCTGATAGGGTTTTCGGAGGCTTTCCTTAGTTATTTCGGATTTGAAGTGAGCCTGCCAACCATACGCATCACCGGTTCGATCATCCTGGCCCTGGTGGCGCTGATCACCCTGATCAGCACCTCGCTTGCCATAAAGACCCAATACCTGATCATGGCTGCCATGGCCCTGTCGCTGATCTCCGTTTTTTTGGGAAGCCATGAAATGACCCCGGTACATTCTCAGCTTGGTTCCCTGCGCAGTGCCCTGCCCTGGATCTCGCTTTTTGCCATTTTCTTTCCGGCTGTTACGGGATTTGAGGCTGGAGTGTCCATGTCGGGCGATCTGAAAAACCCCCGTAAGGCCATCCCCCTGGGCACCATATCTGCTATTGTAGTGGGTTTGTTGGTTTACATCGGCCTGGCCCTGTTTTTCTCCCTGACGGTTGACCGCGACCAGCTCATCACCAATCCTGCCATTTTGTTCGACATCTCGTTTCTGCCCCAACTGGTCATTGCAGGGATCCTGGGTGCCACCCTTTCTTCTGCCCTGGGCAGCATTCTGGGGGCACCACGAATATTGCAGGCCGTTGCAGCCGATCGCATCCTGCCTCCCTTTTTTGCCAAAGGGCATGGCCCTTCGCGCGAACCCCGAAACGCCCTGCTGCTTACTTTCGTGATCGCCCAGGCAGGTATTCTGATTGGAGAGCTGAACGTGATTGCACGCATTGTTACCATCTTTTTCATCATCACCTATGGATTCCTGAATATTACCTATGCCGTTGAGAGCTGGGCAGGGAGCGACTTCCGCCCCAGTTTCAGGATACCCCGCATGGTAAGTATTGTTGGTGCCCTGGCCTGTATCATCATCATGATACAGCTGGATGTGCTGGCCATGATAGGAGCTTCCCTGGTGCTGATCTTCCTGTTTTTGTTTCTTAAAAAAAAGGAGCTTACCCTGCAGACGGGTGATACCTGGAACAGCATCTGGGCCTCTCTGGTAAAGACGGGCCTTGGGCGGCTAGCCAGCAGCAGCCGTAAGCCCCGCAACTGGAGGCCCAACGTGATATTGTTCAGCGGGGGGCACCAGTCAAGGCCTTACCTGGTGGATATGGGCAAGGCCCTGGTGGGCCGCCTGGGCATCTTTACCAATTTCGAACTCATGGAGAACCCTTCCGACGAGATCCTGCTGCGAAAGGATGAACAGATCATCCCCGACCAGGCAACAGGCAGGCAAAGGGTGTTCACCCGAAGGCATACCTGCAGGGATATATATGAAGGCATAGACTCCATTTCCAAGATATATGGCTTCTCGGGCTTCGAACCCAATACCATCCTGATGGGATGGGCACGCAGAACCCGCGACCCGGTGAAGTTTGCCCATCTTCTGGGTAATTTCAAGAAGCTGGATTACAACCTGGTGTTCCTGAATTACGACCACCAGGCGGGTTTTGGCAATTACCGGCAGATCGACTTCTGGTGGAGCGGCAGCGGACGTAACCTCTCCCTGGCCCTGACCCTGATGCGGTTTATCACCTCCAGTAATGAATGGCGCTCGGCTTGTTTGCGCATCCTGGTGATCATCCGCGACAATTCCCTGGCCGAGAGTTATTACCGGCTCATCAACCAGTTGCTTGACAATTACCGCATGACCGCCCGGGTGAAGGTGATCAGCAACGGGGTTGAGCAGCTGGCTCACAGCACCATCATCCACAATGAATCCTCCCAAACCGACCTTACCATGCTGGAGCTTCCCCCAGGAGGAGCCCGGGAAAGCGAACAGATCATCAGCCAGGCCAACCAGCTTACAATGAACCTGGGCACCAGCCTGATCCTGCAGGCTTCTTCCTTCTTTGAAGAAGTTGGCATCGCCCGCCTGCCCGAAACATCCGGGCCCCTGGAGGAAGAACAGGAAGAACAAGACCAGGAGAAGCCTGCCTTGGAAGTGGCTGAATGGATGCAGCAGTTGCAGGTATCCCCGCATGAACTCATTGCCAATGAAGTGTACAACCTTAGCCAGCTTCATGCCCTTCATGCCCGCAAATATTATGATCAAGCACTGGATCCTGCCCGCAAACGAAAAGCTGAGTTTTACCTTGAGTTACACGAATTCACCTCCCTTGCTTCGGCCAGCCTGCTAAAAGCCTTCTCGGCTCCCAGCTTCCAGGAGCAGGAAAAGGAAATACTGCGGCTTTTGAATGATTTTTCCTATCACTCCCAGCGCAAAATAAAGGAATTTAAGCTCGGATTGATGAAGTTCGAGAAAGAGCTGATGGAGCAAGCCCTAAGCCAATACCTTTCGGTGCTGAGGCATTCTTTATCGGTGGTCCCCGACAGCATCCGCATCCGCCTTACCCGCCAGGACTTCCGGATAATGCCCTCCGATAGCCTTCCCATCCGCCTTTACAAGATCCGCAAGCAATTGCAGGCAACCCTCACGGGCAAGCCCGTGTTGCACAAGATAAAGGTGACTCCCGCTGCCCGCTATTACCTGTTTTTGCGCAGGCTGCAATGGGTGAAGCAGCTGCTGAAGGAATTTGCCCTTTATAGCTTTCGCGAGGTTTCAGGCATCCGCAAAATACTCACCGAGCTGCACCAGATCATTGAATCGGGAAGCATCGACACCCGGCAAAAGTACAAGGCCATAGAACGGGTGAAGATGGAGAGAAACCGTCTGTTGGCCAACATCTCGGTGATGCAGAACGAAAGCCGCGACTTCTATCGCAAGGCCTGCTTCAATCTGTTTGAACAGCTTGGTAACGACCTGCAGCAGTTCAATGATTACCTGGACAACCCGGGCATGAAGCCACCCGAACTGCAGGATGCTTCCCCCGATAAAAGTACCAGCCAACTCCAGGAATTCATTGAGGATTTTCCCGGCTTATGGGAAAGGAACCTGGATCAGTTTATCAACAAGGGGATGCTGGAGTTTCTGATGCTTTCCCTGAAAAACCGCCTGCGTTCCAAGACCCGCAAATATAAGCAGGAAATGAAGCTTGAACTGGAAGCTGCCCTGCTGAAGCCCATGCGCAGTTACCGCATTGAAGAAAGCCAGGGGAGACTGGTGGTTTCGGATGAAGACTCCCGGGATGGCCGCCTGGATGCCAAACTACTGAAAAACCCGAACCTGCCCCTTTTCTTTGAACCCCTGTATGATGAGATCAATGCCCTGGTGGAAGAACTCCCCGAAGAGATCACTATTGCCGATGCAGGCATCATCGAAAAAATAGAGGAAGGGAGGCTGGAAGATGCCGCCTGGAATACAATCAACCTGCGCAGCACCGTGGCCTTCTACCTGGGCACGGAGCTGATCGACAAAGCCCGCAGGCAGACCGAAGAGGGCCAGCAACAGATACAGAAAATACTCTTCAGCCTGAAGGACCTTATCCGCCTGGTGAACTTCAACCTGGAAAACGACCCGGAGCTGATCGGTGAGATCGGCGAGCAGCAACGACAGGAACAGATCCGCGAACTCATGAAGAGCTTCCACCAGAGAATGCGCGATGAACAATCCATCCTCATCAAGATATACCGGGGCATAGGCCATGCCTTTGATATGGGTATCCGCAATGCTTTCGAGCCCCTTACTCCTGCCCTGATCAGCAAACATAACATTGCTTCAGCAAAAAAGAAATCAGAGGCTTCCCAGCCAGGCTACGGGATAATGATCCGAAGCAGGTTCCGGGAGCTACGCAGGCAAACCCAACAGCAATTTGTAAACCTGCTTTACAGCAAAAGCGAAGGCATGCTGTGGGTGAGCCGCTATGAGCGTGAAGAAACCAACCGCCGCCTGTCGAATCACGACTTTCTGGATTTTGCCGCAGCCCTGACCCCCTCAGCTGAGGCAGTAAAAAGCCTGCCCCATTACTATTCCAGCCTTTTCTCGGGTAAATCCGGGGTGGGTGAAGGATTCTGGGTGGGCATGCAGGCTGAGGTGCAGGCAGCCGATCAGGCAATTGACCGCTTTCGCAAAGGGTATTCGGGAGCCATCATCGTAACGGGTGAACGAAGCTCGGGAAAGTCAAGCCTTTGCAAGCTGATTGCTAAAAAACACTTCCCTGCTTCGGAAGTTTTTTCACTTCGTGCGCCCCGCTCATGCAACAGCCAGTTGCAGGCCTTTACCGATGAGCTGCTGGAAGTGCTGGGTGCTGCAGGCCGTAAGCCCGAAGAGGTGTTGCAATCAATGGCCCCTGAGCAGGTGATCATTTTCAATGACATCGAGCTCTGGTGGGAGCGTAAGCCCGGAGGGCTGGACGTGATCCGGTATATGCAGGAGCTGATAGATCGTTTTGGCGGTAAGCTCCTTTTCCTGATCAACTGCAACATTCATGCACTGAACATTTTGGACCAGGCCAGCGACCTGCGCAGCTACTCGCTGGCCACCATCACCTGCAGGCCTTTCGATGCCCGCGAACTAAAGGAAACCATACTGCTAAGGCATCAGGCCGGGGGGCTGGAATTTGTGCTCGACAACAAACCCGAAGCAAGGATGTCGGCCTGGGATTATGCCCGGCTGTTCAACTATTATTTTGATCTATCGCGGGGCAACCCCGGCAGTGCCATCACCCTATGGCTGGCATCCATCAGGCGCATCAGCGGAAAGCAGCTGATCATGCAAACCATCAAACTGCCCAACACCAATGTGCTGGATCAGCTGGATCAGGAGCAGCTGTTCTATATATTGCAGTTTGTGATACAGAGAAGGCTGACCGCACTGCAGCTTTCTGAAGCCCTTCAGATCTCCCCCCAGACGGTCAGCGACAACCTGCGCAAGTTGCAGCGTTCAGCCATACTCATTCAGCGATTTGAAGGGGTGTATGCCCTGAATCGTTATCTTGAAAATCACCTGGTGCAAAAACTCAAAAGCCTTGATTTGCTATGATATTGCTGCAACTTGTCATACTGGCTCTGGTATTGTGGGTGCTGTTGCGCCTGGGCTGGAGAGCCATTCACCTGATAGAGCCCGGCAACAGGTTTCGCAGGCTGCTGCTGCGTTATTTTCCCTTACTGGAGTTCGGGCTGTGGCTTTGGCTGGTGTTTCGTTTTGCAGAAGCTGTTTTTTCAGATCTGGCCTATTACGAAGTTGTCATGGGTATAATGGCAGTTGCCCTGATCGCGGCCCTTGGATGGTATCTTTTGCGCGACTTTCTCTCGGGCATCATCATGAAAACGGAAATAGCCTTCGAGAAGGGGCAATATATCAAAACGGAAATAGCCAGTGGCAAGATCAGCAAGCTGGGATACCGCTGCATCATCCTTGAGACGGATGAAGGGGAGAAGATCCGCATTCCCTACTCGCGTCTCAACAACCAGCTTCTTAGCCTGCCTGCCGGGGAAGATGCCAGCCACAGCCATGTAATTGAGCTGCTGGTTGAGCGTAACAGGCAGGCCGGTGAGCTGCAGCGGGAGATCAGCACCCGGCTGTTCAACATGCCGTGGGTGATCACAGGGTTTGCACCCCAGGTAAATATCAGCATCCACGATGAGCGGCACTTCCTGGCGGAGGTGCGCTTCAACGTGATCCGCCGCGAGCATGTGATCCTGGTGGAGGAGAGCCTTCGCAGCCTGTCGGCAGGCCCTGAACCCGGGCAGTAATGGCTTAGAAAGTGCGTTGGCTGATGAGCTTCCCGTTCTGGTACTGCATGGTCTTGACGCGTTTTCCCTGATTATCCCAGAATGTCCAGGTGCCATGGCGGTGGCCATCGCGGTATTGCCCCTGCTGCTGCTTGCGCCCGTTCAGGTAGTAGGAGGTAAAAGGCCCTTCGGCCTTGTTGCTTCGGAACTGCTGTTCGCGGATCTTCTTGTTTCCGGCATCAAAAAATACCCACAGCCCGGTCTTTTCATCCCTGGCATAATGCCCCTGTTCCATGATGTTGCCATTGGTGTGCCATCGTGTCCATTGCCCATGGAGCATTCCATCGTCATAGGTGGCCTGCTGGCGCATGCCTCCCGTGGAATGCCAGTGGGTGGAAGTACCCTGCCGCTTTCCCATGCGGTAGTTCACCTCGTAGCGTTGGCTGCCATTTTCGTGCCAGCCCTCCCAGAGCTGGTCCATCTGACCGCGAACAAAACTCCCTCGGTCCTGCACGCGCCCGTTCTCGTAATAGCTGACCCATTCACCTGTTTCCATGTCATCCAGAAAAGATCCCTGGTGGCTTACCCTGCCACTGGGATACCAGGTGGTCCAGGGGCCGGTGCGCCTGCCCTGCTCCATCATACCCTCCCTTAGTTTCTCTCCCGTGGTATAGAAAAAGGTCCAGATGCCTTCTTCCTTGCCCTGGCGGAAGTCGCCCCTTGAAGATACCTGCCCGTTGGGGAAATAAAAGGTCCAGGTGCTGTCCTGAAGGTCCTGGTGCGATAGACCCTCCATCTCCGGGGAACCGTTATCGTGGTACCATTTGTTGTAACCATGCAGCTTGTCGTCCAGGAAATGACCCTGGAATTCGGGGGTGCCATGGGCATAATACAGGCTGGCCGGTCCGCTCTTTTTGCCCTCCACAAAGAAGTAACTTTCCTTCAGCTGCCCCGACTCATGGAAAAACTCCCATTGGCCGCTGCGTTTGCCATCGCGAATCTCACCCTTCATCTGTAGCTTGCCGTTGGGATGCCAGTGAGTGGTGGTGCCATTGTCAAAAGCAATTTCGGCACTTTTAGTGCCATCGGCATACCAGTATTCCCAGTTGCCGGTTTGACGCCCACGCGAATAAGTACCTTTGGCATATAAGTTGTCGCGGGAGTGGTAGTAGGTCCATTGCTTGTCTTTTTCCCAAAGGGGTGTGATGCCCCCGGTTTCGGAAACCGCCCCGTCAGGAAAATAGGCGGTATAGATGTGCTGCTGGTAATCAACTCTGGCCAGGCGTTCATTTCTTTCCCCAAAGAAGGTCCAGATGCCCTGGCGGATACCCTGCTGATAAACACCGCGCTCGCGTACTACCTGGCTGGAATCCAGGTATTCCCACTGACCCTGTTTCATGTTGTCGTGGTACTGACCCCTGCCCTGGAGGGTGGTGTCGTGGCGAATGAGCTCAATGTCCTGGGCTGCTGCATGAAGTGGCGAAAGAAAAAAAACGACAGCCAGCAGCCGGATAGAAAAGAATGCAAACCTTTTGATCATAGAAAGAAGTGTTTAACCAGTATTTAACGCGTAAAAAGCAGATGCCTTGTATGAAGCTGCACAAAAAACTTTTAAAAAACAGTGGCAGGCAATAACTTCAAAAAAATACAAACCCAAAAGCACCTGGGTTTCTCAAAAAAAAAAAAAAATTCACACACGAAAACACCAGGGTTTCTTCAAAAACATGAAGAACATAGTGATTTTGTGTGCTTTTAGAGTTTTTGTGTTAAAACTCTTTTGAATTCTTCATACTGAAAATTCCAAAATTCAGAAAATCCTGATTCAGACATCCCGCTCAATGGTAAAGTTTATCAGCTGCCGCAATGACTCGCGTGCCGGGCGGTCGGGCATCTCTTCCAGCATCTCAAGGGCACGATCCTTGTATTCGGTCATTTTGCGGCTGGCGTATTCAATTCCCCCGCCGGCCTGCACCTTCTCGATCAGCAGGCCCACCTTGCGGGGGTTGTCGTGGTGGTTTTTGACAAGGCGAATGATCTTACGCTTTTCGAGCAAGGATGACTGGTTCAGCAGGTATATCAGGGGCAGGGTCATCTTGCGTTCCTTGATGTCGGCACCCGAGGGCTTACCCTTTTTGCTGCGGGCATCGAAGTCCATGATGTCGTCCTTTATCTGGAAGGCGATGCCAATGAGCTCGCCGATGTGCAGCATTTTAGCCACATCCTGGGGGCTGGCTCCCACCGATGCTGCTCCTGACGACAGGCAGGATGCGATCAGGGAGGCTGTCTTTTTGCGGATGATCTCGAAGTACACATCCTCGCGGATATCCAGGTTGCGTGCCTTTTCGATCTGCAGCAACTCCCCCTCGCTCATCTCGCGTACCGAATTTGAGACGATCTTCAGCAGGTCGAAATCCTGGTTTTCAAGCGAGAGCAACAGCCCGCGCGAGAGCAGGTAATCGCCCACCAGCACCGAGATCTTGTTTTTCCACAGGGCGTTGAGCGAGAAAAAACCTCTTCTTTCGTTGGAGTCGTCCACCACATCGTCGTGTATCAGGGTGGCTGTATGCAGCAGCTCGATGAGCGAGGCTGCTCGGTAGGTTTTCTCGCTGATGGGAGCAAACAGCTGGGCCGAGAAGAACACGAACAGGGGGCGCAGTTGCTTGCCCTTTCTTTTTACAATATAACGGGTAATGGTATCCAGCAAGGGGACCTTGCTTTTCATGGACCTCCTGAAATGGGTTTCAAAAGTATCCATATGCCCCTGGATTGGGGCTTTGATTTGCTGTAATGTCATAAAAAAAAGAGGCCTGTTGGATTACAAGCCTCTAAATTAGGAAAAATAGATCAGTTATTTCATCAAAGCCATAAAAATGCGCGATTGGAGCATCGAAACCATGGCTTTGGCTACTTTTTTCACGGGCGGATGTCGATGCGTCTGGCCACAACTTTGGATATTTCATCCACATGGATACGGTCCTGCTGCATGCTGTCGCGCTCGCGGATGGTCACCGTGTTGTTCTCCAGGGTTTCATGGTCAATGGTGATGCAGTATGGTGTTCCGATGGCATCCTGGCGGCGGTAACGCCGGCCGATGGCGTCCTTCTCGTCATACTGGCACATGAAGTCGTAGCGGAGCTGATCGAAGATCTGGCGGGCCTTTTCTGGCATACCGTCTTTTTTCACCAGGGGCAGCACGGCCACCTTCACCGGGGCCAGCACCGGGGGCAGGTTCATCACCACCCGCTCTGTGCCGTCCTCCAGCTTCTCCTCGCGGTAGGCATGCGACACCAGGGCCAGGAAGGTACGGTCAAGCCCGATGGAGGTTTCCACAACATAAGGCACATAACTCTCGTTGGTCTCCGGATCGAAATACTGCAGCTTCTTGCCCGAGAACTGCTGGTGAGCCATCAGGTCGAAGTCGGTGCGCGAGTGTATGCCCTCCAGCTCCTTGAAGCCAAAGGGAAACTCGAACTCTATGTCGGCTGCCGCATTGGCGTAGTGGGCCAGCTTCTCGTGGTCGTGGAAACGGAACTTTTCCTGGGGCAGGCCCAGGGCCAGGTGCCAGCGCATGCGCTCCTTTTTCCAGTACTCGAACCATTCCATCTCCTGGCCCGGGCGAACAAAGAACTGCATCTCCATCTGCTCGAACTCGCGCATGCGGAAGATAAACTGCCGGGCCACGATCTCGTTGCGAAAGGCCTTGCCGATCTGGGCTATGCCAAAGGGGATCTTCATGCGCCCGCTCTTCTGCACGTTCAGGTAGTTCACGAAGATGCCCTGGGCTGTTTCCGGGCGAAGGTATATCTGGCTGGCATCCTCCGTCACCGAACCCATGCGCGTGGAAAACATCAGGTTGAACTGCCGCACATCCGTCCAGTTGCGCGATCCCGACACCGGGCAAGTAATGCCCAGCTCCTCTATCAGGGCCCTGATGTCGGAAAGACGCTCCTGTTCCAGGGCCGACACGAAACGGCGGCTGATGTCGTCCTTCTTCTGCTGGTTCTCAACCACCCGGGCATTGGTCTGGCGGAACATGGCCTCGTCAAAGCTGTCGCCAAAACGTTTGGATGCTTTTTCAACCTCCTTTTCTATCTTCTCGTCTATTTTGGCCAGGTAGTCCTCGATGAGCACATCGGCCCGGTAACGTTTTCTGGAATCCCGGTTGTCGATAAGGGGGTCGTTGAAGGCATCCACATGCCCCGAGGCCTTCCACACAGTGGGGTGCATGAAGATGGCCGAGTCGATGCCAACAATGTTCTGGTGGTACTGAACCATGCTCTTCCACCAGTAATCCTTGATATTGTTTTTCAGTTCTGCCCCGTTGTGACCGTAATCGTATACGGCACTTAATCCATCGTATATCTCGCTGGAAGGAAAGATAAAGCCGTATTCCTTGCAATGGGAGATTATCTTTTTGAAAACTTCTTCGCCTTTAACCATTTTCTGAGTAGTTATCTTATGATTTCATCTTTACCGGGTTGTAGATCACCCGGATGCTTTTTGGAACGATGCGAAACTCGAATGGAGAAAGCCCCATTGACTCCCCGTCGGTTTCCATCAGTATGGGGGGGTCCGACTCCACCCGTATTACTTTTGCCGTAAGGGTCTGCACCCTGCTGTGCTTTTTGATGCTGCCGTCGTATAGCCGCCTGACGCTGGCCAGCACCGACCATTTGCTCATGTGTTTGATCAGCACAAGGTCAAAGAGCCCGTCGTCGGGCAGGGCGTCGGGCGCCTGGCGCATGCCCCCCCCATTGTATTGCCCGATGCCTATGCCAATGCTGAATATCTTATCGTTGATCTCCCGCCCGTCAACCACCAGGCGGATGTCCGACGACTTATAGGCAAACAGCGAGCTGGCCAGGTTCTTCAGGTAGATCAGGGCGTTGTTGTTGCCACGGGCCTTGTCGGCGTTGGTCTTCTGGGCCACCAGCCCATCGAAGCCAAGCCCGGCCATGTTGATAAAATAACGGGTCTTCTCGCAGCTGTCGTTATAGTATTTCACCAGGCCTGCATCCTGCAGCATGGTATTTTCACTTTTCAACACCCCGATGGCCTGTTCGTAGTCAAGGGGGATGTTGAAGGTGCGCCCCCAGTCGTTGCCCGTGCCTACCGATATCATGCCCAGCAGTATGGCGTCGGTGAAGGTGGTATTTTGTTTGAAAATGCCGTTCACTACCTCGTTCATAGTGCCGTCACCACCCACCACCACGATCTTCCGGAAGCCCTCCTGTATCTTGCCTATGGTGAGTTGCATGGCATGAAGGGGCTTCTGGGTAAAAACTGCCTGGTAGCTGAAGCCTGCCCCGTCAAGCAGGGCCGATATCTTCTTCCAGTCTTTCTGCCCCTTGCAGGAGCCTGCATTGGGGTTAACCACCACCAGCCATTGATTTGTTGTTTCCCGGATCATCGGCGCCTGTTGCATGATTGTTTCGAATGGAAAAAGAATATGGATCAGGAGTGCAAAATTAATAAAAAATCGGCCGTTTTGTTCAAACGGCATCCAGCCGGGGCTATAAGGGTCATGCAGTGAGATTTTCTTTCACCAGGTATTGGGCGATTTGCACAGCGTTGGTGGCGGCACCTTTGCGCAGGTTGTCGGCCACGATCCACATATCGAGCCCGTTTTGCTGGCTGATATCGCGGCGCAGGCGGCCCACGAACACCTGGTCACGGCCCTGGCTGCTGCGTGGCATGGGGTATAGGGCGGCCAGGGGATCGTCCTGCAACACGATGCCCGGGCTTTGTTCCAGGAGCTGGCGCAGCTCCTGCAGCTCGTATTCCTTTTCAAAAGCCACGTTCACCGCCTCCGAGTGGCCCCCCACAACGGGTATACGTACCACCGTGGCTGTTATCTGTACCTGGGGGGCTTCCATGATCTTGCGCGTTTCGTTTACCAGCTTCATCTCCTCGGTGGTGTAGCCGTTATCCAGGAAGTCGCCCCCGTGGGGGAAGCAGTTCAGGTCGATCACGTGGGGGTAGGCCATGGGGCCATCAATGCCAGCCCGCTCGTTGTGGAGCTGCCTGACGGCCTGCACCCCGGTGCCTGTCACCGACTGGTAGGTAGCCACCACCACCCTGCGGATGCCGTATCGCCGGTGCAGGGGGGCCAGGGCCACCACCAGCTGTATGGTGCTGCAGTTGGGGTTGGCAATGATGCGCGTATCGGGGGTGATGGCATGGGCGTTCACCTCGGGAACTACCAGCGGAACACCCGGCTCCATACGCCAGGCCGAGCTGTTGTCGATAACAAAACAACCTGCTTCGGCAAAGCGTCCAGCCCAGGCGCGCGACACGCTGCCTCCGGCCGAAAACAACGCGATGTCGGGACCTGCCTCTAGAGCCTCCTCCAGGCCCATAACCCGGTAGGAACGACCCCCGAAAACTACCTCCCTGCCCACCGACCGCTCGCTGGCTGCTGCATAAAACCCGGTTAAGGAAAACTGCTGCTCCTCCAGTACCCTCATCATCTCAGCTCCCACCAATCCCGTGGCACCTATCAATGCTATCTTCATCCTGATACCCTTTTTTTTGTTTCTGCAAAATTAATGTTTCTGCATTTATTATACCCTGCTGATGAGCAGATTTATAAAAGCGAAGATGCTTTTTATGATTCTTTTTGTATTGTACCGAAAACTGTGGGTATTATCTCAAAAAAATTGTATTTTTATGATCTTAATATAAAAAACAAGGTCATGAAGAGAAAATTCATTCTGATTGTTCTCTTTTGCTTTCCTTGTTTTGTGTTAGCCCAGCTTCATGATGATTTCAGTGATGGAAGTTTTATCTCCAATCCGTCATGGATAGGAGATACAACAAAGTTCAGGATAGAGAATGGAATTCTGCGGCTTAATGACAGCCAGCCCGGACAGGCATATCTTTCCACAGCCAGCTCACTGATAGACGATGCCTGTTGGGAATTCTGGATACGACTGGCTTTTTCCCCCACCAGCAGCAATCATCCCAGAATTTACATTGTCAGCGACAGTCCAAATCTTCAGGGCCCGCTCAACGGCTATTTTATCCGTATCGGGAAGGATGGCAGCGATAACAAAAGGATCTATTTCTTCAGGCAGGACGGGGAGGTACTGACAGAACTTTTGAGCGGCAGCATGAATCTGGCCACCGGCACAAACAATGTAATGCGCATCCGGGTGATCCGCGACAGCTCGGGCAACTGGCAGATACTGGCCGATCCGGCAGGTGGAAAAACATTTCTGGCCCAGGGGGCCGTTATGGACAATACCCATCAAAACACAGAATGGTTCGGAATTAACTGTATTTACACAGTTACCAACGCCACCCGCTTTTACTTTGACGACTTCTATGCCGGGAAAACAATTCCTGAAGATGCGCCCCTGCAGGTAGATATGGTAAAAGCAGTATCTGCCAGTTCGCTTGAAATTCACTTCAACCGTGCGGTCGATCAGGTTTCTGCCAGAAATATTTATCATTACGAGATAATTGGTGGAGTGGGGAATCCTTTGATTGCAAGTACTGAGCCTGCAAATCCACACATTGTTACTCTTATTTTTGCCTCCCACTTTTCCACAAACCAGCTTTACAAGCTTCGGATAAATCATGTTGCTGACCTTCAGGGGAACCTTCTTGAGGAAGTGGTCCGCGAATTTGTTTTTCACCAGCCTTCCCGGTTTGACGTGGTATTCAACGAGCTGATGGTTGATCCGGTTCCGGTAGTTGGGCTGCCAGCTTATGAGTATATTGAACTTTTTAATACCACCGGGCAGCCGGTTTGTCTTGAGGGCTGGGAGCTGCAATATTCCACAACCCGCAGGGTGCTTCCTGCTGCCGGAATACCCGCCAGAGGGTATCTGCTGCTGGTGGGGGAGGCAGCCTATCCCTATCTGGAATCTTTTGGAAATGTGCTAGCAGTACCGGGGCTTTCACCCACTGCCCTTGTCAATTCAGGAACTACCCTGATGCTGTATGACCAGCATGGTAATTTGATCTCATGGGTAACTTATTCTCCGAAATGGTATCAGGATCCCTCAAGATCCCAGGGTGGATGGTCGCTTGAAAAAATCGACCCGGACAATTTTTGCCAGGAGCAGCAAAACTGGCGGGCATCGAGCGATCCCCGGGGAGGAACTCCCGCAGCAGCCAATTCGGTACTTGGCGTTAATCCCGATAAAGAAAGGCCCTATGTATTAAGAGCAGGATATGAAGATGTACAAAAGATCACCCTGGTATTCAGTGAAGCCATGGATGAGGCATCTGTGTCTCATCCGGAGGGTTATCGTATCTACCCCCTGCCTCCCGACAAAAACTGGGAACCCCACCCATTGTCGGCTCATGCCCTGGCACCCGGATTCTCGCGGGTTGAGCTTTTAATAGGGCAGCCCTTGCAGCAGGGAGTGCATTATGAGATTCAGGCCAACACCTCCATGAAAGATTGTGCTGCCAATTCGCTGGGAAAAAATACTGCCAGGGTGGCTGTGCCCCAGCCTGCTGACTCCCTTGATCTGCTTATCAATGAAGTGCTGTTTAATCCTGGAAAAGGAGGTGCGCGTTATGTGGAGTTGTTCAACCGCACCCAGGGGAAAGTAATCGACCTGAAGGAACATGTCATTTCTTCGCTCGATACCCTGGGAAACTACCTTACCTCTATTCGTCCCATCAGCAGCGAAAGCGTTCTCTTTTTCCCCGGAACCTATATGGTACTGACCCCTGATCCCGAGATTGTTAAAAAACAATACATGACGCCAAACCCCGATGGATTCATCATCACAGAGAATCTGCCGGGCATGACCAATACCGGAGGTATTGTGGTGATTGCCGACCGCAGTTTAAGAATTCAGGACATGCTGGTATTTCATGAGGACATGCATTCCCCCCTTTTAAGCGCCCGCAGCGGAGTTTCCCTGGAAAGGCTGAATCCCGACAGACCCACAGGGGACCCCTCAAACTGGCATTCTGCAGCAAGGGCTGCAGGATTCGGAACCCCCGGCTTCAGAAACTCACAGTTCAGTCCTAACCTGCAGGCTCAGAAAGATCCTGTAGAACTTTACCCAAAAGTTTTTTCCCCCGACGGTGACGGGCAGGACGACATTTTGCAGCTTAGCTATAGTTTTGATATTCCCGGAAGAATTGCAAACATCCGCATCTTCGACAGCCGGGGCAGGATGATCCGCTTCCTGAAAAAGGGAGAGTTGCTTGCCACCCAGGGAGTGATCACCTGGGACGGGACCACCGATGACAAAGCAAAGGCTGCCATGGGCATTTACCTGATCCATCTGGAGGTATTTGATGAAAGCGGTCAGGCAGATCATTATCAGAAAACAGCAGTGCTGACCCGAAGCAGCAGGTGATTCCTGCAGGATCAAAATGAAAAAAATGACTCACCATAAAGGCTCAGAAAAATTCAGAAGAACCTTGTTTACCCAGCAGCACGGCCTCCTGCTGAGGCTGGAAGCAGCCACACCCTCATCCCCCCACTTCTGACCACCCTCAGGGTCCTTTCAAAAATTTCATTAAAGTAATTTTCAAAACTTTTTACCGCATAATAATAATTGATTACATTTGGGGCTTTGATGGAATTTAATCTGAGGTAATGTTTAAAAATTGCCTGCTCCTCCCAGCCTTGTTCCTGGCAGGTTTGCTTTTTTCCGCGGGTTTGCTGGCCGGCAGTGCATACCACAACAACGGCAGCAGCCTTCATTGCATAAGGGGTAATCCACAGGACACACTCACGCTTCTGACGCATACTGCAGGTGGCAAACCCCATACCAGCGATTTGTTCGGTTCCCGGTACTTTCTTTCAGCCAGCACCCTGCCGCTGCAAAAGGGTGAAAACTATATCCTGTGGAACCTGTACGGGCCTGATTTTCAATGGGGGCTTACCGGGAATTTCAGCCTCGGGTTAATGACCAGCTGGTTTGCCACCCCCATTATCGCCTCTGCCAGGTACAGGGTGGATCTGCCCGGTGAGTTCAGTGCCGGGGCAGGCCTGCTGCTGGGTACCGGCTCATGGGTTATTCCCTCATTTGGTGTTGCCCTGCCCTATGGGGTGCTCTCGCTAGGAAACCAGCACAGAAACCTGAGTTTTTCCATGGGTTACGGTGGATTGTTCTATAAAGTTAACACCAGGCAGGGCAATCCTTTTCATGAACGAAGGGTTAACGATGCCCGACTGCTTATGTCGCTGGCCGGCATGATCAGGCTAAACAGCAAGGTAAGCCTGGTGTTTGATTCATTCCTGATCCCGCCCGCCAACTCCTACGAGCAAATTGAATATGGCAGCATTTATAATCCGGATTCAGGCATGCTGGAAGAATATTCACAAATAAGCATGGTAGCCCGCCAGAGTATGGCCCTGATAATCCCCGGGCTTCGCGTGAAAACCAGCAATACCCGCGCATTTCAGATTGGAATGGCAGCATTGTATTTCGACAGCCATTTCTGGAATACTGCCATACCGGTTTTCCAGTGGCACTGGCAATTTTAAGCAGTGAGCTTCGGGAAATTGTCTGTGCAAAGCCTTTTCCTGTTTTTGCCCCCCCAAGGACCACCAGCCGTAGGATCACTTTTTCTTCCTTCTTTAACTTTTCGATCCGATTTTTACCAGGCAACAACTCCCCGGATCAATAATTCCTACCTTTTAAAATATTGCGTTTCAGCATTATCAGAATTATTTTAGCTGCTGAAAATTTGATTCATCTGTGCATTACTTTTATCTCGCTGAAGGAGGGTTTCCGGGCAAGGACTTTTTTCGCTGCATCAGATATTTACAAGCAGGCTGGTGGCGTTCTTTCAGGACACAATTCAAAGAGAACCACAAACTTATTTTACAGATACCATGAGAAAATTTGCCTGCCTTTTCCTGCTGAGCCTGATGGGCTATGGGAGCCTGGCTCAGAATCCTGACAGGATGCTTGCTGAATTTACCCAGGACCAGCTTCAGAATGATTCCACCAAAGCCATTGCCATCCAGCGGTTGCTGCAGCTAAGCCAGCAGATCATCCAGTGGCACGGCGAACTGGAAAATGTAAACAAGCAGCTTAGCACCGACCTGACCAACCTAAACAGTTCCTACAACGAGCTTCAGGCTTTGTCGGAGATCAACAACAAGCAGCTGAAGGCCCTGATGACCAGTTCCAGCAAAAATGCCGAGCAGCAATATCTGATCATCAGGGAAAACATCATTCGTTCGGCCAGGACATTTGAGCTGGCTGCCAATGTGATCACCCAACTGGACATCAGCATCGACAAAAACATCCGCAACGCCAAGGACAACAAGCTGAGCAACCCCGAAAGCGGAGTGCTGGGTTTTAAGCTGAGTGACAAGATCAAACAGTTTGCCGAAGAATCACTTTTTCGCAAAGAGAGTGATGTTGCCAGGTTCATGAACTCGGTGACGGCCATTACCAACAGCGAGCTGGTCAGGTTTATGTCGCCAGCCCCTGCCCTTAGCATGGCCGGCTCGGTCATCAACCTGCTGCACGGCATCAGCTACAACAACAAAAACCTGGATACACGAATGATCAGCGAGTTTGAGCGAAAAATCACCCCCTATATTATGTATTACGAAAAATCGGGAGTGGCCGACGACCTCATCATTTATGCCAATACCAACCTGGCCAGCCAGTTGGGCAGCATCTCCTCGGAACTGGCCGGCCAGCTCAACACCATCCTTTTGAATGAGAAGTTCCGTACCGACCTGCGCATCTCCTACCTTGAACGAGGGGCCGAGGAATCCCATGTAGAATTTCTGCGCCAACGCAACAAGGTTTATAACGAGCTTGCCCTTGACAACTATTTCAGCCGCCTGGAGCGTCAGTACGAAGAAAACGGCCTGGTAAACCACAGCCGCATCCTGGCCGAGAAATCCTTTCTGAAAGATATCAGCAACAACCTGGACAAACTCATCCAGTCGGCGGCCATCCTGGAGTTCCTTGAAAGGGAATATTTTAACGCCTACAACAGCTACAACAGCTCCAAGCTCGAGGCCCTGGGCATTGTGCCCGCCGACAGCAGCAACCGCGAGAAGATCAGGGCCCTGATCCTTGAAACCGAAGCCAACCACCACAGCCTGATCCGAAAGGAGAAAAATGCCATCAACATCCGCGAGCTGATCGACAACGTGGAAAATTCCAAGTTCTCGATCAAGCTTATCTGATAAAAATTACGGTCGTCGGACAAACTTCGCTTGACTCCTGGTTTACTCAAGTCCGATACAAGTCCGATACAAGTCCGACAAAGCCCTCTTTTGAGCCGAATGTGATAAAAGGAGGGGTAAGCCTCCTGAAACATAAAAATTAAATAGGACACAGAGTCGCACAGAGTTTTAAGATGAGTTTCACAGAACTATTAACGATATATGATTTTCATGATTTACTGTTAAAAATTCTGCACGACTCTCCTTAAGCTCCGTACGGTTCTGTTTCCTCTATCGTGTGCAAATCTGGCAATTTGCTAATCTGCAAATCTGCTAATTTGCTAATCTGCAAATCTGCTACCTGATATTTTTCAAAGCTTCGCTCACGGCCTCGAACATGGGCTGGTTGGAGATGGGGCTGCCCACGGCCTGCTGCATCCATTCCTGGGGAATCAACCGACCCAGGGCGAACATTCGGTCGGTTTCCCGGGCAAGGTTGCGCTGGCGGATATGGTTCTCGATCTGGAATTCTATGAGCCTTCCCAGCGGATATGCACTCAGGTACAGCGGGTAGCTGATCATATGTGAATAAACGGCCAGTATGGGGGAATCCTCCACTCCAAATACAGGTGCATAATAAAGGTTCCACACCTCACGTGCGATGCGGGTGGTTTCTTCGCGCAGCTGAGCGGGAGTGGCATTGGGGTTCTGGTACATCCACCGCCATACTTTCATATCCACCAGTGAAACGCCCATGATTTCGTAACTCCCCCAGAGCTTGTCAAGAGCCCTCAGGTGTTCGCCCTGTGCATCACCGGCATTCAGGCCCAGCAGCTCCAGGTCGCGGGTCTGGAAGATAAAGGCGAGGGCCTCGGTGAAAGCGGTGTTGGGAACCCCGTTCATCATGTAATGATCCACATCGTGCAGTGAGATGGTTTGCTCAACGTTGTGCCCAAACTCGTGGATGGCAATGTTGTAGCCTTTGTAATCCATTCCATCGCTGCCGATACGGGTGCGAAGGTGTGAGTTTTGCGAGCGCATTTGTGCCCCCCAGGCATGGCCGGCACCACGGGATGCCTCAACCACAATTTTCGAGGAGATTTCGCGGGCACGATCAGCTGTCCAGCCCAGCTTAACCATAATATCGGGCAGGGCATCTTCAAAAGCTTCCCGTGTGGGATAGCGGTTTTTGACAATGCGGTCGAGTTCTTCTTCGGAGATTGCGCTCCGGGCTTTAAAGCCATCGTACCAGATATCGAAGGCCTCCAGGGGCCTGTTCAGACGGCTGCTGATCAATGCTCCCACTTCCTTCATCTGTGGCCAGCTCACCAGCTCGGTAAACAATGCCTCTACTTCCTCCATTGACAGCTCAAGGCCCTGGTCAAAGGCACGTTGTATTGCGGTAGGATAACTGGGACTATAGGCATCAGCTGCCCTGCGCGAATGAAAATTGGCCAACAGGTGCTCATAACGGGTATCGGGCTCGCGGCTGGTACTGATCGGCTGGCCATCGCGGTATACCTCATTGGAATAAGGATTCCAGCTTAATTCCCCATTGTTGATTACCTCCCTGGGGATATCCTGGTTGATGATGCGCTGCATCACCTGGTAGATCATACGTTGTTTGGGAAGGCCATTGGGGTCTGCGTAATTTGATTTAAGCTCGTCGCGCAGGCCCCAGTGGGTTATCAGCTGCATGTTGTCAGGAAAAAGAGCCTGGCCTTCCTGATCCATCAGCCTTCCCATCATAATATTATATTCCGAGATGTAATTATCGGCAGCAGTACCAACCCGGCTGGCTTCCTGGTTGATGGCAGCCGGCACCCGCGAGTTGAAGATATCGCCCATGCGGGCATAGGCCCACTGCTGGCGGTCCCAGTTGCCTGCATGCCGGGCTTTTTCGGCAAGGGTGTAGAAGGGAAAGTTCAAAATGGTAAGAAATGCGATCTTGTTCCTGAAGAAATCATCCGACAGGTGCGCCCCGGCCGAATAGCTTCCAAAGAGGATATCCACAGGCTGAATGGGACCCACATCCAGGTGAAGGGGTTTGTTGAGCTCCAGGCTGATTTGGTTCATATGCCCCCAGAGCACCTCAAAGTTGCGCGACAGGGCTTCAAAAAGCTCATGGCGCTGGACGGGATCACCCTTGAGGTTCTCAAGGCAAAAGTTGCGGAATTCTTCCTCTGTGCCATCTTCCTGCATCCAGAAGGAAGCTGCCTGGCTCACCCCCCGGCTGATCAGATCGCGATTTCCTTCCCCATGCTGCTGCACCAGGGTAGCCACCAGTTCGTTTACGGTTGTCTGAGAAATTGTACCCATACTTATTTGATTTTGACTGCCTGTAGTGGTGCTGCATGAAGACAGCAGCAACATCATGGCTGCTCCTGAAATGATTAACAACGTCCCTTTCATGTTTTGGTTTTTTTGGTTTGATGAAAATAAAAAAACCAGCTGCCTCTGGAGAGCAGGTTTTTGTCAAAATTACTGATAATCGGTTAAATATAAAAGCATCAGGCATTAGGACCCTGAAAGCAATTTGTTCTGATGCATTATGAGCTTTCCGATGGTTTGCCGGCCTTTACATCATAAGTATCACAATAAATATTTTTTATTTCATGGGAAAAAATTATATTTGCAGGATAAGGATTTAATAGTTCATAATATTATTTTACTAATCAAAACAAAAAGCATGTCAAGTTATCACGAACCTGCAGAAGAGTTATCACAGGAGGCGCGCAATTTTTCCAGGATGCTTAACAGCCTGAAGGAAGAAATCGAGGCTGTTGACTGGTACCACCAGCGCGTAGTAACCACCAATGATCCGGAGGTAGCAGCCATCATGGCCCACAACCGGGATGAGGAGATCGAGCATGCCTGCATGTGTATTGAATGGCTGCGGCGCAACATGCCGGGCTGGGATGAGGAGCTCCGCAACTATCTGTTCAAGGAAGGCAGCATTGCCGGGCAGGAGGAGGCCCTCAGCGGGGGCGGGCATGGTCATGAAGAAAAGCCGGCCGAAGGCGGTAATTCACTGGGCATAGGAAAAATCAATTAAAAAGGAGGAACAAAATGGATATTTTGAGAAAATCGATGGCTCCCATTACCGGGGAGGCCTGGAAAGAGATAAATGAAACCGCCGTTGATGTACTTTCATCAGTGCTTTCGGCCAGGAAGATCGTTGATGTAAAGGGCCCCATGGGCTGGGGTTATGCAGCATTGTCAACCGGCCGGGTTCATGTGCCCCAGAATCAGAGCGGAACTGCAAGATATGGTATTTACCAGGTGCAGCCCCTGGTTGAGGTACGTGTTCCTTTTGAGCTGGATATCTGGGAGCTGGATAATGTTTTAAGGGGCGCTGAAGATATCGACCTGGAAGGCCTGGAAGAGGCAGCCCGCAAGATCGCCCAGTTCGAAGAAGAAGCTATTTATGAGGGATTCCAGCCCGGAAACATCAAAGGCCTTGGAAGTTCTACAGAATATGACACCATCACCTTTCCCCAAGAAGAGGAAGAGATCATGAAAGCTGTTACCATGGCCCTGGCCAGCTTCAAGACTCATTCCATTGAAGGACCTTATGCCCTTGTGGTCAACAGCCACAAATGGCAGGTGCTCAACCGCATCGTTCAGGGCTATCCCCTGCGCAAGCAGATCGAAAACCTCATGGGAGGCCCCATCATCCTGGCGCCCTTTGTGAAGGATTCATTCCTGGTTTCAAAAAGAGGCAATGATTTCCGCCTGGTTCTGGGGCAGGATATCTCCATTGGCTACGAATCGCACAACAACCAGAAGGTGCAGCTGTACTTCACCGAATCGTTCACCTTCCAGGTTATTGAGCCCAAAGCGGTGATTTTACTGAAATAATTAAGAACAGAATTTAAGAATTAAGGATCAGGGCTCTGAAAGGAAGTTGTGGTCCTTAATTTTTTTTAGAGCCCGCGGATATATGAGCAATCGGCAGGAATTAATGCTGGCCCACGTTGAAAAGCTGGCTGAAAGTGGCCTTAAGGTACGGGCCTGAAGGAGGCCCTAAGGATTGTTCCAAAAGCTCTTTAATTTTTAATTTTTAATTCCTCCACATACTCTTCCACCACCCTTGGGTAATGCTCATATTCCAGGGCATGAATTTTTTCGGCAAGGGTGTGGGGTGTATCCATGGGGGTAACAGCAACCCTGGCCTGGAAAAGGACCTTCCCCTTATCATATTGTTCGTTGACCAGGTGGATGCTGATCCCGCTTTGTTGTTCCCCGGCTTGTATTACCGCTTCATGAACATGCGAGCCGTACATGCCTTTGCCCCCGAAACGGGGCAAAAGAGCAGGGTGAATATTAACGATCCGCCGGGGAAAGGCCTGAAGTATGGGATCAGGTATCAGCTGCAGGAAACCGGCCAGCACCACAAAATCAATGTCATGATCCTTAAGCACTGAAAGGGGCTCATGCCCTGAATGCCATTGGCTGCGGGGTATAAAAACAGCAGGAACTCCAGCCTGCCTTGCCCGCTCAAGCACCAGGGCAGATTCATTGTTGCTCATTACCAGGGCAATCTCTATTTTGGGATGATCCTTATAGTAATATATAAAATTCCCCACATTGGTGCCACTGCCTGAGGCCAGCATGGCCAACCGGATTTTGCTCCCCTCTTGTTGGTTTTTCATTACCTTTGGTTATATACATGGCAAAATTGGCTAAAAAATCTTAAAAATAACAGAAATTTTCCTGGTTTTTCCTGCAGGAAAGCCGATGCTGACTAAGCTTTTAGTTGAAATGAAGATCCTGATTATTTGCAAGTTACAGCCGCAAAAATAAAAATGAAGGCAAAAAAGTTGGTTTTGATCATTTTAATATTTTTCTTTGCATCCTGTTAAACAAAAAAAAGGAAAAACCATGTCTGACATTTCAACAAGAGTAAAAGCTATCATCGTAGATAAGCTTGGAGTAGATGAGAATGAAGTAACTCCCGAAGCAAGTTTCACCAATGATTTGGGAGCTGATTCTCTGGACACTGTAGAACTTATCATGGAATTCGAGAAAGAATTCAACATTGCAATTCCCGACGATCAGGCAGAGAAGATCAGCACTGTAGGTGATGCGATTTCTTATATTGAAAACAATCAGTAAACCTATACGCTGTACGTAAGATGATGCCCACCTTGCTTTCATTTTTCAAATGCAGGCAGGTGGGCATTGTATGCAATCCAATTAAAAAAATTCCCCGGATAAAACGCCAGTAGCAATTACTGATCAGGGAACCAACCGTTTTATCTATTTGTTTTAAACAAAAATACGAATGAAACTCAGAAGAGTAGTCGTAACCGGATTAGGCGCTCTGACGCCCATAGGCAACAATGTAACTGATTACTGGAATTCTTTGTTGAACGGTGTAAGCGGGTCAGCCCCGGTAACCCGTTTTGACGTATCCCAATTCAAGACCAAATTTGCCTGCGAGGTTAAGAATTATGATTACACCAAATTTTTTGACCGCAAAGAAGTACGCAAATATGATCTTTTCACTCAATATGCTTTGGTTTCGGTAGCCGAAGGCGTTGCCGATGCAGGTCTTGAAGCCGGCAATTCGGATCCTGACCGTATCGGGGTTATCTGGGGTAGTGGTATTGGTGGCCTGGAGACTTTTCTGGAGGAAGTTTCCCAGTATGCCAAATCTGATGGTCCTCCCCGTTTCAGCCCGTTTTTCATTCCCAAGATGATTGCTGACATAGCCGCCGGGCACATCAGTATCAAATATGGGTTTCGTGGCCCCAACTTCACCACCACCTCGGCCTGCGCTTCAGCAGCCAATGCCATCGTAGACAGCTACAACCTGATCCGCCTGAACAAGGCTGATGTTTTCATTACAGGAGGTTCCGAGGCAGCCATCAATGCTGCCGGTATGGGCGGTTTCAGTTCCATGCACGCCATTTCGGTACGCAATGATGATCCTCAGACAGCATCCAGGCCCTTCGACAAAGACCGCGACGGTTTCGTACTGGGAGAAGGAGCAGGCTGTATTGTACTGGAAGAAATGGAACATGCCCTGGCCCGCGGTGCAAAGATCTATGCCGAAATGGTAGGCGGAGGCATGTCGGCCGACGCATACCACATGACCAGCCCCCACCCCGATGGTTTGGGAGCCATGAATGTGATGAAATATGCTCTTGAAGACGGAGGATTTGATGTCACAGAAGTAGATCATATCAATACACATGGCACTTCAACACCCCTTGGCGATATTGCTGAACCCAAAGCCATTGTTTCTCTTTTCGGGGAACACGCCTATAAAATCAGCATCAACTCCACCAAGTCGATGACAGGCCACCTTTTGGGTGCTGCAGGCGCTGCTGAAGCCATTGCTACCATCCTGGCCGTTCAAAACGATATTGTACCCCCAACCATCAACCACTTCACCGATGATCCCGAAATTGACAACCGCCTGGATTTCACATTCCACAAGGCAAGGGAGCGTAAGGTGAACCTGGCTCTTAGCAATACTTTCGGCTTTGGTGGGCACAATGCCTGTGTGGCATTTAAGAAGTTTGTAAAATAGCAGGATATTTTGCGTTTCTGGCCTTCTTTTTCCCGGAGAAACACTGAAGACAGGGCCCTGGCCCAGGCTATCCGGAATATTTTTGGATACCGGCCCGGAAACATCTCCCTGTATCAGCTTGCTTTCCGCCACCGCTCGGTGGCAACACCACTGACCAATGGATTCAAGCAGAGCAACGAGCGCCTGGAGTATTTAGGCGATGCTGTGCTTGGATCCGTTGTGGCAGATTTTCTTTTCAAAAAATTCCCTTTCCGGGACGAGGGTTTTCTCACTGAGATCCGCTCGCGCATTGTCAGCCGCAGCAACCTGAATATGCTCTCGCGAAAACTGGGCCTGGACACCCTTGTTCAGACCAACCGCGAAAACAACCTTTCCAGCTCATCCATCCTGGGTGATGCCTTTGAAGCTTTCGTGGGTGCCCTCTACCTGGACAAGGGCTACACCTTCGCCCGCAGGATCATCATCCACAAGATCATCCAGATACATCTGGACCTTGATAACCTGCTGGCAAAGGAAACCAATTTCAAAAGCAAGATCATTGAGTGGGCCCAGAAAGAAAAGAAAACCTTCGAATTTAAACTGGCCGAAGAAATCGACCTGGGCCGCAAAGGCCGCATCTACGAGGTGCACCTGATCATCGGTGAGCAAAAGCTGGCCGAGGCCAGCGACTTTTCCATCAAAAAAGCCGAACAAAAAGCTGCCGCCAAGGCCTGGGAGCTGCTGGAGGAAAACCAGGAATAAAAAACAAGCATACAAAACACTATTCTTATTACTTTAGCATTGTCTTTCTGATGATGCTCGTTTTGGGTTTTGCCTTAATTGCTTATTGCAAAAAAAATGAAGCGTATCCTGCTGGATTATAAATATGAGCCTGAATTTGGCATGATTGGTATTTTCAGCCCCCTGAAGGATTACCGCCTGGCCTGGCTCATGAACCAGCATATGGGCTACGACCTGAAACTACTGCCTGTATTTCACTGGCAGCAACAATCCGCTGCACGCACCTACGAATGTGCACTTTACAAATACGAGAATCCGGTGCACCACCTGCAGGTGTACCTTCTGAACAACCGCAGCTCACAGGGGAAGATCCTGCCGGAGCCCCGCAACCTCGACTACCTGTTGTTGCTCAAGAACCCCGGGCAACACATCCATATCCCCAACCTGGTGAAGATCATCCGGGCCCTGCCCATGGTACAAACGGCTGTTTCCCTGGAATCACCCGATAAGCTCACCCGCGAACTGATGTTTGACCTGGAAATGTTTCTGGAGAAACAGCAAGGTGATCCTGCAGGCTTTATTT